>PPYF01158091.1_pt1 | contig 25145 bp, 48 predicted proteins | sample 1559871 | NCBI WGS metagenome assembly PPYF01 (sample SAMN08240021, study PRJNA423297) | Human gut metagenome, whole genome shotgun sequencing project. | reverse complement strand
GTACCTCGAAGAAGTACAAAATGACAGCGACAAAAGCGAAGAAATATTTTAATCCGTTTCTGACACTGGTTATGATTGACCTTATATGTTGCATCGTCATTCCATTTCCAGTATTCGCTATGTTATGGGCGGTTTATTGCGTTTTCTGTGAGTTCAAATCGGTACGTGAGAAATCATGGGAAAAGGCCGAGCTTCGGAAAGCGGAAAAGACCATGAGTATAATCATTGAGAATAAGGACGATATAGCACGACTGGCCGCACAAATATTGTTTGAAACACAAAAAGAAAAGGAGGATAAAAATGACACGGGGACTACGGAATAATAATCCGTTAAATATACGGAGAAATAATACGAAATGGCAGGGGTTGTCTGCAACACAGACAGATAAAAGTTTCTTTCAGTTTAAAACTATGGCATACGGATACCGGGCTGCTTTTAAGACTCTCCAAACCTACATCTTGAACAAGTATGATACCGATAAAGATGGTGTATCGAATGAACTTGAAGATGTCATAATGAGATGGGCACCGCCATGTGAGAACAATACAGAATCGTATATCTCCACAGTAGAACGGCGTTCAGGGGTATCCCGACATACTGTTTTACGTAGAGACAATAAAGAACAGATTATTGCGATAGTTTCTGCTATGAGCTATGTTGAGAATGGCGTTCCGGCTAATATGGAAGACGTAAGGAAAGGATGGGAATTGATATAATAACTATCATAAAAACAGAACTGTATGATAAGTCTAAATTTTATTCAAGTGGAAGACGGGTGGTTTGAGAGCCAGCCGATTCAGGTGTCGGGAAACATTGCTATTAACCTGACTTTTGATGATACAAACGACAACCGGGTAGTACTACTGAAAAGTTCTACCGGGCATAGTTATGTGTCGTTTAAGGAGAATCTTAATGTTGGTTCTTGTTGTGATATGAATGAGAATTATCTAATTCCCGGTCAATATATCAAAGTGCGAGTTAATAAACTTCCGGCAACATCATCTTTGCTGGAAGACCTACAAGGGAGCTTCGCAAGTAAGCAAGATTTGTTTGTTGAAAGTGGAAGGGCACAGACAGAGGAATCGAAACTGGAACAGTCTATCAATAGTGTGAAGCAAGCATTAGATACGCTGGTTAAAGGTGTAGACGCGACTACGGCTATTGATACGTTTAAGGAGATTGAGGATTTCTTGGCAGGAGTAACGAATGAGAAGACCTTAGCCGGGATGCTTGCCGTTGTTGATGGAAAAGCTGGCACTGCGCAAACGACTGCCGACTCTGCAAAGAACACGGCGTCTTCTGCTTTGGCAAAAGCAACTGAAAACGGAACAAAACTTGCTACTATTCCTGACATGCCAGCCAATGACGGGAAAATATATGGATTCTGTAATGGTGCATGGATAGTGATAGCTGAAAGTGGTAAATCTGTATATACAACATAACAATGAAAAGCAAATTACCAATAGGAATAGTGATAGCGGTATTGATTGCCGCTATCATTTGCCTCTCCAATTTATTGAAGAAGGAGCGTATTGAAAGTAAACGTCAGTCAGGGAATGTTGAGGCACTATTTTCAGAATTGAAAACTTATAAAGTGAGGGATAGCCTCAACGTGGCTGAAAGTAAACAGCTTCGCTTGACTATCGAAGAACTGAAGGAGTATCGTGAAGCTGATGCAAGATTGATTAAGGAGTTGAAACTAAAGCCATCACAGGTAGAGTATATAACTCACACGAAAGTGGTAACAAAAGATAGTATTGTCTTTGTGCTGAAAGATAGCTGCTTCAACTATGCGGATAGGTGGGCGGAGTTTAACGGTTGCATCAGGTCTGATACAGTAGATTTTAACTATCAGACATCAGATAGTCTTTCTACCGTAGTGAATCGGGAATATAAACATCATTTCTTATGGTTCCGGTGGGGTACAAAGGGGTATCGGATGAAAATAGTGAACCATAATCCACGATCACGGATAACATACAATGAATTTATAAAGATTGAGAAGTAGAGGGTGGTAATGGTAACCACCCTTTTACTTTTTTAGAAAGGCAAATCATCCTTATTGTCGTTATCGAACATTTGCTGTTGTGTCGGTTGTGGGGGAGTCGGTTGTTGAGGCGGTGCCGCAGCGTAATTTGGCTGACTGGGTGCCGTTTGCTGACCCGAATTGCGAACTATGACTTTCCAACATGTGATTGAGTTATACCACTTACCATTCCATTCAGTCGCATTAATATCAATGTGAATGTCTACTTCTTGACCGACTGTTAATCCAAAATTCATAATGTTATCGTTCATAACAGAGAAAGCTATCTTTTTAGGATATTGCTCTTTTGTCTCGATAACATAATCTTGGCGCGACCACTCTTTCCCGGCTTTAGAAACTCCGCCTTGCGCTGGAAGTGCTACAATTATTTTCCCGCTAATTTCCATTATAATATGTTTTTTAAGTTACACAGCCGGATTCAATTTGTCTGACGTGCTGATTGCCCGGCTGATTATGTTACAATCCGTCAGTTTTCTTTGTATGATTTGCATTGCCATTTTGCAATTAGAACTTTCGTTCAAGTTGATGTATTCTTTGCTTTGATAGAGAATATTTGATAATCCATCAACATAGCTGAAAAGTGCTGTAAGACGAAGATAAGTAAGCCTTTTCACATCTTGATTATATGGAGTTACTTCTTCTATTCGTTTATCAAGCGACAAACAAGATAACTCGCACATGCACCGGGTCAATTCCATTTTTGCAAGGAGAGCACTATCTTTGAGTTTACGTTTGTCAAACTCTGATTTGATGCTGTATTCCATTTTCAGTAAATCAGGCTGTAACTCTTCAGAAATAACTTCGTTAGCGTCCGCCATGAAGAAGATGCGTTTCCCGGAAATCTCGGCAATGCGCTTTTCATATTTCCGCATTTCATTCTCTATGCGTTTGGCTTGTTGTTTCACATTGAAACGGTAATATGGTGATTTCTTCAGTTGGCTTATGAAGTCTACCACAAGTCCACAAACAACATCATTAGTAAATAGTATATTGTAAACGGCAGTAAGTGTGACATTCTCCGCCATATCCCGGCTTATTTGTTTTTCCATACGTTCATTAAATCTTTGATTATTACTTTAAGGATACAAATAAGGGCAACCATTTCGATTGCCCTTATAATCCATTGTATTATACTCATTAATCATTCCTTATTTGATTAAAGTCCATTTTTGCTTTTATCAGAGCATCCACATTACTTCCAAAGTGATGAAGGGTACTCATTGCTACAAGTATTACGTCCGCCAGTTCCTCTTCAAAATCAGAAAAGTGCTCAATGTGTGGGCTTGTCTTCCCTTCAGCATTGAACACTTCTGCAACTTCATTTAGTAAGTCCCGGTGAAAGTTGTTTTCTTCGTCAATGGGGCTTATCTTTCCACGGCGAACGGCGCAATCATGCGCTTTCTTAGCTATTTCATTCAGATTCATGTATTTCTATCTCCAATTTTTGAGTCAATTTTTCAAAATCATCTTCTCCGTTAGACTTTTTCAGGATATAAGCAATCTCTTCATCTTTAGTCATGTTCTTCGGCATATCCTGTGCGTCTTTTTTTAGTTCTTCAATAATCTTGTCCACTTCCGGGCATGGAGCTTCATACATGCTTTTGTAATGGGCGGCTTGCGCTTCTATGCGCCTCATAGTCTTTTTATTTAGCTTCATAACTATGTATTGAACATATCATAATCTCTTCCAACACAAATTTGTGGAAGATTGGTTCTATCTAAATCAGCCTGACTTATGAAAGAATCTTTGAAGTAGAATTTGCTTTCTAAAGAAGCGCAAGCAAGCATAAAGCCTCGTAACTCTCGCCAATTATACTTTTTCCCACTTAATAAACCGACTTTATATAAATCGCAAAAGCCAACACTGCTGTTTATCATAGACAGACTACCTTCGAGGTCTACAATAGGCTCAATGGACGCAAAAGTTTTATATCCTCCTTCATGGAGTATCTTCATGGCTTCTATCCGGTCTGAATTGCTTGAAGCGTTGGATTCGAGTTCATCATGTCCGGTCAATGTGAATCCAAATGCAACATGACGTGTGTATGCTATGTGCATCAAATTCTCATTCAATGCGCTTTTACTACAAAGAGGACGAAAGAACTTCTCGGCAAAGTCAGCTCTTTTGGTGAGTATTTTTACATTGACACTATGATGTACACATCTTTTTATTGCACGTACAGTCAGGTCTATTGTCTGGGGGAGCATGGGATCAGTTGTGAAAGAGAAGAATAATCCATGCTTCTGAAGTTCTCCAAGATTTGCCAACAATTCTTTTTCAAAAATGGATATGGCTTCTTCTTCGTCTCTGAAACATTTCTTCAGTTTCGGGGTATCACTCCACACATGGGACATTACACCTTTCTTGCAATAACAATAATCACAATTATTGGAACATCCTGTATAAAAATTACAAGCCCAATCGCTATACTCACCAGCTTTGCCGGACGGATTGTATATAGCTTTTCCGTTAAATCTATTATTTCCCATTTGTAGAATGTTATAATCCGTACTTTTCATTAAACAATGAATCTGCTTTCTGAAATTGTCTTGTAAAACGATTCTCTTTATACTTTCTCGGTGAGGAACACCCTAATATCAAAGATAGAATCGTACATATTATCAGTATTTTCTTCATATTACTATTCATTCTTCAAGTCGTCTAAATTGTGAATATAAACTTCTATTTCTCTCATTGATAATTCATTACCCCATTCGTGTCCTCTTATATTAGCAATGGTAGAACTTGGGTATTTCTCTTTAAGCATCTTATCTAAAAGAATATAGTTGCTATCAGTGAACAAAACATTACCTCGGTCTTTTAAACTTATTTTAAAACCAAGTTTAACAAGATACTCTGCCTTTTCCGCATCAGTGGGGGCTTTTTGGGTATCATCACGATAGGCATGACAAATCGAACCGCTTAAAATCAGTTTTACCGCTCCATACTCTGTATATGAAATATCACTAACGTGTCCAAATCCGTATATATTCCACCATTTCTTTATGATATTAGAAATATTTTTCAACTTTTCTCTAACATCTTCGTTTGATACTTTCTCTCCAAGTTGTCTACGAAGTTCTCTATTTTCATTATTTAACGACCGTATATCTGAATACATTTCGTCTTTTTTCTTTTTCAGAACACCTTCATAACCAAGTTCGTCAAGAAAGTTAAGTACATATCCTTCTGTTAAAGAAAGATGTGTTTCTTTCATTCCTTCTGTAAGATTTCCTTCTTTTAGCTGTTCGTAACAAAATCCAAGATTAAAACAAATATCTTTGTAAATCTTTTCTATCTTTTTAGCTATCTTACCGTCTTTATCCTCTACTATTGTAGGGTCTTCATTCCTTGTGAAATTTAATTTTCTTTCTTCCATTTATTTTTCTATTTTACAGTCAGAACACCCGCCACATTTTTTGCCAGCCTTTAATAGTCGGTACATAAGAGGTTTCTTTATTCCTGCATCATCGAAAGATGGATAACAGCCGTAACCACTGCAACGAGAACCGAAATAGGTTCCTTTGTCATAAAATAAGTTGCTTATAAACTTTAGTATATTCATCTTTAAAATTGTTTATAACTAAATATTGGCATTTTTTTAGGCTTTGGACACTCTTTTAGGTAGTTTCTATCTACCGTAAAAATATCCTGCAAAAGACTTTTCTTTAATGCTTTCTTTTGTTTTCGAGGAAGTCTTATCAATTTTTTGTATCCGTAAATACCGCCTACAATATGCCATAGACTGAAATTTATTCTTAAACTTTTGTATATTATTGATTTGTTTTGAAATTCAATTTCATTCATTAAAATTTGGTGTTGAGTTAGTCTTCCATTTCTTTTTTAATCATTACCTTAACCTCTCTCTTTAAACGAGTGCGCAAAGTTTTACCTAACTTCTTACGCATACGTTTTTGTCTATCCGACTTATAATCTCGTTCTCCCCAACGGCGTGTTCTGAATACAGCCCATCCACCATTATCTTCGTTTATTATATGCCTTCTTCCTGTTGTCATAATGTTTCTTCCTATTTAAAATGTTCAATAAGTTCTTCTACCGTAGCCACATGGCAATAGCATGAGCATCTTCCGAATCTTCCAATGACAAAATCACCTTTCTTCCACTTGTGAAAATCTTCATCAAATACCCAATATTGATTATCTGACGTATCATCACGTTTTGCAGCAAGGGCAATGAAAAGGCTTTCATTTGTTCCACAATCTATATACCCATATTTTTCTGCCATTTCTGTTGTTCCACAATAGGTATATACAGTGCGATATATACCGTTAGCCTCCGGCTCATTTATTTTGATACCTTCAAAGTCAGTCCTTGTGGTGGTTTTATACCCCAGAGTTTCAAGTGCCGCCTGAAGCTCCGGTGTATTTTTACGTATAAAACATGGTATTGTAAATCCCATAGTTAGCTCCTTCTTTTTGGGGTTAATATTCCCATCCTTTTCGTATTTTATCGGCGTTGGGTAATTTTGAATGGCGTATCCATTTATTTCGCCCCTTTTTCACACTTCGTCTATATATCATAGTGGAACGTCTGTCCTTTTTCTCAAAATAGCTTTCGAGTTGTTCTAATTGTTTTTTATAGCTCATTTTTATTTTACGCTAATTGTTTTAAATAATAATCACACTTAAATCCTTTGCGTGGCGAGAAGTCTGCGAACTCGCAGGATTTAAAAATCTGATGCTTATTAGCCCATTGTGCAATATCTTTTTCATATAATGTCGGTTTTCGATCATTATTAAAATCCCGGTACGGTTGTACAAAAGGAGAAATTCCTAACTCTTTAAGCCTGTTTAGTCGAAATAAATCCTCTTCGATAGTAGAATTAAAACCAACCAAAACATAGCAAGCAATTTTATAGGGTTTCACATACTTAATCATTTCCTTCAGTCGATCAGTCAAATCAAGCTGTGGCAAATCCCATGCTATGTGGATTCTCTGTTTCATTTTCAGCTTATTCAGATAATACGCCTGTTCTTCATCCATGATTCTGACATCAACTCCATGAAGTTTTATAGGTTGCCCAGTTTTCAAAAGATAGCTTACGGCATTTTTCCATTCCGGGTTTGCAAAAAAGTTATTGTCCAGTACCTCAATCCATTTTCCCTGTGGATTTAGATTAACTGGGGGAACTGGCTGAATATATCCTTCCTTCTCACGGACGAGACAAAAAGGACATTTTCGGATACAACCTCTTGAAAAGAACTGAATAGAAAAAGGATATTGCGGATAAATGGAATAATCCATTAACCGACTATTTTCTATCACTTCAGGAAGTCTGCTTGCAATGTTATAGCCTGTACCGCCTTTCTCTATAATATCAGCCTGCAACGTCAGATAGTTGAAATCAGGAGTGAAAGTAAATACCTTGCTCCCCATCACTTTGTTGTATCTATTAAAAGGAGTTGCCCATTCTACCTGATCGCCTCTTGCCTTATAATAGGCGGATGCACGCATAAGGGCAAAGTTTGGAAAGTTGTGTCCATCTACATCTATTAGTCCTATTTTCATTTAACGTATAATTCTTTTTGAGTTAAGAAAAAATGCAAGTTCTGAAGTTGATGCAGTGATTTTACATCATCATCTATTAAGTCACAGCTAAAACCTTTAGAGTGTTCCCAAACTTCAAATCCTTCTTCTGATCGCCATATCTGTTCATAAGCATCATCTCCTTCAGAGGTGAATTGAAATCCAAGTTTTCCCAATATAGTTTCAGTGATGCGGATGGGTTTCAACAGACTAATATCTTTCCATCCTTCGCATTGTCTCACGCCACCTAAAACCACCTTCAGTCCCATACCGTCAATAGCGTATATCGGATAATATGTGGCGTCATTAGAAGTCTTGATTTTTACGAGATTACCGATACGAAGCTCCGAAATATCAATTAAGCATTTGGTTTTATTGATGGGCTTTGAAACACTTTGATATTTGATATTGCGTATATTTCCCTCCTTTAAATCAGAAAGGAAATCAACGTCAATAGTTTTGCTGGATTGGTCTATCCATTCATCTCCATTTAGACCGAGCCATTGGTAGGATGCCTTTTCTCCAAAATGGGAAACAGCCTCTTTAAATCTATTGTCATTTTCAAACATATTACTTCGAGTGTTTTATGGTTTCGTAAACTTTTATAGGGAAAGTACCTTCTTGATCGGCTCTCATAAAATCTGCACCAATTTCGCATGTGCGATTTTGTGTATCCAAACAAACAATTTGGCTGCTTCTGTACCCACGTAACCATGAACTTGCATGATTCACCCATGAAGAAAATGTGTTGAATACACAAATCTGTGCATCATAATTTGGTAGTTTTTTTTTGATTTTTTTGCTCATACTATTCAATGTTATAATTCCACAGTTACTTTTATCTCAACACACACTGCATTAAGCCCAGTACCATTGCAAAAGCCAACGGTTTCCATTCCCATCGAAGAAACCGATACTTCATTCTCTTTCTCAAATTGGGAAATAAGAGATGAAATATCTTCTTCCAGCTTTTTTTTAGCGCTCTTTACTTCCTGTATCGTTTTCATTGCTTACATCATTAGAATTATCTTCTTCCATTTCATTTTCTTCAAGATAGTGTTCGAGAGCATCTTCACATTTACTTCCTTCGCAGCTACTATAACCATTTGGATATGAGTGTGAACCTTTTTCCCAATCTTCTAAAGGGCAATAATCACAAAGTTTCTCACCCAGTTCTTCCATAAGTTTTCTATCATCCATAACTATTCTTTTTTTCACAATTCTATATCCGCATTTATCCAATACCCGTTCGAGGAAACAGCGTCCGCAATTTGTACCAAGCCATTGTATGATGGTGGCAACGATAAGTCTTTCTTTATGCGTAATTTCGCATAGAAAAGTAACATGATGCAATCCTTCGTCAATAAAATGGTCTTGAAGTATTCCATGACCTTTGTTGATGCCCGGACGTTTTTTATTTTCCTTCTGCCATTCTTCTGAAAAAGAGCGTTCCAAGTCGCTATTTGAGTATTTTAATCTTTCCAAATTAAAACCTAAATTCCTTGCTCCATTTATTTTTATGAGAGTTCTAAAATCGTTCTTATCCATTTATACTTTCTTTTAAGTAATTGATTCTACGAAGTTTATGAAACCGATAGTAAGCTGATAGATTCAATTTGTCTATAAACTTACTATCGGCTTTGATAGATGAAACCTTTTGCGGTGATTTGACTACATGAAAGTATATAGCTGGCTCTGTGTAACCATTCGCCCGGCGTGTTCCATTGATAGCATAAATAAGTCCGGCAAATGCAGGAACTTCTTCAGGCTTCACAAGTCCATCAGGAACTATGTAATAGAAGTAGTTGGTACGTCCACCAGCCAAAATGTTATCAAATTTGCTATTCCCATTTTGATCTTGCTTCTTACTATCTTTGTGGAAATCACACCTACTAACTTTTACTTCATATTCATAAGTGAGCCGTGACCGGGTAACTTCTAAAAGATCAGCTTCCCATTTTTCAACGAAAACATTTGGGTATATTTTGTTCCCCTTTCTATCCCGGAAGACAAGCTCACAGAATCCATTAATAATATCGGCTGTTTTCATTTCAGTTTACCAAACTGTTTATCAAGTTCATATTGGAAGAAGCCTAAAGCCTCTTCATACTCTTTTCCTTCAATATTAGAAAAATACATGGCACTACTAAAGGCTTTAAGTGCAGCTTCCTTTCCTTTCTTTATGTAATATTCAGCTTTTACAACCGCCTTTCTTTCAGTCTCTTCTTTTTGAAATTGTAGATGTCGGTCAATGGCACTACGTCCCCATTGGAATAGTTCTTCTTTATCCCCAAAAGTTTTTGATTCTTGCCAAACGATACGTTTTTCAGAAGAAAAGGCATAAGCGGATATTCCTTTGTGTTTTTGTACATGTACAACAATATCAAAACCTTTGTATTCTTCTTGCCAGCCGTAACCACCAAGAGAGAAAGGAAACTCATTTTTTTCGATCATAAAGCCTTAATGTTTATCAATGGTCGAATCGTATCAATTATATCAACGGTAGGTTCAATAAGCTCTTTGATTTCATCCGTACTTTTGTATGCCATAGGACTTTCGTCTATTGTTCCTTCACATACGGATGTAGAATATACTTCAACCATTCTTTCTTTGAATGTCTCCATTGATAATTTCTCTTTGGCAAAAGACCGGGAGAATAAACGTCCGGCTCCATGTGGTGCAGAGTAATTCCAATCAGGATTTCCCTTACCGCGACAAAGTAATATACCGTCAGCCATATTCATAGGAATAACTACTATTTCATTCTCATGTGCAGATATGGCACCTTTACGAATAATAAGGTCATCAAAGTTGATATAATTATGCACCGTTTCGATGGTAGACGAAGTTTTCCAGCCCAATGCGTGGGAGATACGATTGATAATTGTCTGCCGATTTAATGAAGCGTATGTTTGCGCTATTGACATATCAAATAGATAATTATACATTGCAGTATCAGACAAATATCCATTTCTAATAGAAAATTCTTCTTTAATCCGTTTTATCTCTTCCTGAAGACGCTGTGGTGGAACAGTTTTCTTGATCTCTTCCAATTCCGAGGAAAAAGCCCTTTTGTCAAACTTCGCTAATTTGGCGTAATACTTACAAACTTTCACACCAAAGTTTCGAGAACCTGAATGAATAGTTAGATATATACAATTATTTGTATCTTTACCTATCTCAATAAAGTGATTTCCACCACCCAAAGAGCCGATTGAATTGTAGAATACCTTTTCATTCATACCTACCTTTTTGCATAGTTTGGTTATATATGATTCATCGACATAAGGCGGCTCCGGGAACATCCCCTCTCGATGAAAAGATAGATTAATGTTTGCTTTGTCGAAGAATGACTGCTTTTCGGATTCTGTGATAGATTCACTATTGATGTCAAATCCCATTGGAACAACGTTTCTGATAGTTCTATCAATCTCTTCAAAAGAAGATTCACTAACAACATTCAGAATCCTAACAAAAGCCATCCCACAACCAATATCTACACCAATATGATTGGGGTTGATAAGCCCTGTAACTGGCATTGTGAAACCAATCACAATATCAACTCCCTGATGTGTGTCCGGCATAATCCGTACAGGAACATCTTTGGTAACTGGATTATCAAGAATGTTTTGGATTGTGCCGATAGCAGCAGACTCTATTGTTTTTGCAAAAACCTTGCAGTCTTTTCCATATTTTCCTTTTAGTTCTATCATAGTTATATTTTTTCGTTGAGTTTATCTTGAAGTTCGTTAGCACAGTTCTTTGCGTAATCTGAATCGGCGTCCACAAATGACTTAATTGTTATCCAAATGAACATAATTCTCACCTGTACTTTATACTTTGGGATAACGTACAAGTCTTCACATCCATATTTGTCAGCCATGATTGCATAGCATTTTACTGTTTTAATTCTGTACTTCTTCATTCCCTTCTTGTTTTTGTGATTTCTCCTTCACCAATCGAAAAGCGTCTTCAGCCCCTTTCTCATAGCCTTTATAATATCCGGTTTTCTCTTTGTGATTTTCAACAGCACGCCATTGAGACGCACCAATACAAATAGAAAAACCGATAAGCATGACAATTGCTCCGATGCCAAATACTGGATTGTCCAGACTGAATTTCAGTGGTCTAAAAGAAATGTCCACGCCGGAAAGGGCTATAAATAATATGAATAGCCCGGCAATTAGTTTAATTATTTGTTCCATAATGCTTCTTCTACTTTAAATGTGAATGATAACAATGACTGGCATCCGCCTCTTAATTGAGTATGTCGGTTACAAACGCTTGCAGAACCACAATGGGAACAAAAAGCATTTTGTACCTTTTCAAGTGACTTTTCCGTACCTTCCTCAAATATTAATTCTAATCCATAAATTTGTGCGGCATGGTATTCCAATAAGCATCCGTTAGATTTCTCCCAGCCACGGCAAAAGAAAACCGCTTGACATTCCAGTAATGCCATAATATCACGTCCCATGTAGTATGATATTGGCTTGTCCGGTTCCGGTGAGATTTCTAACGGGGAGATAGGTATGTATCCTTTTTGTTTGAGAGCCTTTTTTATCAGGTCTGATTTACGCTTAACATTTTGGTGTGGAATACCCGTTATTGGCAAACTGATATAAACGCTCTTATTCATACCTGAAAGATGTAAAATGAATGATAGCCATATCTTGTGAAGTATCGGCACCTTTGAACCATGCTGCCCAATCTTCAAAGGACAATCCATCATTATGTGCAATTTCTTCCAAAGTAAGATTCACTTTTATCTTGCCATCAACAGATATAGCTACACACTCTTTGTTATCCAGTTTATCTACGAATCTTATAATCTTCAATGGCTGTATTCCAACGCCATCATCTTTTGTCAGATCAAGAATTGTCGTTTGCTTACTCCGGTAGGGTTTTCCCGACCATTGTCGAATAGATAATACCGCATTTCCTTCTTGTACTTCACGGATACGCTTCTCCCATAACTTGTAGTTTGTGCGTATCGTATGAATCTTTGGAAAATTCCACGGTATTCCGTTTTCAACTATTGCATTTCGGGAACAACTTCTTCGGGTATTATCTTTCCCATCAAAAGAACAGTCCCAAATGCAAGCATCACTGAAATTTCTTCCCATGAGAAATTTACACCGAAATCGAGTTGGTTTTCCGACTTTTGGGTGTCCTTTCAAGAAGAAAGGTGAAAGAGTTATCACGTATGTTTTTATTTTGTCCATACTATCAGAAATAAAAATGGCTGCAACTAACGCCGCAGCCATTGATTAGACATGTTTTTTATCTTTTCCCGATCAGAAAATCTCTCCATAATTCTTTGAATTGATTTCCAAAGTATTTGGCTATTTCCTCTGATTTTACAGCAAGGCGAGAGCCGACAGACCCTCTTCTTTCTGCCCGTCTCCATATTCGATAAGTAGGCGGGAAACAGGTTTGATACCAAGTGCTTCACAAGCATCTTCATAGGTTTTAATGTTATGAAAATCAGTATAATCCGGTTTCTGTTTACCGAAAAGATTAGTAAGAATGTTGATAGCAACTTCGCAACCGTCAGCGGACTTAAACGCTTCAGTTACATTTTCTTGTTTAATTTCAATAGCTTTCATAATTTATTGATTATTAAAATATTAGTTATTCATTTTCTTCTTTTTGTATTTGACGAACAATGAAAGGTTGGCTGACAAAAGACTTTTTTTCTCTCATTTTCTTAATAAGGTCTTCATGGAATTTCACTCTCTCAATCGCTTCTTCGTCTCCGGCTTCAGCAAGTTTATGCTGATTATCCCAAAATTCATCATAAGGACAACTGATTGAAGACTTATCATCTGCTTTATGAGCTTTGTTTTCGTTTATGATATTAAGAGAACAGAACTCGTCACGTTCTGCATCATAATCATTAAGCCAGCCAATGATTATGTTCCCGTCCAATCTATCGTACACTTTGCCGGAGCACATTGCTCTGTGAAAGCAATATTTTATCTCTTCCAGTTTGAGGTAATAAAACCTGTCTATAATCAAATCTGATGTAATTGCTACCTGAATATCATTCATTGTTTTTCCAACATTGAAAAATTGAACAACTTCAGAGATGGCTATTGCGACAATAGCTTGTGCCGCGTTTATATCACCATATTTAATTGTAGCAAGTTCGGAGATAGGTAATTCCGGTGTATCAGTTAAAACGTTCTTAATCGAGGATTTTTGCAAACCCCTGTAATACGCCTTCGGAGAGGTCAGCAAGTCTTTCAACGCTTTCTTTACGGTTGCCGGGAGATTGGTTTTGGCTAATACTAAGTTGTGTTCCTGTTCCATTTTTTAGTTCAAATAAGCCAGCCCAGTTATTTGCGATGGATTGTTCTATGACTGACATCGCAATATTGGGATTGGTGTTTGACAATTCGAGTAGTTTATGGTAACATGCTTCTATCCCTGATTGAGTGTACGCTTGTTTCCGTTCTTGTTTGTATTCCACCCATCTTTTGATAATAGGTAAAAAGTCTGTCGGGACAAATGATAAATCAAGTTCCTTTTTACGAGATTTACTCCTTTTTCCTGCATCGTAACCAGCAAGCCATGATTGTTTGGCTACCTCTTGACAATCAGGATATGTTTTTGCATAATCCTCTGCCTTTTGTACTAAATCCTTTCCCATAACTTTCCTACTCGTTTAAATTCTTCATCATCGGGAACCGGACAATCTTTTATCCAGATCATATCTTTTATCTGCCAATGGGATAGATCAACACTTTTAGGAATAAGAGCTTTCATATTAGCGAAGAGATTAAGACGAAGAGATTTATTCTTAACTGTTTCAGGGAATAGTTCGATTGCTCTATTCGCTTTTAGAAAAGATTCAATGTCTTTTTCCGAATGTGGGGTATAAACAACTCCATCCACATGAGGAAGAATAGTCAGAATACCATCTGCAAGCGCAGTATATATAAAAACGCTTACCTCGTGGTTATACGCTAACACATTAGAGTTTTTAATAGCATCCGATAAGATAGCTACTTCATTGGGAAACAGGAGCGGTTCACCACCAGTTATCATCACTTCTTTATAATTGAAATGGTCTACTACCGGAAGTTTTGTGAAATCCCATGAATTATTGCAGCACATGGGACATTTATTGGGGCATTGGGTAGTTACCAGCAAACGTAATTTATCTTTTCCCATTACAGAGTGATTTTTTGTGTATATTGTAGTTCTCCTGTATAGCCACGTGCTTTCAGTTCATCCATTAGGTGCCGTGGGGTAAACTTAGCTAATTCAGGATCGGTAAAGACCTTCTTCAAATTGTTGGCTGAAGGTTTACTTCTTTTTTTGAAATACTCCTTGCCACAATCTTTGCAATAATCTTGCAATCCATCTTCTTTTGAAGCATTTTTCCAAAATTCACTTACTGGAAGTTCTCTTCCACATTTGGGGCATTTTTTTGTTTCCATGATTTTTATAATTATAGTTTTTCTTTGATTCTTGCATATTCGCAAATGAGAAGAGCATCGCTTGTAGCAAGAGTGATTTTTTTTATGTATGGGAAAAGTTGTTGAGCTTTTGCCTTTAATTTGTTCTTCCATTCTGTTTTGCTCATATCTTTTCCGCGAGTACCAAGTTGTAATGCTTTTTGCCATGACTGTGGAGTAATAGTAACAGTCGGTATTTGAAGGGCAAGTAAAGCCATCTCTAAATGTCCATAACCTTTTCCAAAGTTGAACATGGCAGAGCCTCCTTGTCCTGGCATACCGCCTACCTTTTCAAGATAGCAAATAGTATTTTCCTTGTTTACCGTGAGATACAAAAGAACATCTTGCGGTGTAGATGGCATTTTTATAACATCTGTTACAGAAGATAATTCTGTTGAATAAATAGCAATACCTCCATTTTCTCCGGGGTCAATAGCTATGATTTTAGTCTTTTTCTCCATCTTTTATTTTATTGATTATTATTTGTGATAAACGGGCTTTATTGGCTTCTCGGAGTGATTTACTTTTTCTGTAATTAGATAACCTTATTTGTTCGGCAAATTCTAATTCAGATTGTATATGTTGCAAATCAGCTTTAGTGAATAGTTTCTTTTTCATGGATTATAAAAAGTAGGTAGCCTACTTTCACAAGCGAACTACCTGAAGATTAAACAAATTAATTTTTAAGTGTATATTTATGGCAAATAGTCCAAATGAAAAGCCCCGAAGCATTTCTCCGGGGCAAAAACAACATACATTCCTAATCCTGTCCAATTTCGTGTTACCTTTCAGATAGAGTCAGTGGCTAACCGATGCCATGCGGGTGATTTCCTGCGCTATCTTCGCCCTACTTTCGGATTTAAAACGGATTTTCTCTCATAAATGGTTGTGGACGGTGCCGGAGTCGAACCAGCCTCACGGATATTGGTGCACCTCACCGTAGTTTCAGCCCACGAAAAACATAACCGCCCGTGTTCCCGGAATGACTATAAAGCCACACCGGGAGATGCTATTATTAATCAAATAATGGGTCTTTCACCCAACGCCATTCCTTACGATAGCGGATTGGTTATTATTTGAGGAATTTTGAGAATGTCTTGATCGAACTGTCATTATCTGTTTTCAGAGATTGAAGTTCCTTGTTTTTTGCAGCTAAATTTTGCATTTGAGCCACATTATCATCCATCTCTGCCTGAATTTCAGCATTTAGATTCTCCAAATCCGTTTTTGCTTTAGCGAAATCGGATAAGATACTTTCTCTTCGTTGTTTATAGTCCATAGAGCACATTATTGTTCAATGATTGGAATTTCAGGAGTCAATTCACGGATGATTTTCAACTGTTCGTCAATAGCTTTGTTTCGCTCTTGCTCAATTACAACCTCGGCACCGGGAGAACAAAGAGAAAGACGAATATTTCTACCATCAACATCAGCGATGATTTCTACTTCGATCACTTCTGCGGAACGTCCTTTGAAAATAGGGATATTGAGGTTGAAAGCCGCCGGAAGATTTGAGTTTACTACCTGACTGTAATTGTCAGTCCGGCTACCGTTATCTTCATTACTTCTTTCCAATTTTGAGTCAATACTTGCCTTAAAGTTCTTCAAGACAGAAACTAACTCCATGTTGTACGCTATATCTGTGAAGAAGGCGCGATTCATTTTGATGAAGCGGGAAAGTTGTGCTGGTTCCCATGTCTTCTCAACAGAATTGATGCCAAATTCAACGAACTTCGGATACATGGCTAATGAACCTTGCACTTCTGCCTTGTTGCGTCCGTCAGTTTCATTTGTAATTAGCTTGATTGTCATATTCTCGCGATTCACAAGAATATGGCACCGTTTCTGATTAATTTGCTCCGGTTCAGACTTTCTCTTTTTCAAGAACTCTGCAACGCTTCCAATCGTACCACTTAAACCGACTTTCAAAGGTTCCAGTACCGGAAGAACATTCTCCTTATCCAGTTCTATAACTTTGATTGTTGCGCTCTCCATGCCGGGAGCAAGATTGATTTGCATCTTTTCGTTTTCCATTGTTGTTTAAAAATTAGAATGATTAATAATCTGTTCCTGTTGCAGCCAAATCCTCTTGGATTGTCTTTTGCATTTCTTGTGCCTCCATTGGACGCTCTCTTACCAAATCACCATTGCCATTGTAATAGCAAGCGGTACGGGTTTCACGGTCAAGGAATTTGTAACATTCATCTGTTACATCTTCGTATTTACGCTTGATGTCTTCAATGAGTTTTCCACGATGTTTGGTAATAGGCTTCATCTTCTCTTTAATACGATCTTGTACAGCCTTTTTCTCGGCATCCAGTTCAGACATTTCTATATCCAAATTGGCAAGAGACGTTTTTCTTGCTTCCATTTCCTCTTCGGAAAATTGATGTGGATAGGTGATTTTCTCAATAGCTGCACAGTTGTCTTGCAACATCTGTAATCTTGCAAGAGGTTCTTTGTTTTTAAATAATTCTTTTTCCATAACTTGATATATTATTAAAGTGGTTTTAAATCGTATCTTGCAGACCCGACAAACGGTGTCGGATTCTTGCGAACAAAAGTCCTCAACTGACTATCTGTTCTGGGATTGAATAAACGTTGTACTCCGTTTTTGTCAATGATAACTAATTCAGAAGCTACATAGCAAATGAATCCTTGCAAACGTTGTTTCAACCATTTGTTTTGAGCGGTGAGAGATTCCTTATAATTCTCATAGCTCATTCCCTTTGGGCGGGAAGTAAGAAGCTGTACATTACGTACAACTTCTTTTTGTGCTTTAACTTTACTTTTCTTCATGGATAAATTTTTTAAATTGTGCATGAGATAAAAATTTGGTGCAGCATGTGTAAACAGAATTTTCGTTTGAAACAAAAGGTTCTTCTCTGTCGCTGTTAATAGTAGAAAGCTCTGCTATACAAGCACCGTTTTCATATCCATAGTTCCAGAAAATACATAGATCACCGGGAGTTGGTATGTATTTCGGCTTGTTCTCTTTAAAATCGAAATCAAAATGAACTTCATTTTTTGCAAGCTCCAGTAGTTTCGATTTTTCTTCTTCTGTTGCTAAACGAAAGCCATCAATGCTACCGATTCCACATTCCGGAGTTTCCGTTATGAAGAATCTGTCCCCTTCTTCATTTTGAGGAACATAACTTACGTATCCATAAGGAACTTCAAATTTGATAGGAATAAGAGGGTTCGTATTTTCGATGATACTATCAAGAATCATCATGCTACCATCTTTATCACTGATGATAACATCTCCTTTTCTGAATATCTTTTCCTCTTTACGGGTAGAGGACATCTCTTGACTGATTGCGGCAAGAGCCATTAATGCTAATAATCCTTTTTTCATAATTGTAATATTTAGTAGTTATTTATTAAAAAGCGCGGGAACTATTCAATTCTCGCGCTTCTATTAATTGCTTGTTATTTGACCTCTTCGGCGTATGGAGTATCATCTTCTTCAAAATCATCCGATTTTTGTCCTTGTGATTTACGCCAGTCTTCAAACATTTCGTCATCCAACTGACTTTCTACTTCGAGAACTTTAATCATAGAATCTGAAATACCTGTTTTCGGAAGGAACTTGAAAGCCCAGTTTACTACGGTTTTGCGTGCCATTTCCTCGAAATCGGTGTCCCACGGAGATTGCTTTCCTTTTTTGACAGCTTCAGAACGGCTCTTTATTTCCTCTATGCGAGATTTGGGCATAGCATCGTACTTCTCTGCACCGGAAGTCAAAACTGCGTAGTAGTAGCCTCCCATGAGATCGCCACGTTCTCCAAAAATGTCCGGTTCGTGAGTCAATTTTCCGCCTGTGCCTTTAGTCATGCTGAACTTATCATTGGTGTAAACCAAATCAGCGTAGATGTCTTTGACGACTCCGGTACGGATAAGAATATCAACCTTCCCCATGTATGAGGCTTGAAATTTGACCTTGCCCTTGTAAGGTACAAGATAACCTAACTTCAGTTCGGGATTCAGTGATAATCCAGTAAGCGACACGTTCTTGATCGCTTCAATCAGATGGTCAGGATATGCTTTTGCACAATCAATCAGATATGCGTTGTTCAACATTGCTTGCATAGCGAAGTTTACTTCACGTGCAAACTGCTGTTCTGTACCTCCGGCAGCTAAAAACGCTTTCTTTGGAGATATAAAGCATTTTTCCAAACCGCTAAGTTGCTGGGGAAAAGCTGGTGGAGCCGTTGGGGTTACGACTGGAACTTGCGGTGCTGGTTGTTCAGGAGCCGCTTGCGGTTGTGGGGCTTGTTGTCCCATGTTTAAATTACCTTGTTGTTCACTTGGTTTCATTGATTTTTGTTGTTATAAAAGTTAAACATTCTGTTTTTCTCGAATGAAGGAGTATCGGGTATCATAATCCTACGCCCTTTGAAACCGGGCTGGATAAATACTTGTGCTCCATCGAAATCATTGTTTTGTGTGCAGTAAACATGTTGTTCGAGCAACTTTGCAAATAGAAGAGCACTTGCGCCCATTTTCACAATACCGTCTTCCATGTGATAAGCCCAGTTTGCGGCACTGACGAACACAGCATCATAAGGGGCAGTCTTTTGCTGCATTACCCAATAGAACTCTTTCCATACGCCAGTACGTTCATGCTCCATAAACTGATAGAAGGCAGCAGATATTCCGTAATGGAATTTAGTAATAACTCGATTGACCGTATCTTCGTGCAAATCATCCACTGCAACCGTTTTCCAGTCTATGATCTTCTTGGCAGTTTCAACATCTGGACGGTACTTAAATTTGCAGCCCTTGTACTCAACAAAATGACTAACTTCAGCTTTTGTCTGTTTAAAGCTCAATATTTGCTTTATTTGCTTGGAAGTCTCACGGCAACAATGTAATAGTTCATACACCATTGTTTCAACTAATTGAACGTCAGCACTACTTGTTAGGCTTTTTCCGGGGTTTGCGGCAACAGCTTCCGCGAGTGCGTCTCTGTATTTTTGAGTTTCACGTCCATAAGGGCATCCGGTTCGTTCGTTGATCGGCGGCTGGAAAACCAATAAGCTATTTCTCCATTTGTCAAGTGATCCAGTATTCACAATGCTTTCCATCGCATCATGGTATAAAGAGCCTTTTTCGGCAGCTTCAGCACCTATCTCGAACATTTCGGGATGAAGTGCTTTAAACCGTGCAAATTTGGGGGAGACAAGATAGTCTTTGATTTGTGTACTACTTAGGAAGTCTTTGAACCGTTCTCCCCGGTGATATTCCTCATTGGGAAGATCATAAATTGTATCTTTGAATTTACTCATATATTGATTATTTGAGATTTCTATATAAAAAACTCCCTACTTTCACAAGCAAGGAGTCCGGCAGCTTTAATTAAAAGCTAATTATCATGTGTGGTTAATTTCTCTTTGTAATTTGAAAGGATATACTCTTTCTCTTCTTCGGCAAGAGAATATGCTTTCGTCATAAACCTAATTGCCATATCTTCGTTATTGTCAGAAAGAGGAAAATAATCAATAGCAAATCTTTTTGTGAGGTCATTTAGTCGCATGTACTTGCTACGAACTTCTGAAACTCGCTCACGTATTTCAGTGGTGATGCCGGATGCTTCTTGTAACTGCGACTCATATTCTTTTTTGTCTTTTTCGGCTTGTTCTTTCATAGCCTTGTTTTGTACTGCGAAGTCTGCTATTTTTGCATAAAGTTCACTGGAATACACCCAACCGGATTGTACATCAAAATCCGAATCACCCCTGAAAGCATATCTTTCTTTTTTCGTAAGGTATTTATAATCACTACCTAACTTGTTCCAATCGTAATCCACTTTACGGAGTGAATTTACATTTTGTAGAACTTCAGCAACTTTTGTCACTTCTTCCATATCTGTAAAAGCGAATCCATCAAGAATGGGAATAGTGAAAATCTGTACGTCCGCAGGTGCTATCTCGAATAATTCAGGAACTTTTGGCTTATCCATGATTTTAATTCCTTCTTCCATCATGCGGAGTTTAATTATCTTTTGTACGTCTTCCTCCGTCAATGCAAGAATTTCTTGCTCGGTCATTTCTGTAATCTTTTTCATTTCTTCAAGAATTTATTTATAAAATATATTTGTCCTTTTCCGGTGACTTTTGTTGTGATCGTATTGATACTTTTATCAGCACGTACAATAGAGCCATAACTTACTTCAAAAAGTTCCAGTTCCATTGCCGTTTGGGTAGGCTGATTGTATTTTTCTCCACATTTACAGAGGTATCCATTGTCACGCAACCATTTAAAAAGTCTGTTTTGACCGATTTCAATACCATTCTGTTTGAGAACATTGGCAAGGCGACCAATTAAAATGCTATTTTCAGAGGCTACAACGGCATCCGCAAAAAGAACTTTTGGAGCTTGTTCTGTCAGTAACATATCTTTTTGAGCATTATTTCGGGCGAGAACTTGATTATTCTCGTATTGGTCTGCCCAAGCGCGGGCGGCTTCTGCTGGATTATTGAAATTAGGAATAGAAAGAATTGCTTTCTGTTTTTCTATTTCCAATACTTCCCATCGATCAATTATTTTTTCGCGAAGTTTTGCATCATAACCGGATGCGAGAATAAGGCAACCTTTCTTCGTCAAATTGAAACAAGGTCTATCTCGTTGATTTGCATCTTTGTAGGTGCTCGCCTCAAAATTGAGGGCTGCAACTCCTTGCTCTAAAAGGGTACGAATGTCACGAATAACATTGTAATGCTCTTTTCCTGTAAGTTCGGCTATTTCAACTGAACTCATGGTTTCTTTTGATAAAATTAGCTCTTTCATGGCTTTTAGTATTGATTAGCTCCCCCTCAACGACCCAACGTTATTACACCGAATTGTGCGGTAGGGGGTATGTTGTTCTGCTCATGGTAGTACTGCACCTTTATTGTCATTTTAGGCAGATAGATTCTTTAGTGAATCATTCTACTTTTTCACGCTGCCTCGGAAGGACAAGTCTACTTCCTACTGCTTTGGGCGTTTATCTCACTTTCCTCTATGTAATTCCTGCAACATCACAGGTGAGGCTATGCGCCGGGCAATTTCTCCAAGAGTGTAGCCGGATACAGACCACTAAGCAGGTTTCGCGCATCCCGAATACTATCATCGGTTTAGTTGGTGGGTGGATAGGCGGTCAAGCCACACCATCCTTGTTATCTATTGAGGTATTGTAACAGTGCTGATTTTTTGAAGCGTAATCTGTTGTTGAGTTTGGTATGGGGTATTTCTTCGATTCGATTGTATAATGTGCCAACCGACCAGCCTAATACTTTTGCGGCTTCTTTTGCGCCTATCCATTCTTCGGTTTCTTCTTTCACGGTTTGGGAAACAATGTTTCTCACGTCTTTATGGATAAGTTTGTAGAGTTCTTCCGCTACCATCTTTGCTTCATTCCGGTTCATGGGTCTACCACCTTAATAGTTACTGTATGCGTCTTCCAATCAGTGCTAACCGAATAAGTCTTTCCATCTTCTCTCGGATGCACGTTTTTTACGTACTGCACAGTGTTTCGGGCAGAGACACAAGCTGCATTATTTTCTAACTTAACTTGTAATACTCCGTTGGCGGGAATCTTCTTAATATCTTCAACTGTTACTTTCATATTTCACTTTGTTTTTACAGGATTTTATTTGGAAATAAGAAAGCTAACAGCTATCTTTGCTTTTGGAATATGTATAGTAGCTATTGGTAGCTGCCAGCCATTCTTATATCCTTTTGTCTGTTGTTCTTTACTAACAACGATGCAAAAGTACTTAATATATTCAGAATGGCAAGAGATTTCCCTTAATATTTTAAGTGGAAATATATGTTGTAAAACATGTTGGTGTTTAATATATTAAGTATCAACATTTTGGATTACTTAAAAAATCAACATTGATGGAAGGAAAAAGCAATTCAAAAGATAGATTGCTCTTGTTTTTGTCTGAAAAAGGTATTAGCAAAAACAAATGTGAGGAAATGTGCGGATGGTCTAAAGGGTACCTTAGTATCTTAAAGGGAGATTTTGGTAGCGAAAAACTTGCTGCATTGATGCGTGTCTTTAATGATTTGAATATTCTATGGCTCATTAGTGGTGAAGGAGAGCACTATATCACCCAAAAAGAAGAGGGGCAAGAATTGAAAGAAGAAGTTGTAAAGCATGGATCAGTAATATCATTTGATGAATTTCTGCAAGCTATGGCAAAGAAGGATGCTGTGATTAATGAACTTCACCGTAAAATAGGGATTCTTGAAAGCAAATTAGAAAAGTAATATGGAAAGAGCTATTGATAGGTTGCTTCAATTCATCGAGTATCTAAAAAAATCCGAAGGTGAGGTTAAAAATGCCAAAGTATTTGAAAAGAAGTGTGGTTTATCCAATGGCTATATCGCTAACTCCAAGAAAAGCAACGGAAGTATTGGAAGTGATACGATTGCAAAGATTCTATCATCATTTCCGCAGTTAAATGTCGAATGGATATGTACCGGGAGAGGTGATATGTTAAAGAAGGGGATGGCTTTCTTTTCGGAGATACTTGGAAGTAGAAATGTTTCTATTGAGACTGCACGCGATAATTCAATGTTTCCGGTAATAGAGCAGGGGAATATGGTTGCAGTAAGCCAAGAGCCGGAAAACGAGCTTATTTGTGGGCAGATTTATGCAATATACATGCCTGATGATTCTGTTTTCTTCCGTTATGTATCAAAGGTAGAATCAGCAAAAATATTGGTGGTTCCTGCTAACCGGGAGCCGCAATATGGAACTGGGCAGGAATTAAATAAGAAAAAGATAAAAGAAATAAAACGGGTTGTCGGAGTGGTTAAGTCATTTTTATGATACTACAATGATACCAGCAATATAAATTAATCATGTATTGTGTTGATTATCAAATGTCATATCCTTTGTTGGTAGTCCCGTACGCACCGCTTCTCAAGAAAGCAAAATTAGGAAAAGCTCTGATTCTCAACGGAATTAGGGCTTTTTTGTTTGTTTGAGGTGAAGCAGGATATAGCGTTTCTACGAAGTATGTCAGGTGCAAATTCAGTTGCTTTTTTAGGGCTACTGAAAAATGCAACTAAAATGCAGATATTTCTCTGAATTTCCTTATTTTATAAGGAAGTGCCTTGCTCCATATTTATTGCGTTTGTAACGCTAAAAACAGAATAGGATGAAACTAAGGTACAATGAAAGTTTTGTTCTTCGCTCTGAAGAGCAGATTGTTGAAAAATGGTGAAGCACCTATTATTCTTCGTGTGACAATTGACGGGCAAAGTGAAGATGCCCGTATCCAAAGAAGTGTTCCTTTAAAGATGTGGAATAATGTTAAGGGATGCAGCAAAGGTAAAGACCGGGCGTCGGTGGAACTGAACTGCTATATTGAGTCGCTGACAGTCCGTTTATACCAGATTCACAAGGAACTTTTGTGTCAGGAGGCTTTGGTAATTCCTAAACATCTTTTGGTGAAGCTGTTCTCTAAAGAGGAACGCCGTATTGTTTTGGGTACGATGAAGAAGTACATGGATGACTGGACGGCATTAATCGGCAAGGAATATCAGAAATCCACTCTTTCCCGTTATGGGAACTGCTATGAATTGCTGGAGATTGTAATCCACGAATTCTACAGGAAAGAGTATATTTCCTTCAACGAGTTGAAGGGTGAGTTTATTGATGCTTTTGAAATGCACCTGCGGATAGTGAGAAAATTGTCTCAGAATACGCTGACCAAATATATGAGCTGCTTCAGAAAAATAATGTATCAAGATGAATTATTGTTGATGTGGAAATATATAAAAAATCATGCAGTCAATGTGCTAATTTAAAATAGCTTCTTCTTTTGTAAGCTTGAAACCGTACTTATTGCTTGTTTCCCTTGTATTTTTTTAGTGGATCGGTTATCGCTATATCGTACTTACATTCAATTTTATCGGTTTGGTAAAATGTTAGTTTGAAATAAAAATGATTTTATGGATGGGGGTAAAACGGAACTTTGTTGTCATTCTGTCAAAAAACGAAGTTGTTATGATGAAAAAGATTATAGCGACACGATAGTATAAACTATAGAATTACTAACTTTAATTTATTTTTCAATGAAAAAA
>PPYF01385229.1_pt1 | contig 25162 bp, 18 predicted proteins | sample 1559871 | NCBI WGS metagenome assembly PPYF01 (sample SAMN08240021, study PRJNA423297) | Human gut metagenome, whole genome shotgun sequencing project. | reverse complement strand
GAAGCAAGCACATAATTATGTGTTTTGCTGTAAGTAAGATACGAACCATCTTCCAAAGTGAAAACCTGTCCCATTCCAACCTTTTCAGCAATATAATCCTCGCTCATTACAGGTTCGCTGTCTGAAGATTCCCCTTTCATCAATTCCAGCTGGTAGCGGTTATACACATAAATCGTATCTGTCGCTGAATCATATACCATATTGTCAGTGTGCTCAGATGATGAAGTGATGCTGCCTGTAAAATCAGATGGGAAGTTCCAGACATTTTCATTATCTATTGGAATATCATTCATCAAACAATAGGAAGCGTCTGATGCATAGGTAAGTTCTGCACCATCTGCAAGAACCTTATCCCCTTCACCAACATTTCCATCTTTGTCTCCGGAAAACATCTGTGTTCCTGTACCGATTTGCAGAAGTTGCTGGTAATTGTAGATACATATTTTTCCATCTTCATAATCTGGATTTACTTCTTCCAATGTGTCCGATGTGTTTTCGTCATCCATAATTGTTTCTTCTTCATCTGTAAATCCCTGATCTTCAGAATTGTCGAATTTTTCTGTCACCTCAGAACTAATATCTGTATTTGTCTCTGATTCGCCTTCAAAAGAATCAGGAATATCACTTTCTGTGATATCAGATGTTTCAGATGTATCACTGCTGAAACCATCCTGCTCCGATATATCTGTAATTTCACTATTGGTCTGCACATCCATTCTTTCTGAATCTTCATCATTCGCAACTACGACTTGCGAAGATAATAATGTAACACACAGAACGATTGCTGTAATTCGCCTTAAAACACTCAATTTTTTATTCATAAAAATCGCCTCAAATTTTCTGTCATGGTTAACTTTTTGTTACTTTTAACCACTCTGGCCGGATAACTGCCGCCGTCAAGCACTGGATCATTTTTGTGGAAAACGCCTCACATTCGCCATTTGAAATCATCCGTATTGCTTCTTCCGGTTCATATTTTCTGCGACAATTCTGATGTAGATACCATCCGTTCTTGTGCTGCTAAGTAACATACAATTCTAATTGCGTAATCTGTCAAATTTTTCAGTTGCATCGTTATCCCTCTAATCTAAACCCTGCGAGGTCTTAGTTTATATCAAAAAAATATCAAAAATTGATATCTTCATTGTTTTTCGCTGATAATCTTTCTTATCAAGTATCTTATCAGGTACGATATTATACACTATTAAACTCATAAATATAATGTTCAATGAAGGAAAAATTTTTCACGTTTTTTTGTTCGAAGTGTTCCATTTAAGACTAATATGCAAAAAAAACGAACCACACTAACCATGTGATTCGTTATCTTTTATAACAATTTCAATATTTTTAATATTATGAATCTCATCTTTGCCTCTCTAAAAGATTCTTAAAAATTCTACATTACTTCAAGAACCCGAATTGCTATCAATCCATTTCGAACTCCAAGCACTTCTGCTGCATTATTAAAATCTATATTCGTTATTTTTATTATTTTCTGCAAACGATACGAAGCAGTTCGATAATGAATAAACATTAATTCAGAAGTCTTTTTTAAGCTTTGGTTGACATTCAGATAACACTCCAATGTATCAACCAACTCTCCATTTTTCTGAATATCGTACTGGCGAAGTTTATTCAATGACTCTGGTATAAACGCTTGCAACTGATTTATATCTTTCATCTTTTCTATTACATGATAAAAGAATCCTATCTTTGTACTATCTATAACTGACTTACTCTCGTCTCCGATCATTCGTCTAATAATTTTAATATATTTAAGTGCAATTTTAGAAGATTTAAAAGACTCCTTCAATTCATGGTATCCTGTGACAGTTTTACCTATACCAATCAAAAAATCTTTTTCAACTCCCCTATTAACAAGAAATTCCTGTATCGTTTGCTGCAGTTTCTCCAGTTTTTTACGAAACTCCAACCCGTTTTCCTGTTCTGTTTCTCTGTGAATATATATAATCTGGTTGGTTTGCAAAAAAATATGCTTCCTCGGTAAATAACGTATAATTTCGTTTTCGACCATTTCTGTTTCTTTTATCTGGGCATTGGTAAATTTTTCCATATTCTTTTTTGCATCCATACGGAAAGTAACAACCCGATATATCTCTGCATCATTAAGCCCATGCATACCTGCAACTTCATTTTCTTCATCATTTGACAGAGAACCATTTAGCAAACGATATTCCAGATCTCTGATATATCGTTTTTCAAGATTTTCTTCTATTACATGTCTGATCAAACTAAACTGTAATGTAATGATAATATTCTCTAACGCGATAAAATCCAATTCCCTCAATGGTTCATTCTGTTCTGAAACAACAAAATACATTTCCTGTCTTTCAAAAATATTGAGCTTCTTAATATATTCAATATAGTTAGTATTTTTTCTTTTTTGACACAAATATTGATATCTTGTTATAATTTCAGGCTTATATTCCGTAATATTTTTTTCCATTCTAAAATGCTGTGTTTCCGAATTACTTGGAAAAAAGCAAGTTCCATCTGCGTTATATAAACCGACCGGATTCCCGAGCATGGTACTGATCAAGAAAAAAATTCTCTCCATGGATTCTCTTGAATCTATCACGTTCAGTAAAATATTACTTAAATTATCATGTGTCATCTTAAAATATTTCAATTTTGCAGTTTCGATATCATATAACTGAAGTAGTATATGCTTAATAATTCCCCAAAAATGCAAATCCTCAGGAATTTCTATCACGTAAAAATGATACTCCTGTGAAAATTCCATTAAAATATCAAACAGTCTTTTCAGGTGTTCGGTTCTCTGACAGCACTTTACAATAAATCCACTTACCTGCTTTTTATCAAATTCTTTTAAATGATACAAAAAAGCATCTTCCTCTGTGGCTTCATAGGCTCTCATACTCGTCAGGAGCAGTTCACCCCCCCCAGAAATTTTTCCATATCTGCCACTTCAATGATTCGGACTCCTTTAATTTCACGATCAATTCCGGAATCATCATTTATCAGCTGCATTTCTGGGAATTTGTTTGATTTAAGCAAGTCCTTTACTGTATACCCCATTTGTATTCCCTTCCTTTTACAATTGAATTGATTCATCTTTCTTTTGCTTTATTATGCCATATCTATTTTAATATATTGTTGGAGTTATTTCTATAATTGTTTTTCATATTCGCTAGTTTGTTTTCTTAGCTATTCTGATAACTCATCGGTATCTGGTTTTATAATCTCCGAGACCTTTATGCCCTTTAGTAGATTGTCATAAGTTTGCTGCACATCCAGCAATATTTTATGTACTTTACAATGCTCTGTTGCATTTCTGGAACAAAACCCATCCTCTTCTAAACAACGATTTAATTTCATGGTTACTTCCGTGGAAGATATTATGTCAAACAGAGAAATATCTTCTGTTTTTTTTGCAAGTGAATACCCACCTTTTATTCCTTCGCAAGCTGTAATTATATTCGCTTCTTTTAATTTTTTTGTTATCTTTGGAATATAACTTTCTGGAATCTTTAATTCGTAAGCTAACTCAGATGCAGTGATTACTTCACTACGACAAGCCAGATAATATACAATTCTGATTGCATAATCCGTTGTAATTTTTAATTGCATAATTGCTCCTCTCCAAAACAGGAAAAATCCCGAATTATTATCCTTGTGCTTCATCTTTTATCGCCTCAAGTCTAATAAATTCGGGATATTGTATAACCTTTCCTCTTTATCTCATTATCAGCTTTTTCAGTTCTTCTTATTTATTCCTTTAAAGAATACCATACCAACCATGCTGATCGCAAGAACAAAAAACATCAAAACCATCAGGCCATTGTTTGCAAGTGTTCGTCCTGTCACAGGCGGTTCCATTGTTGATTTTATGTGTTGTCTTATAATTCTTACCCGGATTCACTTCAGACACCTTATATGACCAGCCTATCGGCAGACAACTAATGTCTACGGATTCGCCTTTTTTTAATGTAAAAGTCGCCTCGTTATTTGCAAAAGAAAGGGACATTGCTGTCGCCTCAGATTTTTTTGTAATATAAATCTGTCGATCCTTAATCTGCGATATGCCCGGATCTGCTCCTGCAGGCGGAGTTGCTGTAAGTGTAAAGGTAAACTCTTTATTTGGCTCCTGATTATATCCTTCCACTGTTTTTCCGACATGCAATACAGTGGGTTTATAATACAGTTTTAATACAACAGGCTCTGATAAAGCATCGTTTGTCACATCCTTTTCTAATGTATTTCCCTTGTCACTTTCATCAAATACATAACCAGGAAATGTTCCATCCGGCTCAGGGTTTGCAAACGCCTTAACGATCTCACCGTCAGCAGAAAATGAAATGGTTCCAGAAGTTATCTTCTTCAGCCATTCTGTTCCATCCGGCATCTTGAGATAATGCTCAACCTTTACTTCTTTTTTATCTGTTTTTTTCCACTGTGCAACAATCTGATATCCTGTATAATTTGTAGATGCGAATAGAGGCAGATTCGTATTATTTGCATATCCGTAATTCTCATCAGAAATCTGGAAAAGTTCACCGTTACGGTATGTCTCTTGACTTAACTTACCTGCCTTGTTTTTCAGCTTCCATCCTATAAATTCATAGCCTTCGCAAGTGGGTTCTGCCCAACCTTCACCCATAATAAAGGTAGTACCTATAGTTCTTATTCCCTTTCCAGTTTCCAGATCCTTTCCATAAGAATGCATAGGAGTGTTGTTATAACTCCTTGTCTCCGGATTATCCGGAATGTTCTTTACCTCTGCATTTTTAGGAAGTACTCCCATACCGGCACCAGAATTATAATGTACATATAGGCTACTGGATGCAACCATGAAAGAGGCAGAATATAAACGCCAGCCATTATCTGTTAGTAAAGGTTTTGCCCCTCCCCACGCTAAATATCTGGTATAACCTTTTTCCTTCGCAGCTTTTTGTGCAGCCTGCCATTGTTCATCATATATTTTAAAGGAATTATTCCCTCTTATAAGTGACGTAGCTGTCATTGCATCTATGGTACCAGCATTAGCATCATTCTTTTTTCCATCTCCAAGAGGATTGTCACCGTGGGGCTGTCCATACCACACACCAACAGCATTCTGAAGTCCATTTACAAACTCATACCCAGCTTTTGGCTTGGCAAAGAAAATTCGTACCTGTCTTGTTGTGGTTCCTTTATACTCTACAGGACCCATATCTATGGTTTGATTATCTTTTACAGGAACCAGTGCTTGTTTCTCATAGTCCCACATAACTACGTCCAGACCTTCACCGTTTCGGGATCCATCTGTTAATAATCTTACTGTCACAGCCTGTCTTCCGCGTTCTTCTTTGTATGGTACTAAGGTAAAATTGTAATCCTCAAATTTTCCGGTTCGGACTTTCAAATCCATCTTATATTCATAAGAACAATTTTTTCCTCACCTCTAGTAGTTGTGTAGCTATCTGTCATCTTGGTGGTTAAACTTAATTTACCTGGAGTCGATGAAACACCATCACCTTTACTTATTGGCACCTCACTAACTCCGCTTTCAGAAGAGGCTTGAATGGAAGTACCGTTCACCACCATATTTATCACACGGTAGCCTCTATTTGTATGAAAAGCTGGAATATCCAATTCATAGCCTGACATTTCATACACATCATCTGGTTTAAAAGTCCACATGATTTTGTCCTGGCCTTTCAAATACTCCCAGCCCTTGGCTACGCTGTGTGGAATATTAATGTATTCTTCCCCATTAATATCTTTTGTATTAATGGTTATTCTGTAAATACTTTGTTCTTTATAGGTAATTGTAATCGTATCGTCTTTTACAAAGTTAATAGAATAGGTAGCTTTGTTTTCATTTCCATTTTCCTTCGTAATTGTCGCACCCTCTTGAGAAACAACGGATTCGATTATAAATCTTTTCGCTTTGGGATTATTTGCTTTTGCTGTGTCTGTGCCAGGAGTTACTGAAATTACAAAGTTTTCTCCCGCATTTACACGAATCTGATTCGACATATCAAGCGGTACATCAAGACTGCCATTTTTTTGGGTGATTGTACCAGGTGTACAACTATCAGGAACTACTTCCTTTATGCTGACCAGGTGATACTCCTGGTACATCATCGTTAATTTCTGAGCTTCTTCCAGCTTAATTGCAATCACACCATCTGTACTATAGTAAATGGTGTCGTTATATTTTCCGATGTATACACAGTTTTTTCCATCTACTTTTGTGCTCTTAAACTCGAAATGTCTGCCTTCTATAGATAGCTCTTTATGATCCGCAATTGCTCCAAATTTAATGACAGAAGGTGCTCCTGCAATTGGGTTTCCATTGACATCTACATACGCTACTCTATCTGTTGAGGCTTCTTCTCCATTCTCGGCAACCGCCAGTAATTCTTCCTCCAGACTCTGTACAGACATTTGTTCCGGTGCATCCAGATCAGTTATCTGATCTGCGGAATCCTCTATTTCAACCGGATTTTCTGGTTCCACTGGGGTCTCTGTTTCCGGTTCTGTCTCCTGATTTTCAATGTCACTGATAAAGTCCACCGTCTCCTGTGATTCCCTTTCCATTTCCACACCGGCACCAGATGCTTCGGTTACATTTAATGATAAACCACATATAGAAAAAATCAAAATCCAGGAACAAACGATCTTCAAGTATTTTTTCATATATTATGCCTCATCTTATGGCTCTCCCTTATTTCTTTTCTGGTTTTCATATGTTAAAACGCTTAGGCAAATCAGCGACCCAAACAACAATAAGAAATATCCCATAACAGGACTGTCATCTCCGGTCTTTACGCTATTGGTTTTTCCTGATCCATCTGAATGGGACGGTCTAGATGGTTGTGACGGATTTGAGGGCTGTGTTGGATTTGGTTTCTCTTCTCCCATATAACTGTTTTTAAAAGAGATCGTTTCTATTTTCTCCCCCTTCTCATTAGCTACAATCGTAACAACTTTTAATTGATTTGATTCATTATAGTAAGCCTCAACAGTTACATGGTATTTATTTTGATCATATTTGTAATTATCTTTTTTCTCAGTTGTCTGACAAAGGGTATAGTGATACTGTCCTGCTGTCTTCACATTCAGCGTAATCTCAGTAGCTGCATTCTTTTTCATTGTCCAGGAATACTGCCTATTATGACTTCCTGCGGGCATGGGTGCATCATTCTGATCTGTTGTCATAATATAAGAAAATTCATCTGCAATACTTTCCACTTCACTGTCAAAGAGCTGTTTCACTGGAATTTTTACTACAGCACAGTTATCAGATGCAAACACTGATATCTGCATGCTCAGAAAAAGGAGCATAGTCACCAATATGATAGTTACTTTTTTTAAATCAAGGATTTTCATGTTTTTTCTTTCCCTTCTTCTTTAATTTTCTATCTATCAGCAATAGAACGATAATTAGCAAAAGTATCCAGTAGATAACCGGCACCTGAATCATCTTTTCTTTTAATTGATCAATTCCAGTTCCCAGATTCTTGGCTTTCTCTTTCTCAGGATAGACCTGATCCGTAAGCCTTCCTACTAATATATTTCTTCCATTTGTCATGTCTGAGGTACATGTTATCAGAAGAACCAAATGGTCATTTTCTGTAAGTTCAAAGTTTCTTTTATATAAAGCATTGTCTGATATTTCCTGCAGATACGCCTGTTTTGCTTCTGGTTCCTCTGAACTGACACTAAACAGCCGTTCATTATAAGCATCTGCCTGAATCAATGCATAAAATTCAATTCCATGATCTTTTCCATCAAAAAAAAGATTTCCGTATGGATGTTCGTCAAAATACTCCTTATCTGTGAATAGCCCCACATCTCCAAACATCATGTGTTTTTCCATATGGTGTCCATAAATCATATTGTTAAAATCGGAAAAATCCGGTTTGTTTGCACAGTGCAAAAATATGGAACCACTTAAAGAATATTTGCCTTCTGCATCCGTATTCATATAGGTATCATCATCTTCTGCCTGAAGCAGCGGATAATTAACGTTTGTTTCATTTATTCGAATCCAGCCAATAATATCCGGATTGATTTTCTGCAATTCTTCAAAAGATTTCGTATGTTTTTCTGTTGGAATATAGGCTTCGTAGTTCTTCGCATCAGCCGCCTGATATACCTGATTGGAATCCCATAACATATAGCATGACAGGAACATTACCATAAGAATCAGCAATAACGCTATAAAATTCACCATATGATCGACTATTTTGACTAAAAACTTTGCTGTTTTTTTCATATGAAATATTCCTGAAGTTTCCTTTCTTATTGCAAAAGGGAATGCGACGGAGTATCGCCGCACGCATTCCCTTTGTTGTTACTTTTATGATTTTATGTAATTATTTCTGTACTTTTTTGCGTTTGAAAGCAACAAATCCAAACAGTGCTGCTGCACAAAGAGCAACCATCAGAACGTATGGAAGAGTGTTCATGATAATACCTGTTGTTGGTACATAGTTGTATGTATTTGTTACATCAACTGTATTTTTCTTCTGTCCAAGTTTCTCCTGACCTACTGCTTTAAGAAGTTCATTGTACTTTGATGCTGCAGGAGCTGGTGTCTTCTCAACACCATTAAGGAATACTTTAGCACTTGCCTTGTAGTTTGCAGCACCTGCCTCAGTTACAGTGATCTTTGTTCCAACCGGAAGACCTGTGAATTTCATATTCTGTCCATCTTTCAGATCGAATTTGTAAGTTCCATCTGTATCAAGTACAAGTTTGTTTTCACCTGCTTTTGCGCCAAGTGTATCCACGCCAGTTCCTTTTGGGAATACAAATGTTGCTGTAAAGCTAAATGAATCAGTTGTACTAGCAGTTCCTTCCTGCGCATTGATTGTCTTAGATACCTTCAAAGAACCATTGTTAGTATAATCTACATCTGGATCTGTTCCTGGATTAACTGGATCTGTTCCTGTACCAGCTTCCTGTGCATAAGTGTTGACAAAGTTAAATCCATTTTTGCTTAAGTCATTACCAATATCTACTTTACCTGTTTCAGAATCTGAGGTACCTTGGTCATTCTTTGTTTTATTTACAAGGATCTTGTCAATTTCAAGTTTTCCAGCTTTCTCTACAACGTAAACATCCATCTTGTATTCAGCACCGGACATGATCAGCTTTTCATGTCCGCTAGTTGTTGAAATAGCTGGGTCAGATGCTGTCTCTGTTACATTATATTCATACTTTCCTGCCTCTTCAAGAGTTCCAAAAGTAATCTTCTCACTAAGTTTTGTATAAGTTCCTGCTTCACTAGCAAAATCTGATGTTTCGAACTTAATGCTTGGGATTGTACATGTAAGGTCTTTTGTTACGATGTAATCCCCTGTCTTAACCTGTGTGGCAGTAAAGGTAAATTCCATCGGTTTTTTAACTTCTGTGTTGTAAGTCTTTTTGATGTAAGCTTCCTTTGCATTATTTTTTGTGTCTGGTGTTGTTGATGATGGATCAGCTGCAAATGCTGGCATTGCCAGTCCCATTGTCATAGCACCTGCTGCGACAATTGCGAGCATTTTCTTAGTGAATTTTTTCATGCTCATTTTAGTTCCTCCCTTGTGAATTCTTTTTTTTATTTGATTAACGGATCCGGTGATTAAATCCCCCTACTCCGAATAATCGCAATGACTTTTCCTTTGACATCTTTTATATCAATGCAGCCATAGATTCGGCTGTCCGATGCCTGAGGTCTGTTATCTCCAAGTATAAATACCTGGCCATTCCCGACTGTGACCGGGAAATCCACTCCATCTTTAAACTGAGTGGTATCAAAGTAAATGTCCTGAGATATCTGTTCTGCACCATTTATCTTCAGTCCGTTTTTTGTAATGTCAACGGTGTCTCCTGCTACCGCCACAACACGTCCGGTCGTGGTTCTGCCGTCGTCTTCAAACACTGCAACGTCACCGGAAATAAACCTTTTATCCAATCGGTAATACATGACCAGATCACCGTCTTTGATTGCCGGTTTCATGGAGACATCATTTATTCTTACGATTCCATAGAGAAATGTAAAAATAAGAAATACTGCTAAGACAATAAATGCAATCTTCAATAACAACTGAACAATATCCTGTGCTACAGATGTTTCCTGTACTATATTGTTGTTTTTATTTGACAGTTCAGTTTCGTTCTTCATCCTATCCTTCCATAAAAAAGGATGCCCATACCCTTCTAGGGGATTTATTTGTTCTAGCTTAACTCGGACATCCAAGGCATTAGTTTATACCCCTTATTATAGTGGTTTATTTTTTTATTCCAATGCAACAAACATGTAAAAAGACTGATGTATTTTTGCAAGTTTTGTTCCATAGCAGTATCTATCTTATTTCCCGTCTTTTCCTGAAAAACAGAACCATGACGATACTTATGGCGAATAGTAACCATACATGCCTGCTTGTTCTCAGACGAACCCCTGTTTCCGGTATTAATTGTGTGTTTTCGTTTGTGATTTTTAACTCAATCACATCCCCATGCATACCTTTAATCGTCTGTCTCAAAATGGCTGTATTTCCGTTTTGACTAGCCTGCTTCGGCTGAGAATACTCATTGTCTTTACCTTTTTGGGAAATCCAGACATTATATTTTGATGTATCAACAGTTTCTGTTATTATGATATCCGAAGATATATCTACATTTTTTAATGTAACTTTATCTCCATGTTTCAAAGAAGTTCTAATTGTCTTGCTACGCAGCTTTTGACCATCTTCCCAATAGAGAATTTCCATATCAAATGGCTTCTTGCGGTTTCCAAGTGAACCAGTGACTTCCTTTGTAATCTCAACCGTCACCCCGCCTTTTTGCGGATGATTGACGATATGTCTGTCCGAAACAGCTCTCCAGGTATTTGTCATCGGTGATTTCTCATATAGGAATAAAATATCGGATTCTACATCTACCATGTATAGATTAAAGTTATCCTGATACTGTGTTTTAGTTTTATCTGCTTTGTCTTTTTTGTTCGGAGTAACAGATTCTACCATCCAGTATCGTCCGTTCTCAAAGTCCTCCGGTAATTGAAGCATTCCATTTTCATCTGTTTCTAAGGAACGATACGTCGTACACGTTTTTCCATCCTTTTTCAGAACGATATCGTCCTTGCTCTGTGTATTGTCATAATCTACTGTATATCCTGTATCATCCGCATATTCTTTCGTAACATCATCATACGGTACTTTGTAGAACAGAAAACCTGCACCAGCAAGTCGGTTTCTTGGAAGATCATCCGTCTTTAAGAAACTTCGTTCAGCAAGATTGAAATGCAGATTCTGCACTTCCAGTTCCATCTTGGAAACATTCTTGAACTCATTCCCATCCTTCGGGAATAATTGTTGCCCATTTGAATCGAAATACTGAATCTCTGGATAAATAACTTCATAATATAGGAAACCATCCCCGTATTCCGAAGAATAATGTGTCTTTCCTATCTCAATTTCTTCCACCTTATATTCCACCGGATTTCTGTCCTGGAATAGTGGAACATTGTCGACTGTGTGTTCCCATCCGTTCTCTTCATTCAGCAGGAATTCCTGTCCTGTTGAAATTCCATTCTGATACAATCTGATTTTCACCTGTTTTTCCATCAGTGCATCATTTGGATTTCCCCATGTCTTTTTGATATGCAGAGTGCCTGTTTTAGCAAAATTTCGGATATTAAGGCTGGTATCTCCTCGCTGAAGCAGAACAGATTTTCCGTTTATCTTACCATCAACTGGTGCCTTGACAGCCTCCTGATTTTCGTTAGCCTCCCTATCCACCAATTTTGCATCAATGATTTTAAATGTTCCATTGGCAATCTCAACTGTGATCTGTATATCTCCTGTGTCTACATATCCCGTCGGTAAGTTTGTCTCTCGCAACAAATACGTCTCAGTTGCTGTTCTGTTCTGTTTGTTTTCATCTTGTAACGGAATATGAAGTTGTGCGATTCCGTATTTATCAGTTGTTACCGTTTCCTCCTCAACACCGTTCTTACTGACAGCAAAATTGATTTTCTCCATTCCCTGTCCGGTAGACTCATCAAATTTGTTCAGTGTGAGTATTCCCTCTTTCTGATAACGGTTCTCCAATTCAATAGTAAGAGTCTCACCACCGCGTCCAATTCCACGTCCTGTGAATTGAATTCCACTTTCTGGATATGCTTCCCATGAATTTACATTATCTCCTTGTTCATGAGAATTGCGAACATTGTACCAACCCGAAAATTTCACATTCGAATCTTTTGGCTTATAGTTGTACTCTTTTAATGTGTATTTCCAGAATGAGTCCGCCTTAACGATCCACGTACAGCTTGTATGTGTTTCATCTGTCCATGTACCTACAATTTCTATTGGAGCATCCTCCGCTTGCGGAGCTTCTGCATCCGGTTTCTGGCTATCTTCTGAAGGAAGCACAAGTTTCATATGCTCATGAAATGCAGGTGGCTGAGGTTTTCCATCTAAAAGCTTTTCATCCATATCTACCTGGATATAATAATCTTTCTTGACTTCCTCTATTGCTTCCGGCATTCCGACAAAATCTTTCTTTACTGTCAGGTAACCATTTTTTGCTACAATACGTCCGTCAATATGCCACCCATCGGACATTTCACTTTTGAAAGAATACCAATAAATGGTGAAGAATTCGGTATCTAATTTCGATGGCGGAATCTCCCTGTCTCCGATACGAATCATACGTCCGCTTTCACGAATTGTCTGGAATACCTCTTCATCGGAAGGAATTCTATCTATCTTGTAGATATAGTCTCCATTTCCAATATATCCCTCATCTGGTTTAGTTCCCTGCAAAAGTTCTTGCACTCTCTTATTTCCATCCGCATACTGTTCCCACGTAGATGGATTCTTATTTCCAAGAACTGGAACATCATGCAATATACTTGCCTTCACATTACAGTTTGCCACGGCAACCGCACTTGTATAATCGTCTACATTCGTGGTTGGTAATGCTACCGAACCATCTTCCGGCATCGCTGACTTACAGATATAAAACTGTACCTGTTTTCGATTTTGGTTACTCACCTTACGCCACGCTGCATAGAGGGTGATTGGCTGTCTTGCATTATTATTTATAAGATCAGAAATAGAATCCCCTGCACCGCATTCCTGCCACTTTCCGTCTTTGTTTCTGTAATCCCAATGATCGAATTCATACTGTTCCAACTCTTTGCTGTCATTATCTTCATGATCATAAACCAGAGGATATGGTGACTTAACGTTATGTTTTCCAGCTTCTATTTCATTCTCATAATCATCTGTATGTCTTGTCTTATTTCCAACCTGAGGGGTCAGCTTAGATTCTTTTGGAAGCTTCTTCATATAACGGGTCGTATTATAGATCACTCTGACCGTTCCGGGGTCCTGGGGTTTGTCCGCGATCACCTCATAAGATGAGTTAACCTTCGGAATTTCAAATTTTACCTTGTCATCTCCGGACGGTTTCGGAAGAACTTCATTTTCGTCCCTGTCATTAGATGTACAACTCCAGACAATCTCCTTGCCATAATACTCACCTTCTAAACTTGCTTTCTTTGGTACTTCCACAGTATATGTTTCCCCATGGCCTACATACTGTCTCTTAATTGCTTCTCTTTTGGTCAGATTCAGTGGATCCAACACTTCAATCAGATGAAAACTTCCCTCTACACTGAAATGTCTTCCTGCCAGCCCAACCTGAGAAGAAAGTCCTGTCAAACGATCAAAATAATTTTCGATTCTGTCTGGATTCAGTGGGTTTGGCTGTGAGAAATAATAGACAGATACATCTTTCCCGTTTTTCAGGACAGGAATATACCATGTACCATCATTGTCCTTATAAGGATGCTGTACAAATACTCGGCTGTCTGTCGCATAACCAAACAGGATTTTTTCTTTGCCATCTGCTTCCGGTTCCAGTTTATCCGGGGTGAAACCAAACTCACTGTAAATTTTAGAAATCGTATCATCTGGTGTGGCTCGCAAATAATAACGACTGGCTCGGCCACTGTTTGCTTTGATTATGTAATGCTGCTCAGCATTGAGGTTCTTTATCAGCTTATAATGTCCATCGATAAATACATAAAAACTAATATTTGCTTCTTTTGTTGCTGCCGGTTTTTCTGTATTCTCAGGAACAATCACATATGGACGTACTGCATCATCTGGCTGAATAGTAAAGCTCATGGTATGCTCTGCTTCATTTTTACTCCATGTAACTGCTGAAAGAGTACCATCTTCCTTTCTGCATTCCCAGTTTATATCCTGCGTTTGTTCTTCTACACGCGGCTTTGTACTAACAGTTCTTGTAAGTGTTGACTTTCTTGCAACAAAATCAATTGCCGGAAGATCACGCAAAGCTGTTTGGCTGTAAACCTGTCCATCTTCATCCTGTACTGTCACACTGTAAAAACCATTATATCTATCACCGTCGTGTTCGAATAAGGTCTTTGCACTCATTGTGACAATATCCTGTCCGTCTGGCAGGTAATACACATCCATCGGCTCTCCGGACTTTCCTATATAAATACATTCATGACCTTCTATCGTGTATTTCCCTGCATTATGGATTGTATCGTAATCTCTCTTGGAATAATAAAAACGCTCTTTTGCTCCATTTTGAATAGAACCATCGTAATGAAATTTTTCAAAATGCTTTTTTAACTCATCATTAGAAATATAATAATAAACTGTTCCCGGCTTTGTTGTAGTATCTTTTATAACAGGAATTTCTTCGTTTAGAACATTATATCTCTCATTATTTACAAAAGTATAGAATTTAATGTTCAAGGTTGCTGGTGCAAAAGTGTTGCATGCAACCGTATATGGTTGCTCTATCTTTCCAATAGAAAAGGTTAGTTTATCGCCCTGTTTCACCGGAGAAATTGTTTTATTTTCATCCTCACTGGCACAAAGCCAGTCGCTTTCCTTCGTATCTCCAGGATCAACGGAAATTGTGACCGCAGAATCTTTCTTATAGTAACTCACAGTTCGATTTCCATCCGGATTGATCACTGTAACCGAATAGAAACTGTTCTTATTCTGCTTAATCTGGTCTGAATTATTATCCGGAATTTTTTCGCCATCAGATGCTCCTTTTGGCATATAATAAACGTCTGTTGGTACAGTTGCTTCCTGCTTGTCCAGGTTATAAGATACATATTGCTGTCCTTTATAAGTTACCACTGTCGCCTGTGCTAATGTCTTCTCACCACGGACTGTATATGGAAAATAATTTCCGGACTGTGTTTCCTCTGCATTCAAGCCGAACTCTCTATAAATCTCAGCAAGATCACTGACAGATAAATAGCATCTGCCCTGACGGTTCCATTTATACACCTTTTTCAGAGAATCAGCCGGCAGCTTTCGAACCTCATTGTCTGCATATATATAAAACTGAATGTCAAAGGCTGTCTGATCCGCTCTCTGGATCACATAAGACTGTGTGATCTTTCCGATTGTGAACCTCGTCTGGTTCCCTGATTCCCGTATACCATCTATCACCTTATCATCTGTTCCCATACAGGTCCATTCGATCTGGTCTGTCTGGTCCGACAATTGGGGATTAAAATCAGCCACAGCTTCTTCCACTACAGTTCCTGTTAATGCATAACGAATCCGATCCTGCCCTTCTCCCTTTACCTCTACGGAATAAAACGAGTTGTCCTTTTTTACAGAATCTTTTAAATTTAATGCAAGGCCTTTTCCATTTGGAAGGTAGTAAACATCTATCGCTTCCCCTTGTTTATTCTGTCCATAATTGTAAGAAACATAGGTCTTTCCGGATTCTGTGTCTGTATAAACTTTTCCGTATTCTATCCCGCTTTTTCCCCGGTATGCAGATACAAACTTATTTATCGCATCCGGATTCTGACTCTCGCTGTTTTTCACAAATCCAAATTCTTCATATATCCGGAGCAGGTCCTCAATGGAAACACCATGGTAGGTAGTTCTTCCGTCTTTCCATGTTGCAATGCCGGTAATGTCATTATGCTGAAGCTTTACCTTATTTCCATCGATAATAACATAGAAATCAATATCAAATCCTTCGGAAATTTCCTGAAGTTTTGGTGATTCCTCTTGTGCAATCTGCTCCTCAAAGGCTTTTTCTTCTTCTCTAACCTCGCCTGTGGATGGAGTAATTTCTTCCTCTGGAATCTCTTCTGATGGGGGAATGATTTCTTCTCCCGGGGTCTCTTCTGACGGCGGCGTAATTTCTTTTCCCGGACTCTCTTCTGACGGTGGCGTAAGTTCCTCTCCCGGGGTCTCTTCTGACGGTGGCGTAAGTTCTTCTCCCGAAGTTTCTTCTGATGGGGGAGTAAGTTCCTCTCCCGGAGTTTCTTCTGATGGGGGAGTAAGTTCCTCTCCCGGAGTTTCTTCCGACGGCGGTGTAATTTCTTCTTTCGGAGTCTCTTCCGCCGATGATGTGCTTTCCTCCTCTGAGATAAATTCTTCTGAAAGCATTTCTTCCTCCAGAGAACCATTTATATTCAGAATACTCTCCTCATTTGCAGAAACTGCCAAAGCTGTCGTTCCTGCACTATTCATACACAAAACCAATAAAAGTATCCAGGCTATCCATCTTATCCATATCTTTTTTCTCTTCACGCAAATTCCTCCTCAAAATATATTTTCCTATTTCTCAGCTATCTGCCTTTTTTATCCATTCCTTCTGCATTGCCGCTTCCAGGAAACAATGAAGCAGCGGTTCGGAGAATGAGCCACATTCCCCGTTCAGGATCATTTGCAACGCTTCTCCATGGCTCAGTTTTCTTTTATATGGACGAGGACTAACTAAGGCATCATATGCATCAGCCAGTCCCACAACCTGTGCACAAAGAGGAATTTCTTCTCCTTGCAAACCATCCGGATACCCTGCCCCGTCATATCATTCATGATGATGTCTGCAGATTTCATAACTAAGTGCATTTAACTTGTCTATAGTAAGACCTTTTGAATGCTTTTTCTTATCGCTCTCGTTCTTCTGGAGTTCTCGTTTCATTTCCATTACTGATCTATAGGTTCTTTTTACATTATGTAATGTGATCATTGCTATATTATCTTTTATATCCACATATTTTTTAGCCCTCATCTTTATATAAGATTTTTTACTCTCTATTCTGCGGTATACAATATCCTGCTCTGCATAGCCATAAACCAGATTTTCTGTTAGCTTTTCGCTTAACAGGAAATCGTGCAACTTTGATTTATCAGCATCATGAATAAATCTCTCTATATACATCTGAATAAACGTATCATAATCTTCTGTCTTTTTTTGCTATTTCATAAACCTCTTGATTATGTGAGTAAATGCATTCATAACCATTTGTCTTTAGATTTAATTTTAATACTACATAAAACCTGCCAAAGTCCTTATTTGTGCAATCTATTGTTTTTTCCTGTTCCATACCCCTACCTCTTACAAAACTCAGCCCTTAAAGGTACTAGTTCATGTCAAAAAAAATATTCCTTAATACTATAATAGTATATCGTTCTTTCTGTTTTTTATAATGCACAAAAATTGCAAATATGGTGTGTGTATTTTGCAAGAAGTGTTCCATTTTGGATTTTTCCAAACTTCTGGTAACAGAATCCAAGAAAGTCTTTCATAACACTCCTCTCCCTCTACACCGAAGGGTTCTTCAATGCTGTACTCCAGTATCTCCACATCTTTCATAGTCTTCGTCAGAAAGTCAGTGACTTGACTCTCTCTTGTCCCCTTACAGGGCTAACGTAACGATGCTACAGGATTCACTTTATGTTACGGACTGTTATTTTTCACCTGTTTCTCACAGGCATACCTCGCTTCAACATGATCAGTCACCAAAAAGCATTGAAGGCTCGCTACAAGGATCACTGGCGACTACCCTACCAGACTTTCACTGGCAAGCTGATAACAGATTGCAGAACACGATTTACACCCGTTAGAGCGAACCTCTGGTGCATAAAACAAAAAAACGAACCACACTAACCATGTGATTCGTTATCTTTTATAACAATTCCAATATTTTTAATATAATAATTCCATTTCGGACAGCTAACATCTCAACTATATTATCAAAGTCTATCCTCGTTAGTTTTACTATTTTTTGCAAACGATACGAAACTGTCCGGGCATGCACGCCCATTAGTTCAGAAGTTTTCCGAATACTCTGTTTATGATTCAGATAGCATTCCAGCGTATCAATCAGTTCTCCATTTTTCTGAATATCATACTGATGAATTTCATGCACTGTATGTCCTAAGGATAACGGCTATTTGCTAATAGCAGTCACACTAACACTATTATGATAAGAAAAAATTCCCTGTTTTACAAGTTAATTCGTATAAAATCTTCTTCTAAATTACTGTTTGATTCTTTTATGGCTGGATTCCGCCCTGAAATGGAATCCTGTCCTGTTTGTAGAGCCTCTCATTCTTGCACCACTCATGCTTCTTACGAGCGAAATCTAATTGATTTCATCCAGGGACGCCCTGTTTATCATACAATCAAAGTCATTCGGGTTATCTGCAGTTGTGGACACACCCACGCGATCCTCCCGGATCTGATCATTCCTTACAATACCTACGGTGTCTTCTTTTGCTTCTGGCTTTGTACTTAAGACCTCCGTCTCTTTTCTTCAGTCTCATGCCAATCCGGTGTCTTACCGGCAGACCGTTTTCTGACCATTCTGTTCTTTTTGCGTTTCACACGACACGGGCATTCTATCTCCGTTCCGTATGTTTTACCATGAGTTCACAGGAGGTAATCATACTATGAACAATCAAAAAGAAGATATCAAAAAAGCTGCCGAAGTAGCCCAATTCCGCTTCGGTGTCATAGCACCTGTCGTTCAGGATCTCTATCCTGATCCATCCCGAACTGCTTACTACAAAAGAGTCGCCAGTTCTCCTTTCACTCTGCCCGATGGTTCTGTCGTAGAGTACAATTACAAAACTATAGAAAAGTGGGTCTCCATGTATCAGCGTGGCGGACTCGAAGCACTTATGCCGCATATGTATTCTGTTTTTAAGGCGTGACCACTTCGTGCTCATGGCCTTATCTTATAAGAGCAGTATGCTCCCATAAGATAAAACTACGAGATTGTGCCGTTCTTCTGCTCAGAAAATGCTTTTTTCAGATAAGCTGCGCAGTCAGGAAGGGAAAACTGCCGATTTTATCGTGCAGTTTCCTCCGCTGACAATTCGCCGCTTCACAATAAATGAGCATTTTCATGTAAATCAAACACTCTTCTGCAGAAAGTCTACCCTCTGAAATTTGCTCATCAAACAGGTATGACAGGTATTTTCCGGATATAATTTTATCCATAGATACTACACTTATATCTAACTGCTGCTTTTAAAATTTAAGTGCTGGTATTATGAAACAGCAATGAAAGATGGTAACGAAGATGCTATAAATGCCATGTTACCTGACAAACTTCCAAAAAATATACAGAAACTATATGACAAAGGACATGAATGATTTTTGTTTTCTTCATCAAAACTGAGTCTCTGATAATCTTTTGGTCTTGTTTCAGCAACTAATTTTTTTATTTCGTAAATTTGTTTGTCGCTAACACAACCGAATTGTTCTTACTCATTAAACATCGCCTTTTTCAAAAGCAGTTGTTGCTTAGAAGCCATCATCATCTCAAACATATGATCAACACCTGCTTTTTCTTCTTTAGACATACTTGAACTACAATATGTAGTATATACTGTTGGTTTATTTTCATAAATCAGGGACAGCTTGGATAGTCATCCTGAAACACACAATACCTATGAAGCCAATGCATCAAGATCAAATGCCGTATTCATTGTCTTTGCTAATAGATCCGGCCAAGCGGACACTTTTGTATGCTCTCCAACAAATACCATCTCACCGCAAAGTTGAAAGAAGGGTTTTCTTAAGCTTTTCTGCATCAACAGGCTTTGCAATATGTCCGTTCATTCCTTTTGCCAATGCCTTTTTTCTGTCTTCCTCAAATGCATTGGCTGTCATAGCTATGATGGGAATACAAGCTTTCTTCTCATCTGCCAGTTTTCTGATTGTCTGAGTTGCCTTATATCCATCCATGTTCGGCATCTGAATATCCATAAGGATCAGATCATAGGTTCCTGCCGGTTTCTGTTCCATCCTTGCCACACACTGAATTCCATCCTCAACACGATCAACTATAAGTCCCATATCCTCCAGAATAAACTCTGCGATTTCCGCATTCAGCTCATTATCCTCAGCCAGCAGAACATGTTTTCCGCTAATCCAGTCTGTTTCCTCTGTATCCGGGGACGGATCTGTAACCTGCTCGTAGTAACCCTTATCCGCAATCCTGTATTCCATGATAACTGTAAATTTGCTTCCTTCTCCCAGCTTACTTTCTGCTTTAATGGTTCCGCCCATCATATCAACATATTTCTTTATGATCGGCATTCCCAGACCTGTTCCTGCAACCTTTGCGGCTGTTGTATTGCGTTCCCGGGCAAAAGCCTCAAACAGGGATGGCAGGAATTCTTCACTCATTCCAATACCGGTATCAATTAGCTGAGTCTGTATCCTCACATAGTCTTTCCTGTCACAGTCAAGCTCTGTAATCCTTATGGTAACTGCTCCCCCTGAAGCTGTATATTTTACCGCATTGCTGATCAGATTGAGGAAAATTTCCCTGTTCTTTGTCTCATCGCAGATTACATGTTCATGCTGCACCTCATATTCCATCTCAAGGTGAATACCCTTTTTCTCCGCTTCTGCCTGGAAAATTTTGTAAACTCCATGATAAATATCTCTGATCTGCACATAATTCTCATCCAGTTCCATCTTACCACTTTCAATTTTGGCCATGTCCAGCACATTATTGATAATAGACAGCAGCAGATTTCCGGACTGTTCCATCTTCTCCTGATAATCCAGAAGCTTCGGATCTGTCAGTTCCCTTTTCATCAACTCGCTGTATCCCAACAGGGCATTCATCGGTGTACGGATATCATGTGACATATTGAAAAGAAAATCCGATTTGGCAGCATTGGCCTTTTCTGCCTGAATCTGGGCTTTTCTTGCTTTCATCATCAGGTAAAATATAATCAGTATAATAACCAGGGTCACACTTACAAAACTCATGGAAACTCCCCGCAAATTATCCTTTATGTATTCTGCCAAAGTAACCCTTCCCGGTGCGTTTTCATATACGGAAAACAGGCTTGAAAGTCTTGAAGCAGGCAGAGTCTGAATGGTTTTATTCAGGATATTCATTAATGTTGTATTTTCTCTGGTGACTGCAAAGCAGGAATCGCCGGGTTTCGTAAGAAAAACGCTGTGCATTTTACTGTTTGCCAGCGTCTTTAATGACTGTCCTGCCTTCACAACAAAGCAGTCTGCCTCACCACTGTGAACTGCTTTCTCAACCTCAGCAGATGAGTCATATTCCTTTATTTTCCAGGAAGGATAATTAAAAGAAATATACCACTTTCCCAACAGGTTATTTCTGCTCACTGCCACTGTGTTTTCCCCGTTTTCATCAAACTTCGCAACGCCGGTGAGCACTGCAACATGGACTTCAAAAACAGTATTTGACAATATAATATCGTTCTGCTCAGCTTCATATGGGTTCTGATTCATATGAAAAATCATATCGATCCTGTTATCCTTTAATGCCTGCAGCTCTTCCTCCTGAGAATCAAAGCCTGTCGTCTGAAATTCTATACTTTTTTCTCCCATACAATTGGAAGCCAGACTGATATAATCGTTAAGAATTCCTGTCGGTTCCCCTGACTCTGCATTCGCAAGACTGACACCCACATCCTTTTTCAGATATCCAATCCTGACCGTCCCATGTTGTTCCAGCCAGTTCTGTTCCTCATCCGTAAGAGTTTCAATGGGATTTGCTGAAAGATACCTTTTATAAAGATCTTCTTTATAAAAAGGATTCTCTTTTTCTATCTTCCGCATTGCCTGATCCAGCTCCTCTTTCAGATCCTGGCATTTTTTGCTGACCGCAAAATAATTATAGGAACTGCCGATCAGAAGTGCTGGGGAAATGTTGTGCTTTTCCCACTGTGAAGATTCATTTAAAACAAATCCGTCAATTTCCTGATTTTGTAGTTTCTGACGGGCATCATCTGTGCTGGTAATATCAACCTGCTGCATATCTACTCCATGGCTTTTCTCCCACTCACAGAACCGTCTGGCAGAAAGTGTATCCGGCAGCACCCCGATTCTCTTCCCATTCAATGTAGTCAGATCTGAAGCTGAAATATCCGTATCAGAAGGATTTACATAAAGGTAATACTTATCCTCGCCCATAGGCAGTTCTGAAAAGAGCATGGAAGTGGAACGTTCCTCTGCATAGGAGATACCTCCCATCAGATCGATCTCTCCACTCTTCAACATATTCATCAGTTCTGCCCAGCTTCCCTCCACATATTCATACTTCCATCCTGTATGTGCAGCTACTGCCTGCTGATATTCGTAACTGTAGCCTCTCTTCTTACCGTCTGGTCCTGTGGTATCATAAGTTCCTTCATACCAGCCTACTCTGACTGTTCGTTTTTTTGCTTCCTCTGCCGATACAGAAAGGGGAAGTGCAGTAATATATAAAACAAGGCATAATAAAATGCAGATATATCTCTTGAAAACCCTTGATCTTAAAAATTTGTAAATTACTTTTTCATCTTCGGTCACAGGCATTTTACCCCCTTATACTCCCAGGTTACGGTATCAAGCAACAAAAATTCCTGTGTTCCGATCGGTCTGCCGTCCCGGTAAGTGGAAAATACATCCGTACTGATCAGATTCTTTTCTCTTGCTATTTTATCCATTGGTGTGTGTCCTACCACCTGGAGCAGTTTCCGCGGCTTATACAGACGTATGCCGGGACGCTGCGGACGCAGCCAGATGGGAGACATGTCATTCCACATCTCTAAGCGTCCCAATTTGTTGATTTCTTCCACAACTGCATCTACATCATGGTATTTTGATTTTGGAACATATTCCTCAACAAAATAGTTCAGCACTCCGCCATGGGAAAACAGCACATTGTCAATTTTCTGAACAAATTGGATCGGATGATCTTCCGGAACCGTCCTGCGAAGTTCCAGAAGCTTTCTCTGTACCGTTGCGGATGCCATGGAACTGTATCCGCTCTCAAGGCAGTGCCAGAAGTAGCTGAGGTCATGATTTCCGTAACACCAGGCGGTATCCGGAAATCTTGCAGCAAATCTTATCGCTTCGTCGTATGTCTCTTCATAAAGTGCAATGTCATATTCTCTGTCCCAGTCATCCGGAATATCCATCAGACATACTGCACGATCTGCCGCCCTTGTATTCATAATAGCTGCTGCCTGCCGAAACATATGCGGTTTCAGATGTACATCAGGAATTACCAAAACTTTCATCTATCTCTCGCTCTCTTTCTCATCTGCAATATTTTTCAACTTGCCAACTGCTTCTTTTATAATCGCTTTATCTCAATATCTTCTCCATCTGCTCTATGATCTCCTGTACTTCATAATTGATCAGGCAGTTCATAAGATCAAAGGATATTTCTTTTCCTTCTCCGCCGTACTGTTTTTCGAAAGCTGCCGCCTTTTCTTCATCGTGATCTTTGTATCTGGCTTTTCCGATCCGATAGGCATCGGAATTTGCATGATCCGGATAATCTTTTGCTTTTCGGATAAAAAAGCTCTCTCTTTTCTGCAAAAGATCGCTTTTCAGTCTGCTTACGTTTTCCAGAAACGAGGCCGTCACTTCCGGATAATGTTCTTTGATATAGACGAGATTCCGATGCAGGCAGGTCGCACTTTTTTCCATCAGTCTGCGTTCTTTTTCATTTGGAAAATCTTTGTATTCGTCCGGCTGGACAGGCTTTCCTTCGATGGATCTTTGCAGTTCACCGAACCAGTAGTTGTGCCTTGACAGGTTATCCGGAAACATAAAACAGGTGGAAAATTCGTGGTCGATCATCGGTGCCAGCCTCAGAATCTGCCCGGATGCGTCACATACAAACGCAATATTTTCATAATGGTAATTCTGATCGCCTTTCAGAACCGAGATCAGAATCTGCATTGCCAGATCTTCTGCGATTCCCCGGTGTGTCTGAAAGTAATCTGCCTCCAGGATTTCGGTGTAATCATAAAACATCTGACAATAATTTAAGTAATCGTCAATCTGAACTTTTTCATCCGGATACGTTCGAAAGAACTCCAGTAAGTTCAGAAGATGTTCTCCTTCTTCGTAGATCATCGGCGATACGGTTCCGTAATCATAATATTTCTCACATTCTGCCTCATATCCTCTGCAGAAGGCAAGCTGATACAAAGGTGCCGGGACAAAATAAGTATCGATCACCCAGGACCAGAATACTTCTGCACAGGCAAACAATGGGGTAGAGAATGGCTTTGATTTTGTGAGTGGTTTAAACACCATCCGGTCTTCAAACACCGGGAAATGTTTTTCTCCGCTGACCACACCGACGGCTTCTGCTTTCAGATTGCCCGTTCTTTCTGCATAATTATAAACCTTCGGAATCCAGGTTAATTTTGTGGGATTCTCACGGAAATTTTCTTTTTTATTCTCCTGCTGTCTCATGCTGACTTTCCTCCATCTGCTCCATGACTGCATCATAAATTTCTTTGGCAACTGCCAGCTTATAGGCCCGTCTTGTCGGCTGCGGCTTAAGTTCCACATAATAGGATCTGACTTTGCCGTCCATTTCAACTGCAAAATAAACCTGTCCAGGAATGGATGCTTCCGGATTTGCCGGATCGACATTTCCCATGGTTCCGGTCACTCCGATGCCGATATCTGCACGGTAGGCTTTTGTGCAGGCTTTTGCCATTGCTTCTGCGGTCTGTGTGGAATAAACCGTGTATTTATCAATGACTTCTGCCGGAACGCCCTGCATGATCTTCGCTTCGTTGCAGTAAGTAACAAACGCACCTTTTAAAACTGCCGATGAGCCTTCTGTATCTGTGATCAGAGAAGCAATCTGCCCGGATGTTGCCGATTCCATCGTGGTGATCGTCAACTTTTTTTCGATCAGTAATTTTGTGAGTCTGCGGTAATCTGCTCTTATTTCTTTTTCATCATATTTTTTTGTCATGTTTATTTCCTTCCTGCTGAATTCCATATTTTGTGAACTACTCGGTAACTGAGTTACCAGAGCATCTGAAATCTGGCGGGATACCGTCTTTTTTCAGGGTGCGTCCATGAC
>PPYF01385824.1_pt1 | contig 25170 bp, 14 predicted proteins | sample 1559871 | NCBI WGS metagenome assembly PPYF01 (sample SAMN08240021, study PRJNA423297) | Human gut metagenome, whole genome shotgun sequencing project. | reverse complement strand
AGCCGTGTTTGGCCGCCACAATATTCGTCCCCCTCACTTTGCGAGCAAAGTGAGCTACAGTGCTTCGCCTCAGACCTTCACTGCATGTTCGCGCAGCGCTCCTTGTAGCGGTGCCGCAACCGCCATATTATTTGGTCAAAAATTGCGCAGAGAATTTTCTTTGATTTTGACCCCCTACCCTTCAGGAGCGCCTCTCTACCAACCCTGATTCTCTCAATTTTAAACGCCCACCCTCTTCCCCATTTCAGCCTGCAATATCCCGGATAACATAGAACGCTCTTTCTAAAAGGGCGTTTTTTATTTCTCCAGCTTACATTTCGATGTTTTTCAATCAAAAAAAACACCATTTTGTTAGCAGCTTTAAAAGAAATGTGTAACTTTGCAATCAGTTAAGCAACAGCAAGAGATTGCGAAGAGACCTGTTGCCGCCGCCTCATCAAACAAGCAAAAGGGATAGGGGAGAAGCAACACGGTTTCCAGTCGAAAGACAAACGGTTTCCTGCCAATAGAAAACAACGGAGCGCTCCATACGGAATGCCCCATAAAAATAGAATAGAAAAATGAAAGCCTGCGAAGTTATTGAAAACCTCAAGCGCCGTTTTCCCGGTGAACCAGAGTACATCCAAGCAGTAAGCGAAGTGCTCGACACAATTGAAGAAGAATACAACCAGCATCCGGAGTTTGAAGCCGCCAGCCTTATTGAGCGTCTCTGCATCCCCGACCGCATCATCAGTTTCCGCGTCACTTGGGTGGATGACAAAGGCCGCGTACAGTCAAACATGGGCTACCGTGTGCAACACTCCAACGCCATCGGCCCATACAAAGGTGGTATCCGTTTCCACAGTTCTGTCAACCTCGGCATCTTGAAGTTCCTCGCCTTTGAGCAAACTTTCAAAAATTCTCTGACCACACTGCCGATGGGCGGTTCGAAGGGCGGTTCCGACTTCTCTCCGCGCGGCAAGTCAAACGCTGAAGTGATGCGTTTCTGCCAAGCCTTTATGACGGAGCTCTGGCGCAACATCGGTCCTGACACCGACGTGCCAGCAGGCGACATCGGCGTAGGTGGCCGCGAAGTGGGCTACATGTATGGCATGTATAAAAAACTGGCCCGTGAGAACACAGGAACGCTGACCGGTAAGGGTCTGGCCTTCGGCGGTTCTCTCATCCGTCCGGAAGCCACTGGCTACGGCAATGTCTATTTCCTCCAGGAAATGCTCAAGACGCGCGGCATCGACTTGGCTGGCAAGCGTGTGTGCATCTCTGGCTCTGGCAACGTGGCCCAGTACACGGCTGAAAAACTCATCGAACTCGGCGCTGTGCCCATCACGATGAGCGACTCTGACGGATATATCTACGATCCAGAAGGCATCACGCGCGAGAAACTCGACTATATCATGGAGCTCAAAAACCTCTACCGCGGACGTATCCACGAATATGCTGAGGAGTATCCCGGTGTGAAATACGTGGCCGGCGCCCGTCCTTGGGCTGAGAAGTGCGACATCGCCATGCCTTCTGCCACGCAGAATGAAATCGATGGCGACGACGCTCGCCAGCTCCTGGCCAACGGCTGTTTCGCCGTTTCGGAAGGTGCCAACATGCCTTCAACGCCTGAAGCTGTCGATGCCTTCCTCGAAGCAGGCATTCTCTATGCTCCAGGCAAGGCTGCCAATGCCGGCGGTGTGTCGGTTTCTGGTTTGGAAATGACGCAAAATGCGCAACACCTCTCTTGGAGTTCTGAGGAGGTCGACCAGCGTCTCCACCGCATCATGGAAGACATCCATGCCCAGTGTGTGAAATATGGCAAGCGCGAAGACGGCACTGTCAACTACGTGCGCGGCGCCAACGTGGCCGGCTTCATGAAGGTGGCCAGCGCCATGATGGCACAAGGCATCCTCTGATTTTTTTTGCATACCAATAATATCAAAGCCCCGTGGACACAGATTTTTTTCCACGGGGCTTTTCGTATTTTTTTTCCTTTCACTTCAACACGGGAAGAAGAGCGGAATGATGATCAGGGAGACGATGCCGAGAATGATTTGCAAGGGCAAGCCCACCTTGACGTAATCCATAAAGGTGTAGTGTCCCGCGCTCATCACCATCGCATTGGGCGGCGTACAAATTGGCGTGGCGAAGCAGCAGGAAGCGGCCACGGCAGCCGTCATCATAAAGGGCGTTGGGTTGACACCGATGCCTTCGGCAGCGGCCCAGGCGATGGGCGCCACGAGGATAGCGGTGGCGGAATTACTAATGAAGGTGGAGAGCAGCGAAGTCACGATGTAAACGCCCGCCATAATGGCGATGGGGCCCATCGACTGGAGGGAGGAAACGAGACCTTCGGCAATCATCTTTGAAATGCCCGTATTGCTCAAGGCCGTGCTCATCGGCATCATACCGGCAATGAGCACAATGCTTTCCCAACCAATCATCTTGTAGGCGCCGTCCACACTGCGCGTACATCCTGTCAACACCATTACCAGGCCGGCCACGATGACCGATGCCACCGCTGGAATGCCGATTTGCTTTTCAAACACCATCGCAATCACCATGAGCACCATGATGAGGGCGGCAAGGGGTGCCTTGTGGTCGAGCGAAACGTTTTGCGCCGTTTCGTCGGGACGTCCGATGACGAGCCATTCGCGCGTTTTCTTGCTCAAACTCTCAATGCCTTTCCAGCGGCCGTGCATAAGGAGCATGTCGCCGTTGTAGACTTTCTCGTCGCGGATGTCCTCAAAGATGTAGTGGCCGTGACGCTTGATGGCCAACACGTTCAAACCAAAACGCTCGTTGAAGTTGGCCTGGCGCAGCGGACGGTTGATGAGGGCCGATTCAGGCGTGATGAGCACCTCTGCCAAACCGATTTCATAGAAATCCAATTTGCCTTTACCCTCGCGCTCTTCGTCTTCAAAGACGGTCAGATGATAATCGGTCGCCATTTTCTTCACATCGTCGGCATGTCCAAGCACATAGATGGTGTCGCCCGGCGAGAAAATGGTTTCAGGCGAGATGGTCTCCTGCGTGACCGAACCGAAGATGGAACGGTTTTCGCGGCGCACCTCCAGCACCGTCACGCCGTAGCGGTGTCTCAAATTGAGTTCCTGCACGGTGCAGCCCTCTATGGGCGAAGGCCCGTTGGTGGCCTGCAGGCGGAATACACAGTCGTTGATGTGATATTCATGGAGCAGTCCGGCAAGCGATTTGCCATCGTCGGCCTCAGCGCCGTCGCGGCCCTTTTTGCTGAGGAAGATGCGGCAGAGCGGCCAAAGGAGCAGCGTGCCCACGATGAGGAGAATAAGGCCGATGGGGGTGAAATCGAAGAAGGCTAAGTCGGGCTTGCCGTTTTCCGTGAGGTAATTGCTCACGATGAGGTTGGGCGGCGTACCAATCAAGGTGAGCACACCACCGAGCGAACTGGCGAAAGCCAGGGGCATCATCAATTTAGAAGGACTCACCCCGCTTGTCTTACACATGGCCAGAACGATGGGCAAAAGAAGCGCCACGGTTCCTGTGTTGCTCACAAAGGCAGCCACAACGGCCGTCACGAGCATCACTAAGAAAAATAATCTTTTCTCATCGCTTCCCGCCAGCCGCAACAGGCGTCCGCTGATAATCTTGGCCAAGCCGGTTTGAAACACGGCACCTCCAACCACAAAGAGTCCGATCATCATCACCACGGCGGAATTTGAGAAACCGGCCAGAGCGGCCTTGGCATCGATCACACCCGTGGTGAGGAGCACGGCGGTTGAACAGAGGGCAATGATGTCGGAACGGATTTTTCCGATGATGAAGGCCACGATGGTGGCCACGAACGTAACTATGACGATGCCTATCTGCACATTGGGCGAGGCCATCCAGTCACCGAAACTGAAGAGCGGGGTTAACATGTTTTTTAATTAGGTTTATGGATTAGTGAAACGTCTGTACGGCCATCGTGCATTGTTTTTCATGACAAGCAGACCACCCTTTTCAAGGTTTTTTCAGCATCCTTGAATCAACCAGGCTTCCTGCTCTTTTTACGCCGCCGTCAGCGCCCGTTTTCTCCGAGCGCCCCCTAATTTAACCCTTACTGCTGACGTGGCCAATTTTTACGCCCGCTTTTTCTGCACTTCCTATTTTATAACATTATTCCGACAGGCTTTGAAGGGTGGGGAAGGGCCTGGCGTGGTAATTTTGCACCACTGCTTTTCCCCACTTTCCCTATACTTGTCAGCGCACGCAGGACGTGGCACAACCGAACGCCGTCCTGCGTGCGGCCGTGTCTCCTCCTGCGTTCGATCGTGCCTCGTCCCGCGTTCGCTGACAAGCATACTGAAAGAAATGGATAATCGTTTCCTCGGCATTTTTTTCCTGTAAATACCCGTTGAAAACCATGTTGAAAAGCAGTGTATAACCCGTCTCATAACTCTCTGCGGCCAAGCAACGCCGCCCTGGAAAGTTATCCCACCCGTTTCCACGGCTTTCCACCGGGGTTTTCAAACGCCGCCTCTCGTTTTTCACATACCCCCTTCCTGGTGCCGATAAGTTTTCAACACCATGTTAATAAATAGCCCCGCCTTCCCGCTAAATGCCTGAACAATATCGCCTCTCCGCCACACCTGCCTTGTGGATAAGGATGGGTATAAACCGGCAGTAAGAGTGGATAACTTTTGGGGGATTTCTTAGCCTCTCTTTTATCCACAGTTTCCACACCCCATCATAATCATCATAGTATTTTCTATTTATAAAAAAAGAAGAAATACCCTATTATAATAAGAAGGGACTGGGGGATGTGGAAAAACGGGAAAGAGGGGAACACAGAGGGGAGACGAATCATGGAAGGAAAAGACGGGAGACGATTGAAGCGAAAGAAAAAACGGGATCCAAGGAAAGGGGGGGATGCGGCAGGCAAGGGAAGGGGAGCGGCAGGAACGTCGTCGGGAAAACAGAGTGGGAGGAAACAAAATAATTGCGGCATGGCTTAGGCGTTGTGGAATAAAATAAGTAAGTTTGCAATACCAGCAGGGGGGGCTACAATCAAGCTTCCCTTAGTAAGGGCGAAAGAAAAAGTTGAACGCATTTCCCCTGCTCTCCATTTCCGAGTATAACCCACCCATCTATGGCAAATAAACTTTATCCTGTAGGCATACAGAACTTTGAAATTATCCGCAAGGAGGATTATCTCTATGTGGACAAGACAGCGTATGTTTACCATCTGACGCACGACAATGGCAAATCTTTTTTCCTGGGACGTCCGCGCCGCTTTGGAAAGTCTCTGTTGGTGTCCACGCTCCATAGTTATTTCTCCGGTCGTAAAGACTTGTTCAAAGGCTTGGCCATAGAACAAATGGAAGCAGACTGGAAAGCATATCCTGTGTTGCATTTTGACATGAGCATGGGCAAGCACATGGACAAGGAGGGGCTTGAAAAGTATTTGGAATTCATATTGGAGGAAGAGGAGAAAAAATACGGGATAGAGCCGAGCCTTATAGATGTCAACCTTCGCCTTGTTCGGTTGATCAAAACAGCCTGCAGAAAAACAGGCCAACCAGTGGTGGTGCTTATTGATGAATATGACGCACCGCTGCTCGACGTGGTACACGAAAATGAAAATTTGGAAAATCTGCGTCGTCTGATGCGTAATTTCTTCAGTCCGCTGAAGGCATGCGACCCTTATCTGCGCTTTGTCTTTATGACGGGTATCACCAAGTTTTCGCAAATGAGCATATTCAGCGAGCTCAACAACATAACCAATATCAGTATGGTTCCCCAATATGCTGGCATCTGCGGCATCACTAAGGAAGAGATAGAGCAGCAGATGAGCGAGTCGGTTGATGAAATGGCTTGCAAGTTGAAGCTGTCGCATGAGGAAATGCTTGAAGCGCTGCGCGACTATTATGATGGTTATCACTTTGCCTGGCCTTCGCCCGATGTTTTCAATCCATACAGTCTTCTGAATGCCTTTGCAAAGGGACGGATGGATTATTTCTGGTTTGACTCAGGCACGCCCACCTATCTATTGAAGATGCTGGAGAAATTTGGTGTCAAGCCGAGTGATTTAAAGGCTGTGGAAGCCGAGGCTTATGAATTCGACACACCAACGGAAACGATGACTTCCATCGTGCCGCTTCTTTATCAGAGCGGCTATCTGACCATAAAAGACTATCATGAAGACTTCAAATACTATACGCTTGATATACCCAACCGCGAAGTGCGTGTGGGGCTGATGCGCAGTTTGATACCAAATTACGTATCGTCAGACACCCTATCAACAACTAATACGGCACGCCGTTTGGCTTTCTGTTTGATGAAAGACGATATGGATGGTGCTCTGCGTCTGCTTCAGACATTTCTTGGCACAGTGCCATATTGCAGCAATACAAATTATGAGGGGCATTATCAGCAACTCTTTTTCGTGGTGTTTTCTCTCCTAACAGATTTTCTTGTTGACGTGGAGGTGCATACACCAAATGGTCGCGTAGATATTGTGTTGATGACCAAGACGCGGCTTTTTCTCATCGAGCTAAAGCTCAATCGCAATGCTGCTGCCGCATTGTCGCAAATCAATCTTAAAGACTATCGTCAACGGTTTGCCCTAAGTAAACTGCCAGTAACGAAGGTGGGGGTAAATTTTGATGGAGAAAAGAATAATATTTCGGATTGGTTGATTGAATAACCATCTTCAAGAAATGGAGCATGGTGGATGAAGTGAACAAGTATAAAAGGGGTGTTAAGTAGGTGTTCAGAATTAGTTTATATAGAATTGTCGTATTATTTTGTTCCTACAGCTGTCTTGAAGAAGGAGCGTAGCGGGCTACGTGACTGATGAAAGACAGCTGTAGGGGCAAAAGAATGCGGCAAGGCAATATTAAACTGGCTTATCCCTACATGGATAGTATAAACTAATTCTGAACACCTACTTATAGAAGGATATTTTATAACACCCCTTAAATTTTATCTTCCAGTTCATTATTAATGCAGTCCACCCTTCCTCTCATTGAAAGTAAATACCTATCTTTGTAAGGTGAATTGGTGTGCAATGCAAACACCGTGGGGATGATGCTGTGAAATGATACTATGAATACTATGAGTAGTGGAATCCGCTCTCGTATATTTGTAAGGCCATCCTCAAGCAATCAGCATTCAACAATAATCTATAAACAAACAATTTTATCTATGCGCAAAAAAAGCTTGATGCTTCTTTTGGGGGCACTCTCCCTGCCCGTTTGGGCCGGTGTTCCTCCATTGGGCGGCTATTTCTACGGCAACATGCCGGCTCCCACAGGATGGGAGTGGCAGAGCCCCGACTCTGTAGCCTACAACAAGCAACAGCCTCACGCCTGGTTCTTCTCTTTTAACAATGTGGAAGAAGCCCGCAAGGTGTTGCCCGAAAACAGTACGCTTTGGCAGTCGCTCGACGGCGAGTGGCGTTTCCATTGGGCCAAGAACCCAGAGGAGCGTGCCAAGGATTTCTTCAAGGTGGATTTCGACGCCTCTGCCTGGGACAAGGTGCAGGTGCCGATGAACTGGAACGTGGTTGGCGTTCAGAAAGACGGCACGTTTAAGTATGGCGAACCGCTCTATTCCAACCAACGTGTCATCTTCCAGCACAGTGTGGCTGTGGGCGACTGGAAAGGCGGCGTGATGCGTACACCGCCCAAAAATTGGATGACCTATAAGAACCGCAACGAAGTGGGTTCCTATCGCCGCACCTTCACCGTGCCGGCAGATTGGAAGGGAAAGAATATCTACATCAACTTCGACGGCGTTGACTCTTTCTTCTATCTCTACATCAACGGACACTACGTTGGCTTCTCAAAGAACTCACGCAACCTGGCGCAGTTCGATATCACGCCATATCTCAACAAGAAGGGTGAGAACGTCGTGGCTGTGGAGGTATACCGCCATTCCGACGGCTCCTTCCTCGAAAGCCAGGATATGTTCCGTCTCCCAGGCATCTTCCGCAACGTGGCCCTCACGGCCAAACCGCAGGTGCAGGTGCGCGACATCAAGGCCATCCCTGATTACGACTCCTCTTACACCGACGCGTCGCTCAACATCTCGGCCGATGTGCGCAACCTCTCAACCAAGGCTGCCAAGGGATACACCATCAGCTATTCGCTCTACGAAAACAAGCTCTATTCTGACGACAACACCCTCGTGCCAGGCGTGACGGCTACGGCAACGGTGGGAGAAGTGGGCAAGAACGGCGAACTCACCGCAACGACCACGCTCCTCGCTGGAAACAAGGTGAAACCTTGGAGCGCCGAAGCGCCACACCGCTATACGCTTGTGGGCGAACTGAAGGACAAGAAGGGCAATGTAGTAGAAACGTTCTCCACCATCGTGGGCTTCCGCAAGGTGGAAATCAAGGAGACGGCTGCCAAGGACGATGAGTTCGGACTGGCTGGACGCTATTATTACCTCAACGGCAAGACCATCAAGATGAAGGGCGTGAACCGCCACGAGAACAATCCATCGACGGGCCACTATGTGACGCGCGAACAGATGGAGAAAGAAGTGTTTCTCATGAAGCGCGGCAACATCAATCATGTGCGCGACTGCCACTACCCCGACGCCCCATATTGGTATTACCTCTGCGACAAATACGGCATCTATCTTGAAGACGAGGCCAACATCGAGAGCCACCAGTATTACTACGGCCAGGCCAGTCTTTCTCACGTGCCTGAGTTCAAGAATGCCCACGTGGCCCGCAATATGGAAATGGTGCACGCCACGGTCAACCATCCTTCAGTGGTGATCTGGAGTCTCGGCAACGAAGCCGGTCCGGGCAAGAACTTCGTGGAGTGCTACAACGCCATCAAGGCATACGACACGAGCCGCCCTGTGCAGTATGAGCGCAACAACGACATTGTTGACATGGGGTCAAACCAGTATCCTTCCATCGTTCAGACTCAGGATATAGCTTCCGGCACCAACCCTTATTATAAATATCCGTTCCACATCTCAGAATATGCCCACTCAATGGGTAACGCCATCGGCAACCTCGTCGACTACTGGGATGCCATCGAGAGCACCAACTTCATCATGGGCGGCGCCATCTGGGACTGGGTTGACCAGGCCATCTACGGCTACGACGCCAAGACGGGCGAAAGATTCTGGGGCTACGGCGGCGACTTCGGCGACGACAACAAGCCAAACGACGGAATGTTCTGCATGAACGGCGTGATGCGCCCCGACCTCACTCCGAAGGCCCAGTATTTCGAAGTGAAGAAGGTTTACCAGAATGTCGGCGTGAAAGCCGTTGACCTCAAGAAGGGACAAATCGAAATCTTCAACAAGAACTATTTCGAACCCTTGCGCTGTCAAATAGTATGGTCGCTTTGGAAAGACGGTGCCTGCGTGCTCGACAACCAGTCGCTTATGGGCCCGAAGAACATCGTAGGTCCGCGTGAGAAGCAGATTTACACGCTCAACTACGATTACAGCCAGCTCGAAGCCGGTTCTGAATACTTCGTCAAGGTGCAGTTCTTGTTAGGCAAGGATATGCCGTGGGCCAAGAAGGGCTATGTGCAGATGGAAGAACAGCTCCGCGTGAAGGGTGCTGAAACTGCCGCTCCTGCTTTGGCCGAACAGACCAAGGCCGAAGGCAATGAAGTTTCTTATGCTTCTGAAAACGGCGCCATCAGCGTCAAGGGCAAGGACTTCGCCGTGAAGTTCGACACCAAGACGGGTGCCATCAGCGAACTGACCTACGGCACGCAACACGTCATCACCGACGGCAACGGACCGAAGATCGACGCCTTCCGCGCACCGACCGACAACGACGACGGCATCGGTTTCCCGCGTGCATGGTTCCAGAAGGGACTTTGGGATTTGCAGCACCGCGCCATCGGCGCCCCAACCGTTTTGAAGAAGAAAGACGGTTCGCTGCAGGTGAGTTTCACCATTGAAAGCCAGGGCAAGGAAGGTTGCAACCAAACTTATGGCAACCGCGACCGCAACCCAGAAAGCGCCTACACCTTCAACAAGGGCGTCCGCGAGCTCAACGAGCAAGACTTTAAGTTCACCACCACGCAGATCTACACCATCTACCGCGATGGTAGCGTAGAGGTGCAGAGCGCCATTTCTGCCAGCCAAAACAACGTGGTGTTGCCACGCTTGGGCTACGTGATGAAACTCCCAACTGCTTTCAAAAACTTTGAATACTACGGCCGCGGTCCTGTCAACAACTATGCCGACCGCAAGACAGGCCAGTTCATCGAGCGCCATCAGGGCGTTGTGGGCGAGCAAGACATCATGCTTCCGAAGCCCCAGTCGATGGGCAACCGCGAAGAAGTGCGCTGGTGCGCTCTGACCGATGCCTCAGGCAACGGTGCAGCCTTCGTTGCCGACAGCGTCATGTCGGCTTCTGCCCTCCCGTGGAGCCAGCAGCAACTCTCTGTGGCACCCCATCCCTACCAGCTCGTGAAGAGCGACGGCACCTACCTCCACCTCGACGCCAAAGTGACGGGTCTCGGTGGTGCCAGCTGCGGCCAGGGTGGTCCGTTCCAGCGCGACCAGGTGCGCAGTGGCAACTATAGCTTCGGCTTCGCTATCCGTCCAGTCGAGGCTGGCAATGCCGCCGCTGTGGCCAAAGTTTCGCTCACTGGCGAACAGCCCATCACCATCACGCGCGACGACGCAAAGGGCAATGTGGTGCTCCATGCTGCCGACAGCAAGCGCGTCATGATGTACACCGTCAACGGCGCGAAGAAGGCACAGGTCTACACCCAGCCCTTCAACCTCCACCAGGGGGGCAAGGTAACGGCTTGGTATAAGGATGCTCCCGCGTTCAAGATGAACATGGAATTTAAGAAAATCGAGAGCGTGCCTCTCAAAATTGCTTTCTGCTCATCGTTCGAACCGAAGGAAGGTGATGCTGACAACTTGATCGACAACAACGCAAACACCTATTGGCACACGATGTATTCTGTCACCGTTGCCAACTATCCTCACTGGATTGACTTCGACGCTTCCAATGTGAAAATCATGAAGGGCTTCACCTATATGCCACGTCAGGACAGCAACAACGGACGTGTCAAGGAATTCGAAATCTATGTCAGTCAAGACGGCAAGAACTGGGGCAACCCAGTATGCAAAGGTGCTTTCAAAAACAGCAGTGCCGTTCAGCGCGTCATGTTTGAGGGCCACGAACACGTAGCGAATATAGCCAGCGCTCTGGGGCATATCTTCGTTGGATTTTTAGCTCGTGCTTGGCCGCCACAATATTCGCCCCCTCACTTTGCGAGCAAAGTGAGCTACAGTGCTTCGCCCCAGGCCTCCGCCGCATATCCGCCCATCGCCCCTTAAAAACGTTCAAACTGTAAAAAAACTCGGGAAATTACTTCCAAATGGTAAAAATGTGAATTTTTGTATTGCCCGTTTATAGGGTTTTGCTTAAATTTGTGATGCTGGCAACGCAGAAGGCCAGCATCACACGTTAAGGGGTGTTTCCATAGAATCTTTTCAGAACTCAACTCCTCTAAAGAAAAACCTTTGTAAGAGATAGAGATTCATCAGACCATCAAACGAGAATATACTGACACACATTTTTAATTAACTGAAAGTCTAACCCAAGCAGGTGGAAAATACAATATTTGATGACCTGCTTATAAACAAATCTTTATGAAATCGAAATTACTAAAGCGTTGTTTGGCCCTCATGGCATTTGGCATGTCGGCCGTCATGCCCGCCGTGGCCGACGATTTCCAATCGGCACTGGTGGTGTGGCAAGGAGATCAGGAACTATATAGTTTCTACGTAGCAAACAATCCGACGTTGAAAGTCAGCAACGGATATGCCGTTGTGCAGTCGGAAGGCAAATGGGAAGATGAGTTTCTTTTCGAGGTGAGACAGCATGAGTGTTATTTCAGTATCCCGATGTCGGAATCGTCCAACTATAAAATTTCGCTGGAAAAACGCGACTATATGGGCATGTTCGGACACAGAGTGCCGACTTCTGTTGAAGAGAAACTGACCGTCACCGCGCGTCCCGCATTTTCCATTCAAGGCGGCGTCTTGCACGTGGCCGGACTCAATGGAGGCGAACAAGTGGCTGTTTACACGCTCGACGGCAAGACCGCCGTGCAGGTAAAAGCCGACAGTGACGGCCGCGCTTCCGCTTCTTTGCGCCAAATGTCGGGAACAGTCATTGTGAAGGCTGGCAATGTATCATTTAAAGTGTTGATAAAATGAAGAGGATAAAACATATCATCTGTCTGCTCGCCGTGGCGCTGGCAGGCAGCGGCAGCCTGAATGCTCAAGGATTGGGCTTTTATTTGGGCGGCAAGCGAGTGGAATTGGTTGAAGGCGACTCCATCAACTTCGTGAACAACGACAAGGGCCAGGTGGAGGTGAAGGTGAATAAAGATGGCCAGGTGAAAGTGTACCGCGGCGAGGAGATGACGTTCTATGGCGACATCGAGCGCTATTTGCTCGACATCAACAACACCATGCACTATAATTTAAGCGAGACTTATCACGCTGGCTTTGGTTACGGTGCTGTCATGCACATGCGCGACGTCTTGACGGGCGACCTTTACCGTCCGTCAGGTGGTTACAACTGGTTCGGTAATCTGGCTGAAAACCAGATAGGAGAAAATATGATAAGCACGAAATTTATGTGGAGTTTCTATGAGAATGCCATCACTGCCTGCAACAAACTCATCGAGGCCATTGACGAAACGAAGGCCAGCCATCAGCAGAAGCAGTATCTCGGCGTTGCATACGCTTTCCGTGCTTTGTATTATCTCGACATCGCCCGCATGTATGAATATTTGGATTGCTATGAAACCAAGCCTTTGTCGAACACTGGTAAGAATATCAGAAACCTGACGGTGCCCATCATCACGGAGAAGACCGCTGAAAAGGATGTGCCCCAACTGAAGCGTGCCACAAGAGAGGAGATGAAGGTTTTCATCGCCAGCGACCTTGAAAAAGCGGAAAGTTTCCTTTCAGACTTCCAGCCCAAGAGCAAGCGCCTGCCCAATTTGGCTTGCGTTTACGGTCTGCAGGCACGTTTGAACATGTGGGTGGAAAACTATGAAGTGGCAGCCGCCTATGCCCGGAAAGCCATCAACCAGAGCGGTTCACAGCCGCTCACGGAAGCCCAGATGTATGACCTTGAAAATGGTTTCAATAACATGGCTCCTTCTTCATGGATGTGGGGAGCGCAGCCGTCGGAAGACAGCAATACGGGACTTGTCAACTGGGGTGGATGGATGAGCAACGAAGCCGCTTTCGGCTATGCTTCAATGGCTCCCGTGTGCATAGCTCCGTCGTTGTTCAAGAGGATTGATTTAGAAGATATCCGCATCAAGCTTTTCAAGAGATATGAAAACAGTGGCGACAAAGAGCCGCATTTGTCGGATGACGTTTACAATGCGCTTCCCAGATATGCTTCGCTGAAGTTCCGTCCTTACAAGGGAAATTATACGGACATGAACATCGGCTCGCATTCGGCCTATCCTTTGATGCGTGTTGAAGAAATGTATTTCATTGAGGCTGAAGCAAAGGCACATAGCTCTGTCAGAGAAGGATTGACGTTGCTTGAAAACTTCATGAGTCAATACAGACGGCCCAACTATGCTCTCGTGGTGAACAAGGACGATGTGGCTAAGGAATATGCTATCAAGATGATTGTTGAGCAGAAGCGCATTGAACTCTGGGGCGAGGGCCTGTCTTTCTTCGACTATAAGCGACTGAATATGAGCATCGACCGCACGAACCAAGATGACCAGGAATACATTCCATATTCACAGCAATTTTGCTGCGCCCTTTCGCGTCCGGCATGGATGAACCTCGTGTTTCCGTCGTCGGCCAACAGAATGTATAAATGGAACCTCATCGGCCAGGAGAACCCCGACCCTTCAGGTTGTTACACCCCAGGCGGAGGCAGTGCTTACGATACCAACAACTATTATAATGTGCGCCTTTCCAGCGGCCTTTTCAACGAACTCTTCAATATTGGTTTGCAGTCAGAATATATCGATGTGAAAGCTTGTGCATTAGAAAGCCATGAAGGCATCGTTTTGAAAGAACCATTTGCGCAGCTCGCCGACTCCACGATGATGTATGATGGTTCCGACATCAGCATCCAGTTTGACGGCGAAGTGGCAACGCTTCCTCTTCAGCCCTTGGGATTCTACATCAACGGCCAGCAGGTGATGGTGAAATCCGTTCAAAACGGAAGTTTCGTCAACGGCGTGGTTATGTTCCCGAAGAATAGTCTGGTTGTGAGCTACGGCGATGTGCAGAAAGTTGTCAACAGCAAGTCGGCCACGGAAATACGTCTGCAGGGAAGCGTCAGTCCGAACTTTGGTCTGTATGTTCATTTCTATGATAGCATAGCATACAAGTCCAGCGTATTGGTCGACAGCGGACAGAGCTATCTGCGTTGTAAATTAGAAATGACCGATCTCGACGAAGTGCGCCTCGTGTGTGTGCCGCTTTCGCAGGCCGAAGCCGCCAAGTCCCGCCTCAAATACGATGCCAGCTATGGCGTGAAAGTCAAAGAAGCGGGGTGGGTGAACATTCCGATGTATGAAGTATATGGTCAGTTTGCCGTTGTCGGCATAGGATACAGTCATGGAAACGTTGCGTATGAGCAAATCAAGCAGTCTGTTTCGTGCAAATATCCTGACTACAGTGCGGAAATTTCCGAAGGCAATGCCGTGGTCAACAAGGATGGCAAATGGGAAGTGCAGACAGTGTGCTATTTCGGCCCGCACGTGGAAAAGGGCTATGTCGCCTTGGTGGAGAAATATGCAACGGAAGCCGACATCAAAAAGAAATTTGAAGCTGGCACCCTGCCTTCATGCGTGGAAGTGGACCTTTCTCATACTAATAAATACGAAGAGGTTGTGGTTCCCTATCCTCAGAAAACCGTAGAATATAAGTTAGTTACCTTGGCTGTGGCAGGAGGCGAAGTGGTGAATGTCGAGTGCAACAAAGATCAAAAAGGTAACGATGTGATTTACGAATGTCCGTCGCGCAATCTCTCTGTTGAATTGGCCAGCCATAAGAAGGAAAACAATATCGCCAAGTTGACCTATACGTATGATGCCTCTGAATTTGACGGCGCTTACATCGCGCTCCTGACAGACACCCTGCTGCAGGGCAACGTATGGGAAAATGTGGCCCTGGTGCCTTATAAGGTGAAAGTGTCGGGTAAAGGCACTGCCACAATTGAGGTTCCGAATCCCGTGCCCGGCATTTACTACACGGTGGTCATTGCTGGATGTGACGCAGAAGGCAACATTGTGAAGGACGTCAAGGGAGCGAGATTCTGTCCTGCCGTGCTCGACAGCAAGTGGTATTCCTCAATATCAGAATGGATGGCCGACGGCCGCGATGCCAGTGAATGGCCGCTTTCAAAGAGCGACAGCACATGCGTCATGACATCCGACGGTTTGTTTGGCTTCAAAGGCCGTATGCCCATTTCCTATCGCTATTCGTCGCAAACAGGTAAGGGCCAATTCAAACTGAAGAATTTTGAGGGCGAATGCGAACTCATCATCGACTACGACCCCTTGACTTCCCAATGTCAGGTGCTAAAGCAGAAAGTAACAGTTCATCCGCAATACGGAGATTTGTTTGTTTCTGATGCCGTTCATTACAGAGTAGGAAGCTATGATGAATACCCTTGTACGTATAATAAGCAGACAGGCAAATTCTCCCTTGTTCTGGAATACTTTGTGAACGAAGGAACTTTCGGTAATACTGAAGTTATCATTCAGGTCGACGGATTGGGCAATGGTGTCAGCACCGCTCCTGCCGTCCGTCAGGATTCCTTGCAAGGTGCAGCAAAACTGAAGAACTTGAAGCTGATTCCCAACAACCTGTTGAAGCAGGTTGAGGCTGAACGATAAAACATAGATTATTTGGGCGTGAGGCATGCAGATGGTGTGTGCCTCACGCTTTTTGTAAGTAGCTGTAAATCAAAAGGAACTTTATGGTACCAAGCATAAATGATACCATAAAGTTCCCATTGATTGGAGGAGTGTTCTCTTCCGAGATTTTATCCGATAATGTATCTTACGCTTGATTTAGCGATTAATATCCGTTAACTTATTACTGAGGGCAATATTCGTTACTTTTCTACATTCAACAATCAGAAATCAAGTTTTCATTGCTCTCAATTATCGATAATGTTTTAAGTCTTCTATACATAATCTTTTAATTTTAGTTCGCAGCAATGGCATACATTTCTATTTTAAGCCATAATTTGAGTACTTACCTTTTTGATTTTCTATTGTATGGATATGTTATTATCTCAGATAGGGCTTGACAATATCTATGCTCCAGGCGTAGTTAAGATTGGCTTGTGAGCCGTCAGCAAACGAACCTGAGGTAATACCCACGACTTCGCCATATTCATTGATAAGAGCACCACCACTGCTACCGTGGTCAATAAGCGCACTAATTTGCATAAGATTATCTGCACGCCATTGAGACACTTCGCCAGAGGAGAAGGTGTTTTCAAGACCTCGTGGACTTCCGATAGCATATACTTTCTCTCCGATTTTCGGTTTTTCTGTGGCTATAGGAATATAGTTATTGTTCTCACAATCCACTCGGAAAAGGATGAAGTCTTCATCTTCACTCCTTGTAATAATTTCAGTAACTTTATATGCCACGTCACTGCCAGCTAATTTGATTTGTTCTAAACCCATACCTGTTCCTTTGAACACATGGTAGTTGCTCACAGCAAGACCACCATTATCAATAAAGAAGCCAGAGCCTTGATAGGTGTTGGAACCATCAGTTGTAAACACCATAAACACCGCGCTTCCGTAACGGTCGAAAATTTGTGAACCTTCCAATTTGTTGCTGGAACGTTTGTTGACAATTTTACTTTTCCGAGCAGTTGAACGTGACGACTTTCCATTGGAACAATCAGCCATAGTAGTGCCAGGACGCTCTCGGTCACGTCGATGGCCCGACTTGTGAGCGCATGACACAAAGCATATTACCAAACAAAACAGGATGGCAACATGTTTAGATGTTATTCTTTTTTGCATTTTCAGCATCATCAATAATATTTTTCGGAATAATATGTATAACAAAACGTTGGTTGTCTCTTTCTTTGCCTCCTCTTTCTCGCATCAGGGTACCATCCAACTGCTTGAAGCGTTCGGTATTTTCTCCGCCTGTATAGCCAAAGTTATATCTACCATCACCACTTCCTGCTATTTGAATTTCGCAGTTTGCTCCGAAATCAATATGACAAAAATCCTTCCAGAACTTCATCAATGTAAGGGCTCGCTGAAAACTCCAATCGTAGTTAGCATCGGTCTGCTTTGTGGAGTTGCGCGAAGCTTGACCTTCAATAATGAGCAAGTACTGGTTTCCATCATTCCTGTCAAGAAACTCTTTGATTTCAGTACCTGCTTGGTGAAGGCTTGCAGTGTCAGCCTCTAAATCGGATAGCTTATATTTGGTTTCTTCAAAGAAACACCTTACGTCGAGGACATATTTTTTATACTCTGCTCGATACGCAAAGTTCTTTGATTTGCCCAATTCTCGGGTTGAAGCCTCTACCTTCTTTATCTCTTCAAGCTGTTTCTCTGTCGCCTCCATACGCTTATGTAGAAGCACAATAACGAGGACGAAGAGTGTTAGCATGATGAAGAACAAGCTCGTCATCAAGTCCGAGTAACTGGTCCAGAAAAATGATTCTTTCTTTTCTGCCATATATACTTAATTGTTAGCATTTTGAGAAGGGACTTGCTGTACAGAAGCCGCTTGGACAGGTTGTTGAACAGGATTCATCTGTACACTGTCTTTCATTTGTTGTATAACCAAAGTGGAGTCTTTTTTCTCATCTATATCTTCAACGGTAGTTTCTATCGACGCACTATCAGATGCAAACCAAATATTATAGACTGTGTTTGTGATACAAGCCAATGTAATAAGAATCACTGACACTACAACAGTCCACTTCATCCATCTTGGCAGAATAGGCTGAACTGAATAAGGCGAGAACTCCCCTCTGAAAGAAACAGAGGTAAGTTCCTTGACAGTTTGTGTCATTGTACCACTTACTTGTGAAGCAAGTGAACTGTTAGAACGTTCCATGCGGTCTATGAGCTTATCTAATTTGCCAGGAATTCCAGCAATTTCTACAAGCTGCTTTTGTAGCATCGGAATTTGGTTTAGTTCTGCTCCAAATTGAACTCTTAACTCAGTATTTAACCTTTCAAAAGATTCTCTCTCGTCTGCAATTATTCTCTTAAACTCTTCTGCTTGCTGAACCAGAGTTGAATTAAGTTCGCTTGTATTGGAGCTGGCTGTTTCTTTCAAAGTCCGCAGCGCATTTCGCAATGCCACGTCAACATCAGCAGAGTCTTTAGCGATTTCTGCTTTGTGACGCATAAAGAACTGCTGAATTTCCTCTAATACATGTAAGCGGTTAGCTTCTTGCTCAAATTGAGTGGTAAAAGTATGGATTGCATCAGTATAGCCGTGAATATCATCCAAATACTCGTTAAATTGCTCCAATTTGTCGGTACATTCTTTCAGTTCTTCAAGTACGCGAACATTTGCTTTTGCCATCTTCATCACGTCCATGTCATGTACGGCTTTGATAACGTCGCCCTGAATGCGGTAGGATTCATTAACCTCACGCAATGCACCGCGCAGTGAAGAGGTGTTCTCAGCAAAAGTGTTGTTGAACTTATTAAGATTCTTCACCAAGCGATTGAGTGCATCGGAGGTATCAGAAGGCAGCTCTGGCAGTAGTTTTGCTTGAAGCCATGCAAGAAAGGTATTCTTGCCGGATTCACCTTGCAGTTTATACCTTTTAAATAATAATGATGCTATGGTGGTGAGCATGATACCCATGATGCTGGCAAGCATTGCCCATGCGACCCCTGACAACAAATCGTTTACACCATCTGCGGCAGTTCCAAAATTTCCAGATCCAGATGAAAGAAGGTCTGTTATACTACCCGTCGTAATAAGAGAACCTAAACCGACAATCACACCTGCCATCGTTCCTGCGAGCCCGCAATACAGTGGAGTTGGTGTAAGCGTGTTGATGTCATTCTCCACAGAATCACAGTGGCGGTCCACTGCATCTTTTAAAAGCGAGAAATCAATCACTGATCCAGAATTATTTTCTAAGTATTTATTGATTGATTCTTTGATTGATTCAAAAACATTGTTACCACGTCCATAAATACCAGAAACGAAATTCGTCTCAGGATTATGAGCGATACCCCAAGAATTTTCTTCCGCAAAGATTTTTTTGTAATCTCTCATGCGGAGTACATTCTTCACAAAGAAGAATATCTGTAGCGCGATTATTGCAGCTACGATTATAGGAACTAAAAGTGACATCTTATTTCAATAATCTGATTTTAAGTGGTTTGGTTACTTTCCATGTGCTCTCGTCAATCTTTTCGCAAATTCCATTATCTTCGATTCGGAAATCAGTAGCTTCTTTAATAGAGCATCCACTACATTCAACTTTCTGTTGCCAATCGTTTCTTGATTGAATCTTGTCCAAAGAGATAATGTTGATTTTTCCAATAATTGGACTAGTAAAGGATATTTTGAATACACATCCCTCTTGATTGGAATCATATATCGTAGTGAAGTATATGTCTGTATCGACTTTTGCATACCCTACTTTTTGATATTCATTTTCCTTTCGTGAAGAAACAGGCTCCTTCCGTGTGGATACGGGTTGAGAAGTAGTGATTGTTATCTTTTTAATAACGTCAATTACTTGAGCCATTTGTTTTTCCAATTGGCGTAAACGACTATCAGAGTTAGGCGCATAAGAAGAACTTGTATTTGACATTCTATTATTGCGCTGTGAAGATAATAAGTTGTTTACATTTTCTTGAAGTTCTTTAATTCTACGAGATTCGTCAAGAGGTTTCTTAATAATTTCATATACCCGTTTTTCTCTTATTCCTTTAGGTTTAAGAAGAGATAAAATAAGAGCCATCAAGCCTAGAACAAAAGCCAAAATTGAAATGTAAGCCCATGTACTTTTAGGGCTTTTCAATTCTGCTATTTTTTCTTTCAGCTCTGCGTTTTTTTTCTTGGTAAAATTTAACTCTGCTGTAAGTGTATCAACTTTATTTAAGAGTTCTGTCATAAGAGTATCCTGATCTGCAATTTTTTGTTTTACAGAATCTGGAAGTTCCACAATTGTCCTAATCTCATCTTTCCCTTTTGAAGATTTATCATCCTCAAAGAAACTACAAGAAGATAAAGCTAAGATGGCAGTCAACACTATGAGACTATAAACTTTTTTCATATACTTGAATTTTCTAAGTAATACTCCTGTATTTTGCTTGAAATAGACTGAAGGACACCCTTTATGGGGTAGAATGTGATAGCGTCTTCGATAAGATTGTCCTTATTACCAGACTCCTTAATAGAGAGCTCTATGCCTTTGTCAAGGTATGTTTCCAAGTCCTTGGTGCATTCTTCTTTGGCAATCTTCATAGTGACATTATCAACACCGAAGTTATTGTCTAAATTGAAAACAGACGGTATCTCTGTAAGAGTAAATCGAAAGAAGTCATTAACAGACTCTATGATATCTGCTTTGTAAGTATCAGAAATGGACGCATATGTGTCGTTTGTACCAACCAGTTTGCCAGACGAGTCTCGTAGGACCAAAGTCTCAGGATCTTCATCGTAAGCTTCTGCAGCAATCAAGCCACCCTTACAAGTAGCTTCTTTAGGATTGGAACCCTGCTCCAATCCCAGAATATCCAAGGCTGAGTCATACTCAGATTCCAAAACTCTCTCAAAGATGATTTTGGTGTATTTGCTAAGAATATTTGGGTCTGACGATATAATGCTAATTATCTTACTACCATTACCGCTAAATGATATATGGCGAGGAACTTTCAACCCCTTAGTCTTTACAATTTGAGCAATGTGATAAATGATAGCTGTATAGAAGATGATGAACACTATCTTAAACTTAGTGTCGTTTTGAAGAATCTTATTGAAATCGATATTGTTTCGAGAAAGATCTTTCGTTGCCGAATTGCCTTTTAAAGAGAACAAATACGACGCCATGTCTGCTGGTTGCCTAAGATTGCTGTTGTAAATATTGACAAGTTCATTAAAATCGGTTCCAGGTTTTGACTGAAGAAGGCCGAGAATGTCATTCTTGAACCAGTCTACAATACCATTATTAGGATTGATGTCAGAGAAAGAATCCTCAAAGAGCGAGTTCGCAGCGAACTTAAATGACGTGATATATTCTACTTTGCCGTTTGAAGAGAAGGCAATATCAGTAGTGCCACCACCAATATCCACATTAACGAGGTTTGTTGCTGTCGCATATCTACGGAAGTAAAATTGTATTGGAGCAACAGACTCTGATATATTTCTTGTTGCACCATCATGGTTAAACAATCCTGTGTAGGAGTCGTTCCATGCCATGCGTAGTTGAGCAAGGCGGCGTGGTGACATGCTGTTTGGATAGAACCATGTGATTTTTGTTCGTGCAAGGCTACCGTTATTTGCTATGACCTTATTGCGAATTATCAACATGATATTACGGATGTAAGCTTGCATTGCAGATTGTGCGTTAGGCTTACTGCTCCATTTGATATTGACCATAGGCTTCGCGTTGTATGCAATGCCATTTTTTTTATTGTATGTAATATCGAAATTGATTAAGCCGAATGTTCTTAATTTCTCCGTCCAGTTAGTAGATTTTGCATATGACAAAGCGGTTCGTGTTGGGAAAGAAAAATCTGAGTCATCTCCTACCACAGCAGGAATGAAATCACGAACCATCAAGTCGTTTTCATCAATCAAATCTAAAGGAATGAGTTTTCCTTGAATTTCGCGGAAGGACTGAACAAAGAACTCTGCGAATATAGATTCTGAGTCTTTATAGTTGAAAGAGTCAGAACTATTATTATCAGCTTTCTTAAATTCAATATGTGTATTAGATGTACCCAAGTCAACAGCAAATTCAAAGTCTTCCAGATTTTGGTGTGTGAGGAAGTTTGGAATAATTACATTGCTAACACCTCCCTTATTAGAAACTCTGATAAAGTCAAAGTTGCTATTCTGGATTGTATAGGTTTCGGCCTTAAAGTCGAACAGGCCTTTTTCTTTGTTTCTGCAATCAACAGGAATATCACGTATGATTTCCCCTTCGCGGTAAAAATCAAAATTGAATTGATTGGAGAATGTACTTACGCAGGAAACCGTATATAGAGCATCGTCCTCATTTTGGAACTTTATGGCAGGCATTACAAGACCTGTGAAATCGAAGGTTGTCATGCCACCAGAGTTTTGAGTCTCTGAGACATCTGCTTGCCTCTGGGCATAATAGATACGCTGATACTCAATGTAAGTTATATTACCATTACCCATAATAGGTATGCGTATAACTACATTTACTGAGCCACCAGCAATAGATTCCATCTCAAACGCTGGTTTACCGTCTGGCATAGTTGAGTTGAGTGTTTCAATGGAGAAGTACTTGAAGTAAAGAGGCTTAATCGGGAGCAAGAAAGAGGTCATCTGCTCTACATCTTTAATATTCCCGTCGAAGAAATACTTCTTATTCAAAGAATGAGGGACCTTGACTATAGAATCTTCAAGGAAATCTCCTATGGTCAAATATGCAAAAGTTGAGCCTTCATAAGGTAGCGTTCTACGTTCGATGTTAGAAACATTTGGTTTGTATGGTGCTCTATTTGTGTTTCCCCATGTACCATTAGCATATTGCAGACTGGCATATTTATTTCCTGCTTCAACGGGAAGAACAAGAGGCTTCACACCTGCTACGCTTCGTTCGGGACGGATTGTAAACTCGTTTTCAATTTTTCTTGAAGATTTCTTCTTAAACAGGACAGTACCAAGAACTTCAACTTGGTTACTCTGTTGATGTGACTGCACGTCAATATAAGAGAAATCCTTAGCTGATGCTGGGGTAATCTCGTTTAACTTGTTCTTGATTATCTGGTCTGAAATAGCCCTGAATGTCAAGTTAAGATAATTCTCAATTTCTGGGAACAGGTTTGAGAAGCCGGGGATTGTCTTTCGGAGTGTCCACCATGCCTTAATGTAGTCGAAGTCTCTTTTATAAAGGGGTACATAGTCGCCGTCAAATGGGCGGTCATTGTTTGCAAAGAATATGTCCTGAATATATTCAAGGCTATTCGCACCGCTAAAGAATAACGTTGACGGTGAAGTGGCACCGATGATGTTTAATTCATCTGGCCCATTCGTATAATTCAGAAGATAGATGTTCTTCAACTGTCCGAAGTTATATGTGCGAGCATCGGAAACAAGATACTTCTGCAAGGCATCGCCCACATAGAAGTGGCTTGCGTTTTGGTCGTTCTTCAAAGCATCAATCATCACTGACGGATTCCAGGTAATGATTTCAATCTTATCTTTGAATTTATCTATATTGAAAAAGATCTCACCGACATCTAAAGTATCTGACACCATCTTATGGAATATGGTGTCGCCTTCCAACTCTTTAATATTATGAGTCGCTCTACGACATACTTCCCTAAAAGCCGTTTTTACAAGATCTATTCTTGCAAATGGAGATGGGATTGAAGTAATTTCATTTTTTGCACTTGCTCCATCGGGGTCTTCTATTGTGTCTCGAGCATTGGAATTGTACGGGAATGCTGGGCTTTCGTTCCATTCTCGAATGGTGGACGTTCCTTCTCGATATAGTCTAAATACTTTTGACATAGCTACGCTTTAAATTTTTCGTTAAACAATTTCGTCATGGCAAGGAAGAACATTTCAAGGAACTTGTCGTTATCTCCTTTACTATGGCATTTCTTGACAGCTGAGTTCAAACGGTCGGTTACTAAATCATAATCAGATTTAAGGCTTACTATTTTTTTAGGCTTAACTCCTGTGACGACCTCAAAAGGTTTATCTTTTGTATTAAGGTTAAAAAGGTCTAAAGAGCGTTTATTTCTCTTCATTTCATCAAGCCATTCGATGAACAAACCTGTAAGATGCTGAAGCTCCGTCATGAAAGAAGACCCGTACAGACCGTTGAAGTTATCATTGTTGGCATTAAAATCCTTAGACGAATAATAGTCAAACTTGTGATTCAGGCAGTTGGTCATCATCATGAACTCTGTCAAAGGGGCGAAAAGCATACGTTTTTGATTCTCGTAGAAGGAGTCGAATGTAACTGAATTAATGAGATCCTTCAGACCAAGTTCTTTGTTTGACGTATTTGCGTGTTGCTTATTACTGAAATCCACGATAGCAGTAGAAGCAAGGAATTCTATGAGATGAGCATCGTTTTGCTGTGCTGATCCTCCTTCGTGGTTTTCGTAGGTATTTGTAACATTATCAGCAAGAAAATACAGCGCATCAATAGACTTATTCTTGCTGATATTGTTTTCGTAATAAGCCAATGCAGATTTAGTTTTAGAGATGAAGGTTGATGAATCAATCTCGCTTTCATCGTCATTCTTCAGTTTGAAATATGGAAGAATTGTGATGGCACCAATTTCTGCATGGTTAATCAGATCATTGTTTGGGAAGTTTGTTCCCGTGCGAAGTGTTTTCAGCAAAAGTGGAAAACCGCTGGCGCCCGTTCCACCAAAAATGGAACTGATGATAAAGATTTTGTCGCCTGCCTCAAAGTTGTTGGCAAAGTCCTGGAAGTCATTAGAATCCACAATTTGATTAAGCACAATGCTACCAATATTGGGGTTGCCTTTAAAACCGACATCCATTGACGAAGCCAAGTTCTTTTCCGAGAAAAGCATTCTTATCATGGCCTGCGATGACTTGTTCATGGAAGGCAGGTCGATAAACTGCGAGAACGTCTTATCATCAGTGTCGTTGATACGGAGCGTATAATTCGCAAGAATCTGCGACAGTTCTTTTCTAAAGAATGTCGACTCATTTTGGGGAGAGAACGAGAGGGAAGAACGAATAGACCTGTAGATGTTCATCAGGGCTACAGTTCTTGTCAAGTCTGCATTAGAAGCATCGGGATCTATGATGACAGGCACGACTTCGTCTGCGCCAATGGTTACACCTGCTGCCATCATCATTGTGAAAGAACGGAGAACACGCGCACCTGTTCCTCCAATTCCGAATACATATAGTTTTGCCATGATTAATAATATTTATGTAATGTTCAAAAAATAACTTCCGCAGAAAATCTGCGATCAAGAGCATCTGATGAGATAGTTCCATTTAGGGAGT
>PPYF01304317.1_pt1 | contig 25191 bp, 23 predicted proteins | sample 1559871 | NCBI WGS metagenome assembly PPYF01 (sample SAMN08240021, study PRJNA423297) | Human gut metagenome, whole genome shotgun sequencing project. | reverse complement strand
CCCAATATCAGTTAAATCATATTTCTGTGCCATTACATATTCCTCATTTCGTCCGTAATTTTGCTTCTTTCTTCAAAGCAGCCTGTCCCATCTCTTTTTCGTAATCACCTTTGGCATAGGCGACATTGCTCTTTGCCCGGAGCATATTATCTTTCGCCAGCTTTTTCATAACCTCTGCAAGATCAGCGTCCAGAGTACCACGTTTCACATAGCGGTTAATGGTGTTCAGACGCTTTTCATATATCTGTATTACCGGATGATCGTCCGCAAGTTCCCGCTGTTCTCTGCCTTTCAGATTGCCGATTTGCCGACAGGTGCGGTGCAGCTTGTCCCCCGGCGCATATCCTCCGCAGTATTTGGTGTGCCTTGCGTTGGTTGTCAGAAACCATTTTCCACAGATCCGGCATTTTTTCGGTGCATGACCCACACACAGTCCTTCAAAGAAATCAGACCGGAACATTCCTACAAAAGAGACATAGTGCATCCGCTTGACCAACTTTGCATCTTTTTCTCCGGGACGGATGGTAGATACATACTGAACAGAGTTGTTCAAGGTAGACATCCAAGCATTGCCATCCGTGATAGAGAACTCCGGCGGAAAATAGCTGCCGAACATTTTTGCGAAGCCTTCTGCGGTGCGGTCTGCTTCATTGCCATCTGATTTTTCCGCAAAATCAAGCATTGCCTTTTGGTATTCTCCAAGGGAGTATGCCAGATGCCCGAATATGGCGGTATAGCGTTGGAGCATCATTGCATCTGCATATTCCGGAACTTCTTCAAACTGCAAGGAGTTGGAAGCAGCTTTTATGGCAAACTCCACATATTTCAGCGCATTGTCAGCGGTAAACACTTTATCTATCCGTTCTCTGTGCCTTGGGATATTCATATATGAGAACGGCGGTGTTTTACTGAGAATACCCAACATCGCCAGAGCAGCGTCTCGTGCCATAGGAAAGAGTGCGGAAGCATCCTGCCCGGCGTTCAGCAGACCAAGCAGCTGATTGATTTTCTCGCATTGCTCATTCATTTTTGCAATGGTATCCGCAGGAACATTCAGCGCATCACAGGCAAGAGTGCCGACAGGAAATGTTTTGCCCTCATATATGACCGTATCCTGCCAAAAATCTAATGTCATCAGTTCTTGATTCATATTTGCCTCCTGTCCTGTTTTTTTATTTCTTTCATTATACCATGCAAATGTGAAGAAATCTACATTTCCAGAGTAGTTGTCCTGTTTTTTGAAATGGGGTTGTCCTCCGATTAGCCTGTTTTTTGAAAAATCCGGCATAACCATAGTAGAAGGAGTGAAGCACCTGCCAATCACGGCGGGTGCTTTGTGCTTTCTGAATACTATGAACGGAGGTTTTTTTATGACAATCTATGAAACCATCAAGGCGGCAATCAGCGTAAAGCAAGCTGCCGAACACTACGGGCTGAAAGTGAATCGCAACGGTATGGCTTGCTGCCCGTTCCACAATGACAGGCATCCGAGTTTGAAGCTGAACGAGGACTATTTCTTTTGCTTCGGCTGCGGAGCCAAGGGGGATGTAATCGACTTTGTGGCAAAGCTGTTCGATCTGAGCAGCTATGAAGCGGCGCAAAAATTGGCTGCGGACTTTGGACTTGACCCGAAACCGCCTACTGCCGCTGCATTGCCTAAACCGAAACGTCCCTACATCCATCAGTTCCGGGAAGATGAAATGCTGTGTTTTCGGGCGCTGACGGATTATCTGCATCTGCTCGAAGATTGGAAAGTGCGGTATGCCCCGAAAACACCGGACGATGCTTTGGATGACCGATTTGTGGAAGCCTGCCAGATGCTCGATTATATCGAATATCTGGCAGATATTCTGACAGTCGGTGATCTGGAAGAACGAGTTGCTGTGGTGGACGAGCTGATGAAGGAGGGCAAGATGACTTTCCTTCAGGACTATGTAGCAAGGAAACGAAAGGAGGGGATGTCTCATGGGGAAGAAAGCTAAAATACCGGATATGAATCTGCCGATTTGGTTTGATGGGCAGAACATCAACGAAGCTCTGTTCTGTGAAGAATTTCTGCATGAGCGCAGAATCATCTTTGCAAACGGAGCTTTTTTCACGCCTGATGGTCGGGTGACTGACGATCTTCCTCTGCGTGGGGAGATTTATGACAAGCTGAAATTCTGTGCCGTGAACAACATCCCCCGGAAGATCACAAACATTCTGGAAGTGCTGAAACTGGAAGCGCAAGTGCCTGACTTCCCACCGGAGCAGGATTGCATCCATGTTTCCAACGGGACGCTGCATCTGGACGGAACATTCGCCGAGGGCAGACCGGCTATCGTACGGAGTCGTTTGCCTGTTGCTTACAATCCCGATGCTCCTGCGCCTGTGATCTGGCTGAATTTTCTGGATGGGCTGCTCCACGCAGAGGACATTCCCACATTGCAGGAGTTTATCGGCTATTGCCTGATTCCCTCCAACAAGGGACAGCGCATGATGGTGATTAAGGGCAACGGCGGCGAGGGCAAATCCCAAATCGGAGCTGTGCTTTCTACTATCTTTGGTACGAATATGAAAGATGGCAGTATTGGAAAGATTTCTGAAAACCGTTTCGCCCGTGCCGATCTGGAACACATTCTGCTGTGCGTGGATGATGATATGCGGATGGAAGCTCTGCGCCAGACCAACTATGTCAAATCCATTGTCACCGCACAAGGCAAGATGGACTTGGAACGTAAAGGCAAGCAAAGCTATCAAGGCTGGATGTTCGCCCGGCTGCTTGCGTTCAGCAACGGTGATCTGCAAGCTCTGTATGACCGCAGTGATGGCTTTTACCGCAGACAGCTTGTGCTGACTACCAAGGAAAAGCCTGTGGACAGAGTCGATGATCCTGACCTTGCGGAGAAGATGAAAGGCGAAGCCGAGGGCATCTTCCTGTGGGCATTTGCAGGATTACAGCGTCTGGTTGCCAACAACTTCAAATTCACAGAGAGTGACCGTATCCGGGAAAACCGGGAAGCAGTCAAGCGTGACAATAACAATATCTTTGATTTCATGGAGTCGGAGGGATACATCCGGCGCAAAGCGGATGCGTCCATCAGCTCCAAGGATTTTTATGAAATCTACCGGATGTGGTGCGAGGAAAACTCTCTTGCACCGCTGAAATCCCGCAGCTTCAGCGACGCCATGATTGCCAATGCCAAGAAATTCAATCTGGAGCATTGCAACAACATCACCAACTCTGCCGGACGGCGGGTGTGGGGATTCATGGGTGTGGAAGCTGTAGCGAGACCTCATATAAACGGTTTTTACGATGTTTCGCCGTGTACGTACGTACCGGAAGAATGGAGGGACGAATGATCTCTCTTAACGGTGTACGTATGTACGCAGCATTTGAGCGTATAACGCTCATAACAAAAACAGCAGCGTTTGCCATCAAAGCATCGACTGCTGTTTTTGTTGTCCATGAAACTTGCGGAGAGTTTCATGGACAGGTAGTGAAAACGCCCGTGTTTTCGCTGCCGCTGTCTGCAAGGGATTGTTGGACAAGCCCGATGGCAGACAGGCTGAACAGAAGAAAAAGGGCGGGACATTTTTTGCTCTGGGCAGCGGAGGTCACCGCAGTGAACGCATTCCCCCTCGGGAGAGCCCTCGGAGAGCCCACGGTACTTTGCAGCCGTAAGGATGAAAGTATCATAGTGGGTTATTACACTTTCGCAAAAGTGCATCCCCGTAAGCCCCAGCCCCCGCAAATCCTCTTGGAAAGGAGTTAAACCCATGGCAAGAAATGATGGAATTGACCGCACCTTAGCCCGTAATCAGGATCTGCCGACAGCCGATGCTGTAGCGAAGGTGCAGGAGCATAACGAGCGTGAAAAAGACCACTACACCAATCAGGACATTGTATCGGAACGTACTCCGCTGAACGTTCACTTCAAGAAACCCACTGCCGGTTATACAGAAATGTTTGAGCAGTTGGAGCAGGAAAAAGTGATCTCCACAAGAGGTCTGAAACCGGATGCTGTCAAATACGGCGAGTTGATCTTCGATGTGAACTCTGCTTATTTCTACAACCACGGCGGCTATGAATTTGCAAAACAGTTTTATGCCGATGCCTACAAAGCCGCCGTGAAGATCGTGGGTGGTGAGCAGTACATCCTCTCCGCTGTCATGCACGCCGATGAGCGTAACCGGGCCATGTCCGAAGCTCTGGGTGAGGATGTGTACCACTATCATCTTCATGTGGTTTATATCCCGGTGGTAGAGAAACAAATCCTGTGGTCGAAGCGGTGTAAGGATGAATCCCTCCGGGGAACGGTAAAGGAAACGATCATGCAGGTAAGCCGCAGCAAGAAATGGGAATCGAAACCTGTTCTTGATGAAAACGGAAATCCGCTGCTGAACAGCAAGGGAAAGAAAGTTCTTCGTCCCTCCTACAGTGTGTTGCAGGATGACTTTTTCAACTACATGCGTTCTGCCGGATATACCGACGTGGAACGAGGAGAACGTGGCAGCACCGAAGAACATCTTACCGTGACGCAGTTCAAGGTACAGGCAGAACAGCAGCGTTTGGAAGCTGTTACCGCAAAGGCAGATCGAGCAGAACAGTCCTTGGCTGACACGCAATCCGCTGTGGAAAAACAGGAAAAGAAACTGAAAGCTCTGCAAAAGGAAACCAAGACAGCAAAGACAGTTGCTCTGACGGTGCAGGATATTGAAGCTATGGGCAAGAAAGCCACCTTCGGAAACAATATCACGCTGACACCGGATGAATGCGACACGCTGAAACGCTATGCTACCAACGGAATTATTTGCAATGCGGAGAATGAACGCCTGAAAGGAAAGTTAGCTTCCGCAGAAAAGACAGCTTCGATCTGGAAACAGCGGTATGAGAAGCTGTACGAACAATATACGGAACTCAAAAAGAAAGCCCAGCCCTATCTGGATGCGTTGGAGATTGCATCGGAAAGGGTCAGGGCTTTTCTTTCTGCCATCCTCACCAGAGGAAAGGAAACACGGGAACAAACCACTCCTGCCCGCCGCAAACAGCAGGATATGGAACTTTAATGATGGAGGAATTGCCTATTGAAGAAATATTACGAGGAAGCAAAATATAATGCGGCATTTGACCGCTGTGTGGATGTTATGAGCCAGTTGCTCCAAAAATACGGGCATCAGGTTTTGGATAAATTAGAACAGGATGCTTCGCAGAAAGTGGAGCATTCCGAGGAAAGTAATCAAGCGCAGCCCTTGACAGATAAGGCTGCGTAAAAATTTACAATTTACACGTTGCGTATTCGATGTAGCTATGCTATAATGATTACGCAATGTGTATTTTTGTTTTTAGGGAGATAAGCAGATGGATTGTAAAAACAGAATTATAAAGTTGCGGGAAAGCACAGGACTAAACCGGAAAGACTTCTGCAAGCTCGTCCACATCCCGTATCGGACAATGACCGAATGGGAACTGGACAACCGCCATGCGCCGGACTATGTGCTTTGGCTTTTGGAGTATTATATCCGCAACGAAGGATTGATGGTAAAAGAAATGAGCGAGGGAGGTGGAGATTCTGAAAAAGAAGCAGACTAAATGTTATTTGTATACAAGAGTGTCCACCGCTATGCAGGTAGATGGATATAGTTTGGATGCCCAGCGTGACAAGCTGCGGAAATATGCGGCATACGAGGATATGATCGTTGCCGGGGAGTATTCTGACGAGGGATTTTCCGGCAAGAACATCCAAGGGCGGCAGGAGTTTCAGCGGATGCTGAACGACATTCAAGACGGCAAAGACGGTGTTTCCTATGTGCTTGTCTTTAAGCTCTCCCGCTTTGGCAGAAATGCGGCAGACGTTCTGAACTCTTTGCAGCTTATGCAGGATTTTGGTGTCAATCTGATCTGCGTTGAAGATGGCATTGACAGCTCCAAGGATGCCGGTAAGCTGATGATCTCCGTGCTGTCTGCGGTGGCTGAGATTGAGAGAGAGAATATCCGCACTCAGACAATGGCAGGACGGGAACAAAAGGCACGTGAGGGCAAGTGGAACGGTGGTTTCGCTCCCTATGGCTATAAGCTGGAAAACGGAAATCTTGTCATTGCAGAGGATGAAGTGGAAGTAATCCGTGTCATTTATGACCGCTACATCCACACCAATGAAGGCGTTGCCGGAGTTGCCAAATATCTCAACCGAAGCGGATTTGTAAAGAAGCTGCGGCAGAATAACACCATCCCCGGATTTTCGAGAAACTTTGTACAGGATGTTCTGGACAATCCTGTTTACATGGGCAAAATCGCCTATGGCAGACGGAGAACCGAAAAGAAACAGGGTACAAGAAACGAGATGCACGTGGTCGAGCAGTCAGAGTTTCCTGTTTATGAGGGGCAGCACGAAGCAATTATTTCTGAGGAAGATTGGTATCTGGCACAGGAGAAGCGCAAGATCAATTCCTTTAAGCGGGAAAAGGTCAACAATCCAGACCATGCACACATCCTGTCCGGTATCTTGAAATGCCCATGCTGCGGCAAAAGTATGTACGGCAATATCGCCAAGGCGCACAGCAAGGACAAGAAAACACGGTATTATTACTACTGCAAAAATACGGTTACACCGACAGGGCATGAGTGCAGCTTCCGTCTGAATATCGAGCAGGCGGAAATCAACAAATTTGTGGCGAGGGTCATCTCCGCTATGGTCAATAATCCACGGTTTGTAGAAGCGATTCAAGCGAAAATCGGAACGGCTGTTGATACAGAGGATATGGAAAAGCAGATTGCCGTCCTGCAAGGGCAGTTAAAGCAAGCTTTTGGAACGAAAAGCCGCTTGGAGCGTCAGATGGATACCTTGGACATCAACGATGCTCACTATGACAGGAAAATTTTGGACTTGCAACGCCGTTATGACGATCAGTATGATACAATATCTGAACTCGAAGTTCAGATAGGAGAGCTGCAAGGTCAGATTCGTAGCATCCAGCAGGAGAAGATTTCCGGTGATAACATCTATCGGCTTTTACTGGCATTTGATGAAGTCTACAACTCCGCAACAGAAGCGGAACAGAAAGAATTTATGAAAGCCTTTATCGAGCGAATTGAGATGTTCCCGGAAAAGCGGAAAGACGGTAGCTGGATAAAGAAGATCGTATTCAATTTCCCTGTGCCTGTTGAAGGCGAGGAAGTGAAAGAACTTCCCTTGGAAACTGAAACAACCGTAGAGACGGTTGTAATGCTTTCCCACAAAAAACCCGACAGTCATATCAATGTAAAAGTCGAGTTTGGCGAGGGAGAGGGCAAAGTGCCGCTAAAGGCTATTTCTGAAAGAGCAGAAGCCTACAAGCCGAAAGAGCGAGTGACCTATAAGATGATAAAGGAGTACATAGAAGCAAAATACGGCTTCAAAGTACATACCGCTTATATTGCAGAGGTAAAGAGAGATTTAGGCTTGCCGATGTACGACGCTCCCAATGCGGTGGAAGAATTGAAACAGCCGAGGAAACATCCAACCTCAGAAAAGGTCGACGCAATCAAAGATGCTTTGAAGAATTTTAACATAATTTAAGTAAACATAATACAAATCAATTGCTAGTTTTGGAGGATTTAAGGAATGAATAATTATATTATGAAAGAGTATGATACTTTGCGCAATGAAATAAACCAAAAGATTGAGTTGCACAATACCTTGCTAACATTCACTATCACAACAACGGTTGCTGTACTGACATTTGCATTATCTCAAAATAGGACTATTTTATACTTGGTTCCATTTTGCATTCTTATACCAATGTCAATGCGTATAGCATATTACAGATCAGCAATGTCTAAATTATCAGCATATATGATAGTGTTTTTAGAAAAAAATCTGAATGGAGTAAACTGGGAAACTAGAAATGCAGATTTGGTCGAAGAACATTTAAATAACAAGAAAAATATTAATAATTACGTTGTTTTGAGATATTTTGAGTGTTTGATTTTGGCTGTAATATGCTACGTTTTTTATATTATTGATTATGTAAAAGATAAAGAAATTAATGCAATAGTAGTTATAAATATTTTATGGCCTTTAACATTTGTGATTTGGGAGATATTAGTAACAAAGCGCATTAATTCGGTTGATAAGGAAAAACAGGAATGGATAAAACGATGGAATGAATTAAAAAAGAAAAGTGAAAATTATAATTCTAGCGGGAAATGAACTTCTTGTGGATATAATGTGAATTTGCATTCACATTGAGTGCGTGGTATTGATGTCAAGAAAGCCTGAAAAAGGCTTGAAATAAGGACTTTTTTAATCGAAAGTTTTTCTTTTTATCTAATTAGGCAACTCAATTTTGCATTTTTTAGTTTGTAGGAATTCATCTAGGGGTTTAGGTTGTGACCTCGGATTAGATAACGCAAATTGAGTGAGTGGATTAGATGTTTATAAAGAAAGATGAAAATTTGAATTTGAGGACGGAATATGGAAGATAAAAAAATACTACTTAATAATGTTGATAAAATTCATACAGCTGAAATGGGGGATGATAGAATTAGGTTAAGATAGACACAGCAGATGTTGTTGAGTATTGTATAAAAAGGTTTTAGACAAAAATTGCAACATATGCAAACAGGGTGAAAATTGGTATTGTAAATTCGAAAATATTAAAATCACCATTACTTCATATAGCTATATAGCATATATTGTTAAGTAAATTCCAGTTTCCTAATCTCTTGTATGGAAGTATAAGTGATACGACCAAGAAAGGAAATCTTATGAAAATGAAAACTTTAAGATGGATTACATTGGTAGGAACAGTTTTATGCCTTGCGGTAACTATGATAACGGGAATAAAGGTAAATAGTCAGAGTGTTGACTGTGAAAAGGTCCATGCTAGAATTGTAAGTGCTGATAAACAAAGAGTTAAAAGGTTGTATTATTACTATAATGTTGTAGTGGAATATTATGGCAATGAGTATAAGCTCGTTAATCTCCGGGCTGAAGAATTTGCTAGATATCAAGGATACATAGGCAGTTATGTGACAGTGTATTTTGCCAATGAAAAAATGTATTCCAACATAACCGGGATAAAAACAGACGGAAAAATGTATTACATATACATTGGGGCATTGATAAGCACAATTGCTCTTTTTGTTTTGCACATAGTATTAATAAAACATAATGTTCACAAAATGCGTAACATGAAAACAGAAAAATAAAGCCATGAACTTAAATTCTACGGAGAAAATCAGATGAATAAAATTTTTATATGCACGAGTGAAAAAGGAAATCATTATATATTTAAATGTATGGATTGTTGTCAGAATTATGATTTGATAATAGGTGATGGTCGGTATGGTAATTTGGGGACATTTGTATGTCCTGGTTGCGGTAAAAAATATTATGCAACGATAGATGACCATGAAAATCCTTCTTTATATGTTGCACAATATGGCGAACAACCTAACTCAATGCTCGACTCACGTTGAGACCGTAGTATTGATGTCAAAAGTACAAAAGTGAATATTGAAAATGGAGGAATAGTACTATGGTAAATTTAGGAGAATTAAAAGAAATAAAAGACTTACGAAAGGTTTGGCCGAATGAAGCATTTGACTTTACCCCCTTGGCTTGCGGAAGAAGATAATCTTGCGTTGATGGCGGATGCTGTTGGAGCAGGTTTATGGCGAACCTGCAAATGAAATAATAAATTAATTTTAATATAGAAATCGAAGGCTGCGGGGTATTTAGATGCTAAAAAAATATGAGTTCGGTTTTGACGTTGGTTGCTTATTGCTATTCTTAATTATCATGATACCTAATTTTATTTGGTTTGCTGCTCCGGCGCCAAACGATGTATTGAGAATGGATTCAATTACGGAAACACTTGATTCAGTGGCTTCAATATGCCAAGTATTGATGATTACTATTCTGTGTGTTTTTAGAAATAGAGAATGTAAAAAAATCTGTATATCACCGTTAATTATAACTGGAATCATTTGCTGTTTTATGTATTTTATAAGTTGGATTGTTTATTATATTGGTGTTGTAAATGCGTTTGTTATATTAGGCTTGACCGTTCCTCCATGTTTGGCATTTTTAGCGTATGCTATTGACAGAAAGAATAAAATAGCAATTATTCCAATTTCAATTTTTACAGTTTGCCATTTAATATATGGAATTGCCAACTTTATAATTTGACAGATTCTTATTTATCGGGCAGCCGCACAAAGCGTTAACGACTATTCTGATCAATAACTGAGGAGAACGGGTAGTGTTAATTTTCTACAATCTGTAGGGTAAGCTGAAGCACGGTATATATTTTCTGACGGTAAAAGAAAAATACGGCGAAAATGATTCCGTCAGATAAATTTATAAAATATAAGTCTCAGATATGTATTTACAATAACGTTTGGAGGAAACAAAAATGAGAAAACTTATCGCTTACTGCGGACTTGACTGTGAAAAGTGCGACGCAAGGCTTGCAACGCTGAAGGATAATCATGAACTGCGTGAAAAAACCGCAAAACTTTGGAGCGAATTAAACGGAGTCGCGATTACCGCCGATATGATTAATTGCATGGGCTGCCGTGCAGACGACGTTAAAACGCCGTTTTGCAGTAGTTTATGTCCGATAAGAAAATGTGCGCTTGACAAAGGCGTTGAAACTTGTGGAGACTGTGAAAATATAAAGCAATGTCAAATAGTCGGAAAAATAATTGAAAACAATTCTGAAGCATTAGAAAATCTAAAAATATAGTTTTTACATAGATTGTTATTTTTCGTCATGGCATAAGCAATTTCGGGCGTTTGGACAAGATATTTAGTTAAATGGAGGCGCATGAGGTATTATGAAGGGATTTAACAGACAAAATCAATTACTGTCCCTCTGCGGATTGAATTGCGGGCTGTGCCCTATGTTTTTGAGTAAACATTGTCCGGGCTGCGGTGGCGGGGAGGGAAACCAGTCTTGTAAAATTGCAAGGTGCAGTATGGAGCATGGCGGCGTAGAATATTGTTTTCAATGCGGCAAATACCCTTGCGAGAGATATGAGCATATAGAGGATTATGACTCATTTATTACTGCCCGTCGCCGGAAAAATGATCTGGCAAAGGCCAGGCAGATTGGAATAGACGCCTACAATGCAGAGCAGGCAGAGAAAGTAAAAATACTGAACATTCTCCTGTCTGGATATAATGACGGCCGGAAAAAGACGCTCTTTTGTGTGGCTGTAAACCTCTTGGAATTACAGGAACTGCGCAATGTGATCGAACGGCTCGAAAGTAATTCTGAAATGAGAACGCGAACGCTTAAAGAGAAAAGCGCTTTTGCCGCAGGATTGATTCAGGAAGCAGCGGAAATGGCAAATATTGAGCTAAAGCTCCGCAAGAAAAGGTGACGATTCTTTTTTAGGCGAGAATTCGAAGAAAGCAAGTGAAAAAATGGAGAATAGAATCTTGCAGGTTGACGATGAAAATGACATTGCCGATTTGGTGAAAAAGCGCTAAGTTAAGAGGGATTTATGTGAAATTCGAAAAGTATTAACGGCAGAGAGGCTGTGGAGGGCAGTATAATATCCAGCACGACCACGTCCGGCTGGAATTGACATAGACGGGCTGGAGTATATTGATAATGTAATAAAAATAGCTTCACAATTTTATAATTGTGAAGCTATTTTTATAATTATAAAGCTAATTGTACTGATATCGGCGTTCAGATAGTTTTATTTATTCATACCTCAAAGCGTCTATAGGATTAAGATTTGCCGCTTTTACAGATGGAATAAGACCGAAAACTATACCCACAGCCATTGAAAATACTACTGAAATAACAATGGAAACGCCGCTTATTGCGACAGGTACTTCTGCAAATTTTGATACTATCTGAGCCAGGCCTATACCGGCTCCGACCCCTATTATTCCCCCTATGCTTGTCAGCACCGAGGCCTCTGTCAGGAATTGTCCGAGTATTCGGCGCTTTCTTGCACCGAGAGCTTTTTTTAATCCGATTTCCCTGGTTCTTTCCGTTACGGAAACCAGCATGATATTCATAACTCCAATTCCTCCTACCAGCAATGAAATGCTTGCTATCCAAATAAGCATGCTGTTGGTTGAAGAGCTTAAATCCTGCATGGATTTTGCCTGTTCAAGAAGGCTTTCGCTTTTGTATTTTATATTAGATTCACTGTTTACTGTTAGATTTGCATTGAGAATATCGGCGGTTTTTTTACCTGCTGCCGTCATACTGTCCGTATCGGAAGCCTTTGCAACACAGCTTTGAGGTTCGTCGTAACCAAAGGTAATCGGCCATGATTGCGAGGGAATAAATACCTGGCCGCTTGAATTAGTCATATATGTGTAATAATCCTCAATTGAATTTATAACAGGCTCAAATTTGCTGCTCTGAACCGCTACGCCGATTACAGTAAAGGGCTCTCCGCTTATATCTATTGATTTGCCTATCGGATCTTCTCCCAGAAATAAGCTTTTTTCAGCATTAGTATCAATTATAGCGACCTTTTGATTTTGGCTATGGTCTTTCACAGAAAATCCCTTACCGGATTTTATTCTTAATCCTATTGTTGAAAAATAGTCTTCGTCTACCCCTATTACAGTTCCGCCTGAAAGCTGATTGTTAAGATAAAAAATGCTGTCGCAGTATTGTCTTTGTCTGTATAAAGTAACTTTTTCTACTTCGTCAAGCTTTTTAAGCTTTTCCTTAGTTTCACTTTCGATTACCGGTATGCCGGCGGGAATTTCCTGATATTGAAAATCAAAAACACTATCTCCCTGATAAAGCTGAACCTTAACTGTATTATTTCCTGAGCCGATCAGATTGTTTTTAATTTGCTCGTTCGTTCCCTTTATTGTAGATACAATTGCTATAATAGCGGCAATTCCAATGATTATACCAAGCATGGTCAGCAGAGAACGTATTTTATGAGAAAAAATCCCTTTAAATGATAATCTGATATTTTCAAACATATATTTTGCCTCCTTACCACTTTACTTCGTCGATTACACGGGTTTTAACGCCTTCCTTGACATTTTTGCCGTATGGGAAGCATATTGTATCGTCGTTTGAAAGTCCGCCTTTTATTTCTATTTCGTTACCGTAAATAATTTTCCCCGTTTTAATATACTGCTTTTTAAGCTTGCCGCTGTCATCGGATTTCATTACGTAATACTTTCCGTCTAATTCACGGGTATAGTGCAGTGGGATATATAGACTGCTGTTTTCTTCGGCTTCTGAAATTGTTGCCCCTACCCAGTTTCCGACGCTGAAGCCCTCGGTATCTTCTGTGATTTTTGCTTTAAAGCTATATGTGCTGCTGTTAGGGTTTTCATTCCAGTTTTCCGACGTATATGAAACCGGCGTCATATCTATAGATGTTATTTCTGCTTCTGCCATAGCGCCGGTATCGTAGGAGGTAATATTGACTATATCTCCGACTGCTATCTTATCGAGGTTCAGCTCGCCTATTGAAATAGTAACGCTTAAGCCTGCGCTGCCTTGAATGACTACCAGGGGAGAAGTAGAATCGGCATTTTCCGTACCCATATTGACTTCTGTAACGATTCCGTCAATACTGCTTTTTACCTGTCCGCTTTCCTTTTTATTAAGAGCCTGACGGTACGCTATATCAGCCGACTTTTTATCAAGCTCTAATTTCTTTATTTCGTCCTGTTTATCAGAAATCATTTTTGCTATTTCAGCCTTTGAATAAATGTAATCATCTGAACCGGATTTTATATAGCTTTGCTCGTAATCACTCTGTGAAATGCTGTTGTCAAATTGTTCTTGTGGGTAATCGTCTTCGGTAGAATAGGTTTGAAGAGTACCGAATACCTTTTTGGAAAAATCAACTGTTATACTGCCGTTGCCGTTTACAATAACGTTTTTTCCAACTGTCCAGTCTTCCGTTTGTTCCTCTGTTATATCGCTGCCATTTACTTTCCAAGCATATATAAGAATGTCGTTTTCATATATATAAAAATCTGCGTATGATTTTGACGATCTAAGCTGATTAAGAAAAGAGGCGGATACGACAGTGTCGCCGGAACAATTAAAGATAAACGGATCATCAGCGCTTCCGTTTCCGGATATCACATTTGATGTATCTTTAATGGCTTTGACGGTTTGAACTGTCGGACGCGGCTGTGTAGGAGATTCGGTGGGCTCCGGCATGGGAGGAATTGCTTCGGAAGGCTTAAGATTCTGAAGACGTCTGATTTCCTTATTAGCTTGATTTATATTATCGTCTATTACGGCAAGATCGTTTTTCTTTTGCGCCGCGTCAAGCTCAAGCAGCGTCATGTCATATTTTAAAATCGTGTCGCCTTTTTTTACAGCGTCGCCTTTTTTAACAAGTATACTGTCGACAAGCTGCGATTCGTCCTGCATGATTTTCTGTACGTCTCCTGAGCTGACAGTTCCTTGTAGTTCGAGATTATCTCCCCAGTAGCTGTTTGACATATTGCTTACGGGTGTAACGTCAACTATCGCTTTATTTTTCTTTCTTATCTGATTGTATTTATATCCTCCGAATGTACCGCTTGCGGCGACTGCTGCGCAAACGGCTGCAATAATGACCTTTTCGGCAGTTTTCATTTTACTCCACCCCCATTGCTGTCGTTATAGATTTCTCCGTCGCGTATGGTCATTATTCGTCTGGCGTGCTCGGCTATTTCACGTTCATGAGTTATCATAACTATTGTGACGCCTTCTGAATTAAGCTCTCTGAAAATTTCCATTACCTGTTCGCCGGATTTTGTATCCAGCGCTCCGGTAGGCTCGTCTGCCAGAAGTAATCTTGGGTTATTTACAATTGCCCTTGCAATTGCTACTCTTTGCTTCTGACCGCCGGAAAGCTGAGTCGGTCTGAACGTCATTCTGTCTTTAAGTCCTACTTTTATAAGCGCTTGTTCGGCTAATTCACGACGTTCCTTTTTCTTGATTCCGGCATATAAAAGAGGAAGCTCTACATTTTCAATAGCCGATTCTCTTGGCAGAAGATTAAAGTTTTGAAAAACGAATCCTATTTTTCTGTTACGGATTTCAGACAGCTCTTTATCGCTGCAATCAGCAATATCTATATCGTCAAATAAGAATATTCCGGAGGTCTGTTTGTCAAGACATCCAATAATGTTCATAAGAGTAGATTTGCCCGAACCTGACGGTCCCATTATAGCGACATATTCTTCTTCGTCAACGCACAGACTGATATCCTTTAAAACCGAAACGGCGTCTTTTCCCTGCAAATAGTCCTTATAAATACTCTGCAACTCTAAAATCATAAAAACACCGCCTATTCTGCGATTTTGTCAACAGCGTCGTCTGCGTCGTCAGCTCTTTCACCCTCTGCGTCCGCGTCGGGAACGTTGAAGCCATCGTCAATACCGTCGCCGACCTCTGGTTCTACAGCATTTTCATCTCCGGGATCGGCGTCCCAGGAATTATCTACATCATCTATATTTGTAACTGCCCTCATTCCTTCTTCAAGATCGTCGGAAGGATAAGCTATATAATCATTTTCTCCCAGTCCGGAAACGATTTCACAGTCTCCGTTTATTTCATCTGTCTGTCCTGTTTTTATAAACCTTTTCTCAAGCCTTTTATCCTTGTCTGCCGCCCATACATAAGGCTTGTCGGTATCATAATCAACAATAAAATCGCTGTAAAGCCATATACCCGATTTTTCAACCGCATTGCTTTGACCGTAATCAATTTCAATAAGAACATGCTGACCTAAAACAAGTCCGTCAGTATTTTCAGGATCAATATAAAAAGCATAATTTGAGGAGGCTGTTTCACTATCCGATCCGCCTTCGACAATTACGCCGTTGTTATTAGCTTCAGGTTCATTTGACACTTCCGATACCGAACCGTTCCATGTAATGGAATCGTCTAATCTTGATCTTATTATTACAGCCTGTCCCTGAGTAATAGTTCCCATATTCTGCTCATTGAATTTGCCCTTTATCCTGAAGCTACCCGACGCGGTTATAGTCATTATAACGTCTGCGCCGGACTCCTGAAGCTCTTCTGTTGTTTTTAGCGATTTAACAGTTCCGGAGGACGTAGCTTTAACGGCAGAATTTTCAATTGAATTTTTAAGCTTTTCAAGAGAAATATTCTTTACTTTTATATCGTATTCCGTTTTTGCGATATCCGTCTGTAATGCCTGTATCTGCGTAGTGTAAGAAACCTGGGCGTCGGCTCCGGCATTTTTTTTCTCGTTCTCCAAGTCCTTGATCTGTTTATTGTAAGAAGCGATATCATTTTCCATGCGCTCAACTTCTATCTGACCTTCCTCAAGCTCAAGCTTCATAGCTTCAGAGTCGTATTTAAAAAGATCGTCTCCTTCCTCAACGGAATCGCCTTCTTTAACAAATATTTCCTTTACTGTTTTTTCAGAATCAACTTTAATTTCCTCGGCTCTCTGCGCCTCAACAACTCCGGCAAAACGATTTCCGGGTATTGAAAAGGCAGACGCGGTATTGCATTCGGATACGGAAGTTACATATGCCGTTCCTTTGCCGTCGTCGTCATTTTTAAAAGCTATTATCAAAATGATAATTATTAAGGTAATTAAAGCAATAGTTATTGCGGATATAATAGCTATTTTTTTCCTTTTGGTCATTCTGCTGCCTCCATATTTGTTTTTATGTTTTAAATTAGTTTATCCTTATTGTACCATATTCAAATATGTTGTCAATAGCTTTCGGCAAAGATTGTATTATTTATATTAATACGGATAGTTCGCACTGTAGAATCTGTAAAATTCGCCTAAGTCACTTCTGGTTTTCAATAAAATCCCTGATCGCTTTGTCCACAGTTTTTACTTCCTCATAAAATTCAGATGCGGAAACTCGGTAGGCTCCGTTTCCCAGAATAATAAGCTGCTCCATACCGTCTGACGTTGCAACTCTTACCTTCCTGTCTTTTCCTATCTGACTTGTCGCCTTTTGTATATACATATCGGCTGTTTCCGCTTCCTTTGTATAGACAACGCTTATATTATGGATTTTTTCTATTTCACCGGTATTGCCTTTGACCTTATAGGCGTCAAAAACCAATATAAGCTCACATTGCTTAAACGCCTGATAATTGCATAGGATATTGATAAGCTGACTTCTTGCAAGGTCAAGATTATTTTTTGCGATACCCTTTAAATTATCCCATGCAAAAATAATATTATAGCCGTCAACAAGCAGATATTCCGGTCCTTTGAGAACAGGCTTTATTTTCTTGTTATCCGTTTCCGCAGTATTTTTTCTTCTGCGCTTGAACGCTTGTATTTTATCCCTGCGTACGGGACCGTAGGTTCGCTCAAAGATTTCCATAAGCTCTTTGTCGTCTGTAATACGTGAATAGTAGGTTTCCGTTTTTTTCAAAATATCTATGTCTGAAGAGCTGTCATGTATTTTAAGGTAACGTTCAAGGTGCATATTATCATAAACCTCATTCCACTTTACGACATGTCCGGAGCCGTGAGAGCAGAAAACAGAATCCGCAGTGTTTTCAGTGTCAGAATCGCTGTTGTAGCCGATTTCATCAATTACCCTTTCGGAGTTTACGCACGGCTCATAGCCTTTGAAAGATAAATAAATCTTTCCTTTTCCACGGGTATATGCTTTTATTTCGTTTTGATAATCTCTTATTGAAGCTACCGGAGCGCTGCCGGATATTACAGTTAATTCCCCGTTAGAAGCCGGCGTTTCAAAACTGCCGTTCATTTGCTGAATGTCTGAAAGAGCCCGTCCGGTATTTTCGGAGGGAAGCTCGATTTTAAAACTGTACCAGGGCTCAAGAAGAATACTTTCCGCGCATTTAAGACCGTGACGTACTGCACGGTAGGTTGCTTGCCTGAAATCTCCGCCTTCAGTATGCTTGGCATGAGCCCGTCCGGAAACCAGGGTTATTCTCATGTCTGTTATAGGCGATCCTGTTAATACTCCTATATGCGTTTTTTCTTTAAGATGTGAAATAATAAGTCTTTGCCAATTCTTATCCAGTAAATCCTCACGGCAGTCTGTTGAAAAAATAAGTCCGCTTCCTCTTTTAAGAGACTCCAAAATGAGATGTACTTCAGCATAGTGACGCAGCGGTTCGTAGTGCCCAACGCCTTCAACTTTATTTGCGATAGTTTCTTTATACGCAATACTTCCAGGACCGAATTGCACGTTTATATCGAATCTTTCGTAAATAATGTTTTTAAGGATTTCAAGCTGAATTTCGCCCATAAGCTGTATATGTATTTCCTTATGCTGTTCGTTCCAGATTATATGAAGCTGGGGATCCTCTTCTTCAAGCTTTCTCAGCTTTTTTATAACTGCATGAGGATCTGTTCCGTCCGGCAGTTTTACAGAATATGTAAGCACAGGCTCGAGCAGGGGATCGTCGGAATCAGCTTCCATGCCCAGGCCCTCCCCGGAATATGTTTTGGTAAGTCCGGTAACTGCACAGACTGTTCCGCTGTAAACTTCATTTGCGGTTATAAACTTTTCTCCGGAGTAAATGCGTATCTGGTTAATTTTTTCCTCCCAATCCTTTTTGTCCTGAGAAACTCCGTGAACGGCCGATCTAACTTTAAGACTTCCTCCGGTTATTTTAAGGTGTGTAAGACGGTTTCCGGAATCGTCTTCGGTTATTTTGAACACCTTGGCTCCGAAGCTTTCAGAGTTGGGGGAGGATGGCGCATATCGGCAGAATATTTCCATAAAGCTTTCGATTCCGTTCAATTTAAGAGCTGAGCCGAAGCAGCATGGAAAAAGCTCTCTACTTCTGACAGCGTTTAAAATGTCCTTTTCTCTGACATTTCCATTGTCAAGATAGTATTGCATAATACTTTCGTCGCATTCGGCAAGTTCTTCATAGAGGAGGTCTTTATCAGAGTTTTCAAAATCGACGCACCTATAATCCAGCTTATTTTTCAGATCGATTATTATATTTTTACGGTCTATTCCCGGCATATCGGTCTTGTTTATAAAAATAAATACAGGTATGCTATAACGTGTAAGAAGGCGCCATAAGGTTTCAGTATGACTCTGAACGCCGTCCGTGCCGCTGATGACAAGTATCGCACAATCAAGTATCTGGAGAACTCTTTCGGTTTCCGTTGAAAAATCAGCATGTCCGGGAGTATCGAGCAAGGTTATTTCGGCGTTGTCAAGCTTTATAATTGCCTGCTTTGAAAATATAGTGATCCCTCGTTCTCTTTCAATACGGTCGGTGTCTAAATAGGTATTCCTGTGGTCTACACGTCCGGGCTTTCTTATAGTTCCTGTATGGTAGAGCATGGCCTCTGAAAGAGTGGTTTTACCTGAATCAACATGAGCAAGTATACCGGCTACTATACGTTTCATTTTATCTTTCCTTTATTGTTAAATTAAACGACACCGCTTTTCAGACGGTGCCGTTATAAAAATATTACATTATTATTTTAGGACAGGTATCATTGATACAACGTCCGCTCCATTTGCTTCAAGCTTTTCCTTTAATTCATAGGCATGATTCAGCGTCATTTCTGAGGTGATAAAGCTTGTCTGACCGGCTATACCGTTTATTTTTTCAAAATTCTTAATTATATCAAGTATATTTTCAGGTTTTTCAACTCTGAAATAAACCGGAGCCTTAAAGTTATGCCAATCCTCTATAAAGGAATTGTCCTCTGCCGGTTCCCATGACTGAGAGAATACGGTTTTATCATGTTTGACCGAATCTATAACGTCGCCTAAAACGGCGCTGGCGGTGGGCAGCTTACCTGCGCCTCTGCCGTAGAACAGCGTTTTGTCTATTGCGTCGCCGCTTACCAATACAGCATTGAAAACGTCGTCCACTCTTGAAATAAGATTGTCGAACGGAACAATCATGGGCATTACAATCGGAAGTATTTTTCCATTGCCGACAGCGGATACCTTTGCAATAAGCTTGATTGAGCCGCCCCATTTGTTGACGATTTGAACATCCTCAAGCTTAATATCAGATATGCCTTCAGTATGAACGCTGTCAGGATATACGTGCTTTCCGTAGACAAGAGACGATATAATGCATATTTTGCGGCATGCGTCATGGCCTTCTACGTCTGCGGTCGGATCCTTTTCAGCATATCCAAGCTTCTGCGCCAGTCTGAGTGCGTCCTCAAACTTCATACCGTCGTAAATCATCTTTGAGAGAATAAAATTTGTGGTTCCGTTTAGTATTCCTGCGACGCTGTCAATGTCGTTTGCGGCAAGGCATTTATGAAGAGGTCTTATAATCGGAATAGCGCCGCCAACGCTTGCTTCAAAGAAATAATTGCAGTTATTTGCTCTTGCGATTGCCAGAAGCTCGTCTCCCTTTGCGGCAACCAGTTCTTTGTTTGAAGTTGAAACGCTTATGCCTCTTTCAAGGCATTTTTTTGAAAATGTATAGGCGGGCTCTACTCCGCCCATACATTCAGCCACAGCTTTTATTTCATTATCGTTTATAATTTCATCTATGGTTTTAACAAATTTATTTTTGTATGGACTATCAGGGAATTCCCTTATGTCAAGAATGTATTTTACGTCCATTGGACGACCGGCTTTTTTTTCTATTTTGCTTTTGTTTTTATAGAACAACTCCACTACGCCTGATCCGACAACGCCGTAACCTAAAACTGCAAATTTTAACATAGTACCCTCCAATAATATTTACTCGCCTGAAAGAAGCTGTATATCTACAACGCCTCTTAATTCAGAGATAATTGATTTCATAGCGACCGCTTCCTCAAAGCTTTCGTTTAGCCTTAGGGATATTGTAACTGTTGCGACGCCGTCAATAGGAATGCTTTGATTGACAGTCAGTATATTTGCGCTGAGGTTGTGCAGTGAAACCAATACGCTTGAAAGTACTCCGGGTTCGTCCTTTAATAGCATATAAAGAGTGATAATTTTCTGCATAAGCTTTTCCTCATAGGAATAAACGCAGTCGCGGTATTTGTAATAAGCGCTTCTGGATACCCCTACCAGCTTGCAGGCGGCGGCTGAGCTTTTAGCCTCTTTATTAGCCATGATTTTTTTGACTTGAAGAACCTTTAAAATAACCTCAGGCAATACTGAAGAATCAACAACTATCAAATGAGATTTATTCATTATAACTCCTATTGAACGTATAATATAATTTAATCAGTCCACCAATGAAATACAATTGTTTTTCAAAATATAATATAACATATAATCTGAGAATTGTCAAGTTTAGAAACAATTTAATAAGCTTCGGCGGCTCTCCCGGTATATTTTCCGTATTTATACTTGTTTATTTCACATAATAACCACAATTATATGTGAAAATAAATACAGATAAAGATAAATCACAGGGGGAATATTATTATATAATATTTTAGGGTGTGATTTTATGAACAATTTAAAAAAACTGGCGATAGTGATTTCAACGCTTATTATTTGCGCGTTTTCGATGACCGGATGTGAAGAAGGCGGCAGCGGTCAAAGCTCTGTTTCTGAAGCGGATTCCGTACTTTCTGCGGAAAATGCTTCTGCGTTGTCCGCAGAAAGCAATAATAAGGAAACCGGCTCGGAGTATTTTGACAGCGATGATTTGAACGATACATATGATGATATAACGGCCGTCATATCATTTACAGGAGACAGCGCAGATATAAACGGCGGCGGTGCAGAATTCTCAGACGGTAGAATAATTATAGAAAGCGGAGGGACATTTTTATTTTCCGGTACGCTTTACGACGGACAGATTTATGTAAATACCAAGGATAAGGTTCATCTGGTTTTTAACGGAGTAAAAATATCTAATTCCGTTTCGTCTGCGGTATATATAGAAAATGCGGATAAAGCGGTCATAACAGTTGCAGAAGGCAGTGAGAATAATTTAAGCGACGCTGCCGATTATGTATATGATAACAGCGAGGAAAATGAGCCGGACGCGGTTATATACAGTAAGGACGATCTTTCTGTAAACGGCGGGGGAACTTTGAATATAACCGCTAATTACAATGAAGGAATTACAAGCAAAAATGATCTGCGTATTAAGGATTCGGTAATAAATATAACATCTGTAGGAAATTCAATTAAGGGAAAGGATTCCCTTGCGATCATGGAAGCTAAGATAAATGCTCAGTCGCAGAGCGACGGTCTGAAATCCTCAAATGCCGAAGAAGACGGAAAAGGGTATATCGCTATAGAAAGCGGGGAATTTAATATAACTGCCGTTTCGGACGCTATACAGGCTGAAACGGAGCTTATTATAAACGGAGGAACGTTTGATATAAAAACAGGTAACGGCTCAGGAGATACTAACGCGGCTTCGTCCGATCAGATAGGCGGAGGTTTCGGAAGAGCGTCTGAAGGAAATTCCAATAAAACCGAGGACAGTGAAAAGGGTGTTAAAGCAGGAAATAAGCTTATTATAAACGATGGAACAATTACAGCCGACTGTACGGACGATACAGTGCATTCCAACGGAAATATAGAAATAAACGGCGGTACGTTGAATCTTTCTTCCGGTGACGACGGTATACATGCTGACGGAGAACTGACTGTCAACGGGGGCGAGATTTCTGTATTGAAGTCCTACGAGGGACTGGAAGGAACGGTTATTACTATAAACGACGGTAATATCAGCGTAACTGCCAGCGACGATGGATTTAACGCGAGCGAGGGATCTGCTGATGATGACGCTGAAAGCAGCGGTCAGAATATCGGCAAAGGCTTCGGCGACGTGTCTGAAAATTGTATTTTAAACATAAACGGCGGTTATATTTATGTTAACGCAGGCGGAGACGGTCTTGATTCAAACGGCGTTATGAATATAAGCGGTGGAACCGTCATTGTTGACGGACCGGTAAACGATGGAAACGGCGCGCTTGATTCAGGTACGGAAATAAATGTCAGCGGGGGCATTTTAATAGCTGCCGGAAGCTCGGGTATGGCGGAGTTTCCGTCCGACACGTCAACTCAGCCGTCTCTTGTCGTAGGGTTCGAACAATCATTGGACGCAGGGACGATCGTTTGCGTTCAGAATAAAAACGGTGAAAATATAATAACGTATTCTCCGTCTAAGAAATTTTCGTCTGTGATAATAAGCTCTCCGGATATAATACAAGGCGAGAGTTACAGTATTTATTACGGAGGAAGCAGCAGCGGAACTGCAAAAGACGGTCTTTACAGCGGAGGAGAATATTCAGGCGGAACATTGCTTGAAACTGTTACAGCCGAATCAGCCGTAACTCAAGCGGGAACAGGAACTTTTGGACAAATGGGGGGAATTGGCCGCGGAGGTATGCCCGGTAATAACGGAAGTTTTGATCCTGAAAACAGTGAAATGCCGGATAACGGTTTTACTCATCCCGAAGGGATGACGCCTCCTAACGGCGGATCGTTCGACAACGTAACTCCTCCGGCTGAAGGCTACGGATTTGACGAAAAATCAAGCAGTGAAAATATTTAAAAAAGCTATAGGTATAAATAGTATATTGTATATTGGTAAAACCACAGTAAACTAATAAACGCTTACAAAGGAGTATTCAGCTCTTTTGTAAGCGTTTTTATATTTTATAAGCGACCGGAAAATCATTTATTTAATTACCTGACGAGCAGTTTCTTGTATCAATGGTCAATTTGGTTGGAAGGCGGGCGGCAAACATGGTTTTTGCATATATAGTAGGTCGTTTTGTCATTTAATAATGGATAATTTTCACATTCAGTTATTGGTATTATATTGATAAGGAGTTTAGGGATTTTTTTAATTTTTTCGATATCTTGCATTTCCTTCACAACAGCGATAATATGCTCCGGAGGATTTTCGTAAATAAGCTTAGCAAGTAAAAACATACAGTGACCTGCGGGATAATTCCGGGAGGATACGGACATGAATTTATTTTGACGTTCAATTAAATCTCTGTAAATATCTTTTTCTGTCAGTTGATATAATCTGACAAAGTTGTATGCCATAATCGAATTACCGCTGGGAACTGCTCCGTCAAAGGTCTCCTTTGGATTAATAAAGAGTTCACAGTTATTTATTTCACTGAGATAAAATCCTCCGTTTTTATTATCTGCAAAAAGCTTTACGGCTTCTGAGCAGAAAAATTCTGCTTTATTAAGATAATCTTTGTTTAAAGTTGAGTTGTAAAGCTCTGTCAGCGCCGAAATATAATAAGCGTAATCGTCAAGAAAGCTTTTGCCGGAACGGTTTCCGTTGCGAAAGCTTGTATATATCCTTTTATTTTTACATAAATTGTTTTCTATAAATTTTTGGGATTTTTTCGCTGCGTTCAGATATTTTTCATTACCGGATATTCTGTAAAGAATAGATAAAGCAGAAATCATCATAGAGTTCCATGAAACCAGAATTTTATCGTCAATGCGCAGCTTCATACGGTTTTTACGGTAATTGTAAAGCTTTTTGATTTCTTCGCTGAGGTCTGATGTCAAATCGTTGCTTTTTAGAAGATTTGGAATATTCCCAGATTCAAAATTGCCGGCTTCTGTAATATCAAATAAACCGGCGAATTTTCTGCCGCCTTCTTCACCTAACACAGATAAAATTTCTTTTAAAGAAAACGTATAATATTTTCCTTCCACACCCTCGCTGTCGGCATCCTGCGCGCTGTAAAATCCTCCTTCGGTAGACGTCATTTCTCTTAGTACATAATCCGCTGTTTTTTCAGCAGTGTTAAGATAAATATTATTTTTTGTTATGCTATATACTGCTGAATATGAAATAATCATCAAAGCATTATCGTAAAGCATTTTTTCAAAATGAGGCGTCAGATAGAGGTTATCAGTTGAATATCTTGAAAAGCCGCAGCCTATTTGGTCAAAAATACCTCCCTTACGCATTTGAATAAGCGTTTTTTCAACCATATAAAGCGCTTTATCGTTATTTGTAAGATAGGCGTACATAGTTAAAAACATAAGATTGTGGGGTGATGGAAACTTTGGAGCGGATCCGAATCCGCCGTTAACGCTGTCAAAGCTTTCTGAAAAAATCTGCACCGCTTCTTCAATAGGATTTCCGTTCACAGGTTTATTGTGAATGTCCTGCATTTTTAGCTGTTTGATTATCATATCGGCCGAGTTTATGAGCTTATATCTGTTATTTTGCCATTGACTTGAAATTGCATTAAGCAATTCAAAAAAGCCCGGCATTCCATTACGTGAATAAGACCTGCAAATAAAAGTCAAGCCATAAATTGAAAAAAATTCTTGAAGAAAAAATGGAATGACAAAAAGACCG
>PPYF01158118.1_pt1 | contig 25211 bp, 14 predicted proteins | sample 1559871 | NCBI WGS metagenome assembly PPYF01 (sample SAMN08240021, study PRJNA423297) | Human gut metagenome, whole genome shotgun sequencing project. | reverse complement strand
CACCTGACATCGCAGCTCTTTCAGCCGCCTATCATATTTCAGCGGCCGGCTATGTTGATTTAGCAGCCGTTAACCGCCGCGCAGTTCTTTTGCGCACGACGCCGTTCTTTCAAACGCTTTCCAATGAGGAAGTCCGCACAAGCCGTTTGGCGGCAGGCTCCCAACTGAACCCGCCTCTCGTCGGCACAACGACGAAGGAGATTCGCCATGCTGGCGGTCTTTCTGGGATTGCGTGAAGGAGCCGGCGCCACGGTATGCTGCGCCTCGGCGGCCCGCGAAGCCAGTCTTTACCGTCAGCCCGTGCTGGCCATAGACGGCCGGCATTCGGACGCTGGTCTCAGCAGTCTCTTTAATCGTACCGACGGCGATGGTGAAGATTGGCTTGGTGCGCTTCGCGGCGGCCGCAAAGCCCTGTCTGCTTTATGGCAGTACAGCGAGAATCTGTATTTTCTGCCGCTCAACCCTCCAGAACCTCAGACCGCACCGCTTACGGGCCCGGAAATCGCCAGAGTACTGTTAGAGACACAGCGTTTCGGATTCTGCGACGTGCTGATTGATGCGGGGGCGAGCTCATCAGCGACCGCTTCTTTATGGCGCAAATGTGCCGATATCGTCGTTACGGTAACTGAAGCTGACCACAATTCACTGCTTCGGCTCCGCAGAACGCCTCTGGAAGACAACGATGTTCTCCTGCTCAACAAAATTGAGCCTGAGAGCACCGTCATGCGTGAAATCATCACCTATCTCTCCACAGAGGCGCGATTTCAGCCTCACCTCGCGCCCATGCGCATCCTTTGGGATGAAGCCGCTGCGAGAGCCGGTATTTATCGCTCGCCTGTTGCTGAGGCTGCTCCTTTTTCACAAAGCGGACAGGCGCTCGGAGCCTTTGCGACGTGGCTGAGACTGCGCGCAGCCGGGAGATGCCAATCATGATTGCGTCATCTCTGCGCCATTCCATCCATACACTCCGCCGCCGTACCTCCAGCTCAGTGTCTTTGGCGATAAACGGCGTCTTTTTGCTGCTTGCATGGACATTTCTGCCGTTGGAAAACGCCCAATGGCACGCGGTAATGTCGCGCCGTGCAGTGCTCTTTCCTCAAATCGACTTTAAGCGCCTTAAGCCCCTCGACGGACTGCGCATGTTTGTGCAGAGCGTTTATCTCCTTTTTTTCTATATCACTGACGAACCGCTCGTAAGCAGCCGCTTGGATCAGGACCATGCCGCTCACGACAGCCTGCTGCGACGAGCCGGCATCGCCCTGCGAAATGCAGGGCTCTCGCTTCGCGGTTTTATCGCTGCAAAAGGTGAAGCGCTCACAGAGGCCTTTACCTCACGCATTGCATCCTGGCACCAGACCAGAACCCAGACGGCTCAGAACAAATCTTTTCGAAGAGAATGGCTCGCCGCAGCCTTTTTTACCCTGATTGCTGCGACGCTCGGCTGGCTCTGCATCACGCAGCCGCTCGACCTCTGGAACCAGACGATCTTCTTGATGGCAACGGTTTCAATTGCACTCTTTGTGCGTCATATCCGGTCGCACTTTACATTCCTGCTGTTAATCGTTCTCTCAACACTTGTTTCCGCACGATATATGTGGTGGCGCTGGACCCAGACACTCAATCTGGATTCGACGGCAGGCACCGTCTGCTCGATCCTTTTGGTTTTAGCCGAAACCTATGCCTTCGTGGTTATGCTGCTCGGCTACTTCCAAACCTTCTGGGTGCTTGATCGTCCGCCCGTTCCAATGCCGGCGAAATTGTCAGAATGGCCTCATGTGGACATTTGCATCCCGACCTACAACGAACCGCTTGAAATCGTCAAAACCACTGTCTACGGCGCTCTTTCGATGGACTGGCCGACGGACAAGCTCCATATCTGGATTCTTGACGACGGCAGCCGTCCTGAATTCCGCGCCTTCGCCGAAGCTTCCGGCGTCGGCTACATCGAGCGTGAGAAGCACGACCATGCCAAGGCCGGCAACATCAACCATGCTCTCGGGCTGATGCACGGGGAATTTGTTGCCATTTTCGACTGCGACCATGTCCCCGTACGCAGCTTCCTGCAGATGACTGTCGGCTGGCTTGTACGCGATCCGAAAATTGCACTCGTCCAAACGCCGCACCACTTTTATTCGCAGGATCCTTTCGAACGCAATCTTGGCCTTTCGTCAGCTGTGCCGGTTGAAAACGCGCTTTTTCATGACTTTATTCAGAAAGGCAACGACACCTGGAACGCCACGATGTTCTGCGGCTCCTGCGCCGTCATTCGCCGCAGCGCGCTTGATGAAATCGGCGGCATTGCCGTCGAAACGGTAACGGAAGACGCACATACCTCTCTGCGCCTCAATCGCCGGGGCTGGTCCTCAGCATTCATCGGCATCCCGCTGGCTGCAGGCTTGTCCACAGAAACGCTGGCTGCACACATCGGACAGCGTATCCGGTGGGCGCGCGGCATGATCCAAATCTTCCGCATCGACAATCCGCTTTTCGGCAGGGGTTTGTCGTTCGGTCAGCGGATGTGTTTTCTCAACGCGATGATTCACTTCCTGCACGGACTGCCGCGCATCATCTTTCTGCTCGCGCCGCTGCCTTACCTCTTTTTTCACGTTTATGTCATCGAGGCGTCTGCAGCGGCCATCTTCGTCTATGTACTGCCGCACATGATTCACTCCATCATTACGAGCAGCATCATCGAACGCGGTCACCGGAGTCCGTTTCTAGGCGCTGTTTATGAAGCCGTACTTTCCTGGTACATCCTGCTACCCACGACAGTGGCGCTTTTTGCTCCCAATTACGGCAAATTCAATGTGACTTCGAAGGGCGGCACAGTTAAGGAAAACTACGTCGACTGGAACATCATCAAACCGTACTGCATTCTTATTGCACTCAATGCCGCCGGGTTTATTTTCGGTTCCTGGCAGCTGCTCAGGACGCCTCACCCGGAATATCTGACTCTGGCAATCAATGGCGCCTGGATTCTCTACAACCTGATGATTCTCGGCGTGACGGTCTCCGTTGCTGTTGAAACAGTTCAGGAGCGTAAATTCCCCCGCGTCAGAGTAAATACGCCTGCCGTTCTCAAACGCGCGGACGGAACGCTCTATGACGCCGAACTCACCGATTATTCCCAAAAGGGCGTCAGCCTGAAGCTTCATGACGAAGCTGTCGACCAATTCTTTACGGGCAACGCTGTCGAATTGATACTCGAAAATGACGGCTTGACATATGCCTTCCCTGCCGTTGTAAGACGCGCCCGCGGCGCTCGTCTCGGGCTCGAACTCACTGAGCTGTCGCCCGAAGCCGAACGCGCATTTATTGCGGCGACTTTCTGCCGGGCGGATGCCTGGGTACAGCCCAAAACCGCTGCCCCCGGATTTTTAGACGGCACGCACGCACTCCTTTCCTTCGCCTGCAGAGGCTACAGCGCACTTTGGCAATACGCACCGCCCGCGCTGCGGCGCATCGCCCGACCGCCTTTGAAGCTGGCGCAATGGATTCTGAGTTTTGCGCCGCGCAGAAGACCGAGAGCGCCCTCGCTCATTCTCGGCGTCGGACGAGGCAGCTCAAACCCGGGAATGCTTATTTGAACCTCACATACCATCACGTTGATTTCATGAAATTGCTCCATTTCTTTGCGGCAGTTCTCTCCGCTTTGGCCTGCGCTGCTCCGGCAACGGCCTCCTCTTTAGAGGCTGCCGAGCATAAAGAAGCGCCGCAGATGCAGCCGCTCGCACGCATGATCGACGGCCCCTATGAGGCCAGAGAGTCTGTCGTTACACCCAATACAACCCTCAGCCGTCTGTCTGATCTCTCGGTTCGTATTCCAAGCGATACGCTGACGCTCTCCGGACTGCGTCAAAAGGCAGTTGTTGAGTTCCCTATGCGGCGAGATGAAATCATCATCCGCGCTCAGCTGCATCTCAATTGGACTCCGTCGCCGTCTCTGATTCCCATGCGTTCGCAGCTCAATCTGCGTCTGAACGGGGAATTTGAACGAACTTTGCCAATACATGCGGAAGACCTCGGTAAGCGCGTCACCACAGACATTGAACTTGACCCCAAAAAGCTCAAAGATTTCAATCAGCTGGAGTTCGAATTCATCGGTTCCTATGCCGATGTCTGCGAAAATCCCGTCCATCGTACGCTGTGGCTGACCATTGACCGATCGAGTTCGCTTTCGCTGACTCGTCAGAAACTGCGCGTTGCCGATGAGCTCGCTCAGCTTCCTGCACCTTTTATCGATTTTGCCGACCACCAGCGCATCAACCTGCCGATTGTGCTGCCCGACACACCGACGAGCAATGAAATTGAAGCTGCAGGCATGACGGCTTCCTGGGCCGGCATGCTTTCCGACTGGCGCGGCGCCGAATTTCCGGTTTACTTTGATGAAGAACCGGCAGAAAGCCACTTCATTGCGTTCATGACCGAGCAGCATCGCCCGTCTTTCCTCAAGGATCGGCCCAGTCCTCAGGGGCCTGAAGTCGCCATTGCCGATGCACCTCACTCACCCTGGGCCAAGATGCTCATCGTTGCCGGACGTGACGAGGCCGAACTAAAAACGGCCGCGCGGATGCTCGTGCTCAATACCAAACTTTTCTCTGGCAGCCGTTCACGCGTTGAGCGAGCGTTCGAACCTCACCCAAGAGCGCCTTATGACGCGCCAAAGTGGGTTGACATCACCCGCAAAATCCGTCTCGGCGATCTGACGACCTACCCGCTGCAGCTGAGCTCCAGAGGCATTGAACCGCCAGCCATCCATGTGGATATGCGGCTGCCTCCCGACTTATTCCTGCTCACCCGCTCTACGATTCCTTTCAGTCTCAAGTACCGCTTCACCGCGCCCGACGAAGACGCTGCAGCCATGATGACCCTGCGGATCAACAATCAGATCACGGAGTCAGTGCCGCTCTCGGCCGAAAAGAGTGCGCAAGCTCATGCGAGCGTGAGACGCATCCCGTTGGTTGATGCCTTTTCAACTCTGCTGCAGGAAATCAATGTCCCAAGCATCTATTTCAACAATGCCAACACTGTCCAATTCAACTTCGATTACGCATTGTCCATTGCCGGCGGATCCCCAAACGACTGCCGCACCGTTACGCTGCTTGAGCATCAGGCTGACATCGATCCAGATTCGAGCTTTGACTTTTCAGGTTTCTATCATTTTGCGCGCATGCCCAATCTGGCGCTCTATGCTAAGAGCGGGTATCCCTTCTCCATACATGCTGACTTAAGCCGTACGCTCGCCGTGCTGCCCGCCGCCCCGGAACCCGCTGAGGTTTCGTTGAGGTCAAGACCGGACCGACGCCTGCTGAACTCAAAAATAGCTCCAAGGACATCCTTTTCATCGGCGAAAATCCTGAGCTGCTCCTCGACGCATCGGCATCAGCATCTGACAACAGCCCTTCGGTCGAGAGCACGGCAGCCTACCTTATTGAAGGGGTTCAGCGCCGCCTTGAAGTGCCGCTCTCAGTTTCAGCCTCCGCCAAAGCTCGCCGTGATCCAGTCGACGTCAAAACCAACGCGGCACCTGCGCTCCTCGCGGCCAACGGCGGTGCAGCAGCAATCGTCGGTTTTGAAGCCCCGTTCGACGGGCAGCGTTCGGTCGTTGCCTTGCTGACGACGCCTGGAGACGGCACGCGCGTTCTTCTGGATAAACTTGCCAGCCCCCAAGAGCTCTCTGACGTCGGCGGCAGCGCTTCATTAATTTACGGCGCCGACACCGTCACTGCCTATACGGGACCGCTCTACTACATCGGCGACCTGCCTTGGCATCAGCGCCTTTGGTACGCCATGCTCGAACACCCGCTCCTGCTCGTGCTCGGAGCGCTCTTATGCGCCTTGGCAGTCGCTGTCATTGTCTATGCCGTCATGCGGGTATTTGTACGCCGTCGATTGAATGGAGGTGCAGCATGAAGCGCCTGAATCGATTCGCTCTTAATCTGGGGATCACGCTGATATTGAGCGCTGCATCCGTTTCGGCAGCCCCGGGCCGTAATGCTGAGCAATGGCCCTTATGGGAAAAATTTTGCAGCTCTGCGCTTTCAGAGGACGGCCGCATCATTGACGCTGGCGATCCCCGGCAGATCACGACTTCTGAAGGACAGTCCTACGCCCTCTTTTTCGCTTTAGCGGCCAATGATCAAGAGCGCTTCACACGCATTCTCGAATGGACCTCGAGCCATCTCTGCGCAGGGAACTGCTCAAAGCATCTCCCCGCTTGGTTGTGGGGAAGAATTGAGGAACCCGCTGCCAAGGGAGAACCGCCGCGAGTTCGCTGGGACGTCATTGACAGCAACAACGCTACAGACGCTGATCTATGGATGGCTTATACCCTGCTTGAAGCCGGCCGCCTCTGGGAACGCAGTGATCTAACCGCATCGGGCCGTGCCCTGCTTGATCTCATCCTAAAGAAACTTGTTCTCAGCCATTCCGGATTAGGCCAGGTCGTTCAGCCAGGCCAAACCGGCTTTACTCACGACACCGAAATAACGCTAAATCCGAGCTACCTCCCTATCATGCTTCTGCGGCGGTTTGCTCTGGAAGATCCCCGCTGGCGTCCGGTCATTTCTGCGAGCGTGCGCTCCATCGTGCGCGCATCTCCCAACGGACTGGCCCCGGACTGGGCGCGGTTTGACCAAGACGGAAGATTAACGCTGCGCGACAACACGATCGGCGGATGGGACGCCATCCGCGTCTATCTTTGGGCCGGCATGATATCGCCCGACGACCCCGCCGCAGCGCAGCTGCGCAGTCATTTCAATACCATGAGGCAGGCTGTTGAGGCGCGGCTGCTGCCGCCCGAACGATCAGATGCCTCAACGCTTTTCGTTTCTACGCCGGGGCCAGATGCTTTTTCCGCAGCCTTTTTAGGGTGGATGCGCGATGAGCGAGTCGGAGCTTTCGCCCGCACTTTGCTCGCATGTCCGGAAGTCGGAAGAGCGAACTACTACAAAAGCATGCTGATGCTTTTCGGCCTTGGTTTCGACAGCGGCCGGTTTGCCTTCGATCGGCATGGCCGCCTCTACTTTCCAATGCGTCTGCCATGAAGAAGACTTTTGCCGCGTGCCTTTTGCTGCTGATCTGCGGACATTCTGCGCATATCGGAGCCGCCCCGCAAAAAGGGGAGGCTCCGCGCGCCTGGCTGTCCGATCAAGTCATGCGCTCGCGAACCAGCGGCAATTCCGGCGTAGAGGCTGATGCTCTGGCCCGCCTGCTCAGCATGGACCCGAATGATCCGGCCACCAAGCTCGAACTGCTGCGGCTTAAAGTCCGTGATCCCCATATTGCTTTCAAAGAGCTCGAGCAGCTTGTCGATCAAATCTGCACTGCGGAGAATGTCCATTCGAATGCCTGTCGGCAAGGTCGGATTCTCTTGGATGCACAACAGGGAAACATGGCCGACCAGCTGGCCTCGGCAAGACTGATGGCGCTTGCCGGACAGGGCGAAAGCGCGCTCGCAACGTTTGAAGAGCTCTTTGGCGGGCTGCCCGAAGAAGAAAGCCTGCAGCTTGAATATGCACGCATTGCTTCGGCAGTGCCCGATAAACAAGCTGTCGCCAAACGCATTTACGAGCAGCTGACCCGCTCTGACTCGCCGGTCATTTCCAACACCGCCCGCATTGCCTTGAATTCACTGCGGTTTGAGCAGACCTTAGCCAAAGCGCTTTCAGTCGTATATACAGATGCGGGCCGCGCATCTGCGGTTCCCGTTCTGGAAGCGGCGCTGAAATTACATCCGGATGACAGTCGTGCAGGACGGTGGCGCAATGCTCTTCAGGATGCTCAGTTTTGGCTCGCGGTTGAACGGGGCGATGCTGCCTTGAATGCCAAACGTTTTCAGGCAGCCGAACGTGCCTATCGCGAGGCGATGCCGTTTAAACCGAGCAGCCCCTATGCACTCCTTGGTCTCGCCAATGTCGAACAAGCCCGAGGCCGCTATAAGAACGCACGCGATCTCGTCCAAAAAGCGCTTGGCAAATCTGATGTCTCCGGCTCTGAACGTTTGCGGCTGCTCCGTCGAATTGACCGCCTCAACGCATTGGAAGTCAGCGCAGCAGCCTCACGTCTGGCGCCGGATATGACGCCGGAAGGCGATTTCGCGCAGCCGCCTACCCAGACTTTCATCTCTGCACTGCGGCACGAACTCACCGTCTCCAAAGGTGACCCATGGGTTCGGCTGCGCCTTGCCCGAAGTCTCTTGGCACTTCACCAAAAACGTGAAGCTGATGCCTTGTGGGAGGTTCATGCCGATGACGGCACTTTGGCTTATAAACACGCAAAGATTCTTTACTTCGTCACCTCCGGACAAAACGAGAAAGCGCTCGCGCTGCTTGACACGGTGCTTCCAGAGCAGTCCAACGCTGCGGACGGATGGCTCGCCCTCTCGCCTTTAAGCAGACTCTCTCGTGCAGATACTCAGTCGCTCCAAGCGCTTGCCGCGATCCAGCAGCGGCTGCGAAGCGAATCGGCACTTCAAGAAGCCGAAGCACTCGCCCAACAGAACGAGCCCGCCGAAGCGCTGAGAACGCTGCTGCCTTTTTCTCCTCAGGAACCTTACCTGCGCGCCCGGATGGCTCGTTGGGCGGAAGCCTCTGGCGACGCAGCACAGGCCTTCATGCTGTGGAAATCTCTTTCCGCCGTTTCAGGCTGGGAAGATGAGGCTCTCTTTGGTCAGGTGCGGGCGCTCCTTCGTCAGGACGTCCCGGCTAAGGAAGCCGCAGTCGAATTAATGACCCAAGCCGTTGAAGCTCGCCGGGCAGCTCAAACGCTCACACCGGATTTCCTCATCCGCATTACCAGTTTCATGGATGATGCCGGCGCCTCCAATGAAGCCGATCAAATGTGCGTGACTGAAGCTCAGATGCTCGGCTCGGCCAAAGGTGAAAATGCCGCCATGCTTTTACGCAGAGCAGCTCAGCACCTCGAAGCTGCGGGCGATGCTCAAGCCGCGCTGAAAGTCTACGAAGAAGCCTTCCTCGCCGCTGGTCTGCTGACTGAACCGGCGCCGTCGGCCAATATCTTTACGCGCGCGATGCGAACCGCATCGCTGCCTGAACGCGCTCCGAACGACGAACCCAACGCTCTCGATGCCGACGGCTGGCTCACACTCTCCCTCAAGTCGCGGGCGTCCGAACTGTATCAGCACAATCAAACGGAGATCCGTACAGGGCTTGACTTTAAACGTGATCCCGGCACTTCGGGCTATTCGGATCTGACAGCCGTGACGTCCATGACCGAAGCAGAATTTCCAGCCTTCAGCGGCCGTGCACGGCTGCGCACTGACTGGGTCTGGTACCGCGTCGGCAGCCTGAAGGGCTCGCCAAAGTTCGGCACGATCACTGAACGCCCAGGAAGCGGTTTGCAGACGTCTTCGGACAGAGGCGCTTCGCTCGCTTTCGCCTGGACAAACGATCAGTTTGCCTTTGATATCGGAACAACGCCGATCGGCTTCCTCTACACCGACCTCGTCGGCGCTCTGGCTTGGTCTTGGGATATGGGAGAGGTCGGCCTTACCCTTGAGGTTTATCGCCGCCCGGAAGAAGGCTCGCTCCTTGCCTTCGGCGGTCAGCGAGATCCAGGGACAGGGCGCACTTGGGGCGGCGTACGCCGTCTCGGCACGTCGCTCAATGCCTCTTGGGATCAGGGAGAGCGAAACGGTTTCTGGGGACGAGCGGCGGCGAATCAAATTACCGGACATCATGTCGCTGACAACAGCAGTATCGAGCTGATGGGCGGCTGGTATCACCGACTGATCAACCGCCCCAATCATGAGCTTCGTACAGGTGCATCGCTCCTCTTCTGGCACTACCAAAAAGACCTTTCCGACTATGTGTGGGGCCAAGGCGGATACTATTCGCCGCAGGCTGCCGTCTCCTTGGGCAGTTTTTTGGAAGACCGCGGACGCACCGACAATTGGTCATGGACCGTTGAGGGTCGTCTGGGGCTCTCTATGTCGAAATCTTCCGAACGCGACCGCTATCCGCTCAAGGACGAACTGCGCCGCGAAAATCTGCCTGATCTGTATGCCAGAGAAGCATCGTCAACCTCTTCAGGCATCGGTGTCTCGTTCAAAGGCGCAGTTGAAAGAAGATTAGGTCCGCAAGCATTCGCCGGAGTCTCATTCGCTTATACGAATGCGGACGGCTATGCCCCGCTTTATCTCGGTTTTTGGCTGCGATTCCCATTGACCCCATGGGAAGGAGACCTGCCTATGCCGCCAGAACCCATGGTGCCCTATGCCCGCTGGTAATCGTTTGCCGTGCAGATTTCCCATGCCGTCTCTCATCATTCTCACCTTCAAGTTCATCTATGTCCCTTCTGAGGGCATCATTCCCGGAGGGGATCATGACTAATCCGCAATTGCTGCAGCCTCAGCACTCTCAAAGCATCCGATCATCGGCTTTGAAGAGCAACAAAAATGTCTGCACAGCGGACAAGCTAGGCTTCGTTCTGGATACGTCCACCCATACGCTTGAACTGTCTGAATCGTTCACTGAACTGCTGACCGAAGCAGCCAAGCACCCAATTCGCACCCAAAACGATTTGCTCGAAGCCGCCGCTTCAGAGCTTGATCGCAATCTGCTCGACCATGCGCTGACCGCTCATGATTCACCGTTTGAATACGTGCGGTTTAAAACAGGAAATCAAGTCTCCTGGACTCGCATCGCCCTGCAGACACGCATCACCCCTGAAGGCAAAACATTCGTTGACGGATCTGTTACTTGGTATGACGCCGGACAAATCATCCATGATCTGCTTCCGGCCGCATCACCTTCTGGACAGATGCTTCGCTCGCTGCAGAAACTCTTTTTGCTTTCATTCGAACACCCCGTATTTTTTGCCGCGATCAGAGCCGAAACGCCTGTCAAGAGTGTGAGGCTCGTGGACTATATCGCCGCACGACTGCGTGAGCTCGGCTGCTGCACAGAAGTACTGCCGGGCGGTCATTTCTTCTTTGAGCATCAGTGCAATCCTGAGAAAAAGGGGGCTGACAAGGATCTTTTGACAGCACTGAACACCTTTCTCAAGGAAGCCGATCCAGATGCTTCGATTGAAATTCTGGAAAGCAAACGAAGTGCTGCCGCCTCGGACGACAGCCGATTGTCGTTTTGGCGGACCGCAGCAGCCTTGCTTGACGACGAAGTCAAGGCAACTCACCCGGACGGTGAAGTCACCTTAAGCGACCTCATCATTCTGGCTGAAGCCTGTCTCAACGACTTCAAAGCTTTTTATTTGGATTTTCAGCCCATCATTTCATGCAGTGACGGCTCCTACATCGGCGGGGAATTTTTAATTCGTCTCGATTCAGACAAAATCAATTTTGGCCCAGACAAATTCATTCATTTATTTTCAGAGTCGAACTTCATGTCAGTCGTTGATCGAAAAGTATTTCTGATGGCGATAGGCACTATTCGAGAATATTTTAAAAACACCAAGAAATCATTTTACTTCAACATCAACATCAGCCCCAAGCAAAGCGCCAACTCTCAATATCTTCATTTCGTAAAAGAAACCCTGCGCTTAACTCCAGTTTACAATCAAAAATTGATGATTGAAATTACAGAAACAAATGCTATCAGCCAAAAAACTGGGAGTGCCTTTATAGATGGGCTGCATGCAATGGGAATTCAAGCAGCAATAGATGATTTTGGAACTGGTTACAACAGTTTAGAAACACCGCTGTCAATGTCTTTTGATATGGTGAAATTTTCTCGATCACTCATCAATAAGGCATTGATATCCAGACGATCAAAGAACTTTCTGTCGCAAATAACCAAAGCCTGCAGAACGCTTGACGCAGAACTCTGCGCCGAAGGCATTGAAACGCTTGAAATGAAGGATGCTTTGTCTCCATTCTGCTTCGACAAGTTTCAAGGTTATCTCTTCGCCCGCCCGATGCCGGTTAAGGACGCTGCCCGCCTGCTGCTCGCAGCAGAACTCAAGGAGCTCAAGGAGCAAAAGCAATGAAACCGCTGCGCGTTCACCCTCTGTGGATTGGATCGGTTCTGGGCTTCATTCTGCTGCTGATCGTCTGGAACTGTTTCGTTCCCAATCAGGCCGCCATTCCGGACGTCATCCGAATCGGCGTGGAGGACGACTACGTTCCGTTCTCCTATACAGATGAAAAAGGACAGCGCGCAGGCTTTGACGTAGATATTTCGTCAGCGCTGTGCAAAAAATTAAATTTCCGATGTGAAATTCTGCCGATGCCCTTTGGAAGCTCGCGCCGGCCAGCACCGCCAATGCTGCGAAGCTTGTTATCGGTGTACAAAAAGATACGTTTCAACAAGAACTCATCGAGAAACACTTTATTCCTGCCGGTGCAAAGATGAAGACCTATGCAAAATATGATGACCTTAAACAAGCTATTTTGCGTAATGAAATCAATACCATGTTTACTGACGGGCTGCCTGGATATGCATTCCTCAAGAGTCCACAAGGCGCATCGCTCTTTATTAGCGGTCAATATGACGATTTCGACCCATCGCTTACCGATGCTGTCATTGCCGTTCAAAAGGACGCCGAAGAGCTAAAAAACAAGCTCAATCAAGCGCTGATGCAGATTAAAGCTGACGGCATATACCAAGAAATCAGTGCGAAATATTTCCCATTCATGAATTATTGATTGACCACAGACAGACGGACTATGTCTAAATCCATCCCGCAAAAACGCCAAGCGCTGCATTTCACGACCTTCGTCAAACTGACGATCTGGCCGTTGATTGTGCTGCTTGTCTGCTGCATGGCGCTCAGTCTGAAGCTTTATTTCGATATCGGCAAAAAAACCGAAAATTTGACTGACGAGACTGTCAACAGTCTTTTATTGTCACAGCGCACTGCAGTGAACCTTGAAGGTCTGCGGTTTTCTCTTGACATTATTGCCAACGCCAGTGAAGCCGAACGGGCCAGAGATGCATATGTCAATGCCTGGGCGATGCTCTCAGAGTCGGCGCTGGATCGGCACGATGACACAAGGCTTGTTGTCAAGCAGGTTCTAGAGAGTCTTCAGCAAACCTGGCAGGAACGGAAAGCACTCGATGCCGATTTTGCGCGAGCCCAGAAAGTCAGTGCGCAATTCGGCAAAAATCTGTTTGACCTCTATTCACAAGCTTCCGGCCTGCCGCGGCTTGCCGAACTTCCCAAAACCCGCCTCTTCCGTGCCAAAGAGATTACAGATCAATTACGCCTTTTCAGCCAGACTGCGGCCGAAATCCGCGCGGCTTGCGCTCAGATGCACTCGGATGCCGATTCCCGCCTGAGTTCCATTTCGTCCGAAAGCTGTCCGAATCTGCTGCAGACCTCTGCCACCCTTGAAGCCGCACTGCAGGAAGCCCAGCGCACTTTGGAGCGCTTTGACACTGCCGTCTCGCTCATGAACGACGACATGGCAAGGCTTCAGCACATTTTTTCAGCGAGGGAAGCGCGTGAGCTTTTGAGCGAAATCTCCGCCATCAACAAAACCTCTGCCAGTTTTGTGCCTGTGATCATTGCGTTCATTTTGATTACCGTACTCACGCTCTTTTCAATATCCCTCTGGTTCAACACGCTTGTCGAACCGCTGAGGGAGGTCATGCAGGCCATGAAGGATTTCTTGGATCGGGGTGTCATGCCTCCCAAAAACATCACTTCTCACGTCACCGAGCTTAATCAAATGATTGAATGGCTCATGCTTTTTTGCAGCATGACCGCGAGTGAACAGCATAAAAATCAAGTTATCGCCGAACAGTACAAAACGCTCATTAAAGAATCTCAGCGCGATCCCCTCACCGGCGTATACAACCGTTTGGCGTTTGAAGAAATTGCTTCGCGCAAAGCGCCGCTGCCGCCGATGTGCGCGGTAGCGATGATTGACATTGATCACTTCAAACGCATCAACGATACACGCGGCCACCTCTTTGGCGATTCCATCCTTTCCGCCGTCGGCGAAACACTGCGTCGAAATCTGGATAAACAGGATCTCATCTACCGCTATGGCGGCGATGAGTTCTGCGTCGTTATCTCCGGCATCACGGAAGAATCACTCGCAACCGTTGCACAGCATTTGCTGGCCAAACTCGGCACGATCTCCACCAAAACAGCACAAATTTCCAACTACCTGCCTGAAGGGGATGGATTGTCAGCAACGATTGGACTGAGCACGATCACGACCCCCAATGATCATAAAGACATCTTGAAACTCATTGAGGAAGCCGACCACGCGCTTTATCGAGCAAAAAGAGCCGGGCGCGGGCGCTGCGCAAGTGCATTGAAGGAGAACGAAGCATGACCTCCGCCGCTGCCAAGCTCGAACTGCAGGGACTGCCCGACCTTCTGCAATGGGTGGACTTCGGAACCTGTGCGGTTATCTTCCTGCCCTCTTGCCGATGGCTCATCCCGCTCATCGGGCAAATTAATGCACCGTCGTCGGCCTCACTGCAGATCGTTCTTACCGAGCCCTGTGCAGATACGGTTCTCGAATGCGCTCCGAAGTATCCCTTGAACAACCCCAAACTTCAGAGCGCTGAGCTCGTCACCATGCGTCCAAGCGCCAAGCCTCCTTTCAAGCGCTTTGCGGACGCGTTCCCTTTTCTCTCGAAAGATGCCGGCCTGGTGATCTTTGCCGGAGGAATGGAAGCCTTTGACAGACTTTCATCCGCTCAGCTCAATGCGTTGCTCGTCAATCTTGCCAATGATGCAAGTGACGGCGCAAAAGCGGTGCTCCTTTGTCTTGGCGGCCTCAGCGCAGAATTAAAGCAGCACATTCTGAACTCTCGGCGCGCAGTTTCCTGTGCTGCCGCAATAGAAAAGCAAGGCGACCATTTCGTATGGATAACGAACTTCTGGCACGCGATGGATCACTATTGCGACGAAGTGACTTTGCCGCTCTCTTTCGATGCAGACGGACGCATATTGATCGACAGCGAAAACAATCGTGGTTCCAGTCTTGAACGCAGCGATGAGGACGTTGTTTGGAGTTCGGTTCCGTCACTGCAGGCTGAATCTGCAGGGATCCCCGATCTTCGAACCGTTGCGGACAATAAGGCCGTCCTCGCGGCCGGTCTGCGTTCGGCTGCCGCTACATTGGTTTTCCGGCTTGACAGTGCCAAAGACATTGAACCTGTCGGTCGTGCAATTTTTACGCTGCGGCGGCGCGGCGGAAGACTGCTCAAAATTGCCGCCGTGGAAACAAAGACGCCGCTCAGAGCCGCTTCGCTTGCTTTCCTGCTTGGCTGCGGAGCCAATATTATTTTTGAAAATACAGCCACTTGCGGCTATATCCGCATAATGCTTGCCTCCCTAAAGGACACCGTCTACAGCCATCCGCTGCCCGAGCATTTTGAAGAAAAATTGGCGGCGATTTCTGCCTCAGCCGTCATTGGGATGGTTGAGCCTGCCATGTTCCTCAGCGCCGCTCGATCCATCATCTCCACGCCGGTCGACTTTCAGAATTCCCACGGCGCATTAATCGTGCTTGAACCCGATCCGGGCATCTTGGCCGAAGAGGCTATGGACCAATTCCACCCCACGCGATCCGGCGATATGGGCTGCGTAATGATCAATCGGGCCGTGCTTTTTCTGTCGGGATGTCGACCTTCAACTTTGGAGATCACGCTTCGCCGTATTTTCTCAGTGGATCCGACATTGATCTTTCAATCGTATGCGGGCTTCTTCACCGATTTGGAAGTGGCAAACGGACTCCAGCAGCTCGAAGATTTTTTGGAGCGCGGAAAACCTTCCCGCCGCGCTTATTCGCGGCCGATTACAAACCGCAAGCCCAATCCTGACGACCCTTCTTCTCCGGCTGAACTCATGCGCCCCAACCCCAACAAGCCGAAACGAGTTCACCCGGAAACGGAGGCCAGCCATGTCTGAACTGCCGCCTCTTAATGACCTTTGGATGCTCATTCTGATCGCCGCCTTGGTTTTTATCCCCATCGGCATGCGTCTCAAGGCAATTGCTGCCCGCATCCGGCGCCGAGCGGCTTGGTGGTGCATACGCCCCACTCTTCGCCGCAGCAGCTCATTTGAAAAGTTCATCCGAAAGAACGCTCAGGAACGCTAAATTGATGACCACATCCCATTCGACAGCCGACGAACAGCTTCGGCCCAGAACATCCGGAAGCAGTGCCTGGAATCTTTACTTTCTCGGAAAAATCGCCCTCGCCTACTTCGGTTATCTGGTGCTCAGCCCCGAGCTCAATGCATTGCTCTTTGGGGTTGTCCTTATTCCTATCCAGTCAAAGATTGTCCGCCGGCTCCGTGATGCAGCAGCTTTAATTGCAGGCTTTGCATTGCTCTGGCACGAAAGCTGGCTGCCGGGGCCCGAAGTGATTGCAGCCAACGCCAGCAACCTGGCTGCCTTTACCCCTGCCTATCTGCTCGAACTTGCAGAGAGTTTTGTCAATACACAGATGATTGCCTGGGGACTGGCAGGATTCACCCTATGGCTTCTGCTGAAAAACTGGGTGCGTTTCACCACATTGTCTGCACTGGGACTGCTCTTTACGGCTTTCCCGGGTCTCTTGACTTTTGTCGTTCAGCCATTCACCTCACCGTCGGTCCAAGAATCCTCTGCAGACAGTTCGATCCGCACTGCGGTCAATGAAATGCCTGCCAGCCAATCTCAAACCGCTGCCGCCGAAAAAACGCAGCAGCTTCAGCCGCCGCAAACTGCGGCCGCTTCTGACAATGCCATCAACACCTGGCTTGAAACTTTTTATCAATCCGAATCGCAGCGGCATGCATCGCTTCCATCTGGGCTGATTCCAATTGAGCAAAGCGGGGCATTTGACATCGCCCTAGTCAATATCTGTTCACTGGCGCAGGATGACCTGGAGGCTACGGGCTTAGCTGACCATGAATTATTCAAACGATTTGACATCCGCCTCACAAACTACAATGCAGCCACTTCTTATTCTGGACCTGCCACCCTCCGGCTCCTAAACTCTCTGTGCGGACAAAGTTCACATCAAGCGCTTTACAACGGCCGGCGGACCTCCTGCGAATTGATGACGCAGCTGGAATCGGCCGGCTGGACGCCGCAACTGTTTTTCGATCACAACGGCAAGTTTGAGGACTATTTGGACAGCCTGCGGAAATACGCCGGACTCAAACCGCCCTTGGCGCCGCACACCGGTCTCAAACCCATTTATGATGGCTTTGACGGTTCACCCATCTATTCAACATTAGATGTGCTTCATTCCTGGAAGAATGCACTTCCTTCAGAGCCGACCCGCACCATTACGCTCTTTAATCTCATTGCGCTTCATGACGGCAATCGAACACCGGGTTCCGGGAAATCTCTTGACTTCAAGCCGCGTGCCGAGCGGCTCCTGAGGGACCTCAATACCTTCATGAATGAACTGGAGGCGAGCGGCCGCCCTGTTCTCCTCTTGATTGTCCCTGAGCACGGCGCAGCCGTGCGGGGCGACCGCATTCAAATGGCTCGTCTGCGTGAAATTCCAAGTCCTCATATTACGCATGTACCTGTTTTTGCCAAATTTTTCGGCTTATCCACGAAAACCCCGGAAATCGTGATTGACACTCCGACGAGTCATCTCGCGGTCGGTGAACTTATCGCTCGAACGATCACAAGCGGCGCCTACACCCATGCCAAACCGCTCGACCTGACTGCTCTGACCTCGAATCTCCCGCAGACTTGGTCAGTCTCTGAAAATTCAAATGCTTCAGTTGTTCAATACAAAGACAATTTCTGGGTCAAACTCCAGCAATCTAAATGGATGCCATATAAACAATAAAAATAATACATCATCAATACCAACCAAATTTGATCATTACACCAAAAAAAATAAAATAAAAAAGTGAGGTACAAAATGAAGGGCGCCATAAAAATACAAAACATAACCTCTACTTATATTCTGATACTCACACTGGCCGCAACCCTAATACTTGCCATATTTGGCGTGGAAAAAGTCATTAGGTACAACTGTTATCAAAATTTGGCCGATGCTGTTAAACAAGGCGCCACCAACATCCGCTCTATCTTGGAAAATGGCGAGCAGCAGCTGCAATCAGTTTCCGTTATGCTCGCAGCACACTTAAATCTAGACATCACATCTGCAGAACACTTTAAATTCCTTACACAATTACCAAACAACAATTTGATATCGACCTATATTGTTCTGCTTCCTGACAATAAATTATTATTCCCTTATCAAAAAAATATTCATCCATTAAAACCTTTGCTTTTTAAATCCAATATCGAAGCAAAGATCAATTTTATCGACCGTTATGCTATCGACGATAATGGCACATTGTATTCCGCCCTTTGCACACCTATTACGCGAGACGGCGTCACTATTGCAATACTATATGGCTTAATCAATTTAAATGACATACCTAAAAAATTTCCATTCCAAATTTATAATGGCAATGGTCAAGCCTTTCTTATTGACGCTCAAAATGGAAATTTACTCATTGACACTTGGCATAAAAATTTAGGTAACATGTATGATGTGCATTTCAGCAGTAACGAAACAAAATTCGGGACAAGTTTCGAACAAATGCGCAGAGACATTAAAAATGAACGATCCGGATTTGTTATTTTTAAATCACAGCAAGCTGGTGAAGATTTTTACAGTTACTATCACCCTGTCGAAAAATATCATCTGTCCTTTCAAATCATCGTCCCGCAATCAGTTGCTTTCGCAGAAGAATATAAACTTCAACAAATTGTCCTCTCGCTCGGCTGTGCACAGTTAACGGCCATTTTAATTTATGCATTTCTTTTAATGCGTAAAACCTCCAAACGCAGACAACAGGATAAGCAAAGAATCGAACTTATTCAATCAGTCAATAAAATACAGCGAACATTGTTTGGAGTATATAAAAACCCTTATCTGATCAACGTATCTCTTGAGATGCTTGAGCAAACCATTGGTTCAGACCGAATCGTGCTCATGCTCCTAAATGATGGGGTCATTGATAAATTTTTCAGTCTCCCTCAATATGATGCAAAAGAGCGAGCAAAATTCATCGGCTTGAAAATACCGCAAATTGTTATCGATGACATCAACACTCATCTCGAGGAGAAGGGGATAACCCTTTACGCAGAAAGCAATGCGGACAAGTTAACGCTTGCACAATCGATGCCTGGATTAAGTGGAGAAACTGAAATAATTCGAAATCTTACTGCCGTCTGGACATTGAATTCCGATCGAGAAATTATTGGTCTGGCTTATGCCATCAATGTCGACGATCCTGAAAGTTGCCGCGAAGTTCTTTCAACAATTGTCAGCAGCTATCAAATGGCAATCCAAACCATGGATTCCTATAACATGCTCTACCAAATGGGCGAGATCGACAATATGACCGGTCTCAAAAATAGGAATGCCTATCAAAAAGATATTTCCCAGTTAGGAGATATTACAGACAGTTCATTCTGCTGTATTTACATTGATGCCAATGGATTGCATGAAATGAATAACCGCTTAGGCCATTCTGCAGGCGATAAGATGCTGATCAGTATTGGCAAAGAAATTTGTACTCAATTTAGGAATGATTCGAATGATGCTTATCGCATTGGCGGGGATGAATTCATCATATTTTGCAGAAACATACCTGAACAGATCATTCAAGAAAAAATAAACAATCTTAAAGAACATCTCGAAAATCTTCATTACTTTGTTTCTATCGGCTACGCATTTGCAAAAGATGGATTAAAACCGCTAAACACCATCACTCAAGCCGAAAGTATAATGTACAAACAAAAGATGTATTTCTATTCTGGAGACAGGGATCGAAGAAAAGCCAGAACAAAGAATATAGAGCTAGAAAATCTTCTACTAGAAAAACACATTCAGGACGACTTCCTTTCAGCCATATCCAGCAAATATTTAGGTGTTTATGCCGTCAACCTTACAACAAACAATACGCGCATCATATATAAGCCTATTTATTTTGATGAAATACTAAAAAAATCTGACTTCAATTACAAAGTAGCAATTAAAGAATATATAAGAAAATTTGTTGACAACGTGAGTTACAACGATTTCATGTCATTTATAGATTATGAAAGACTCGATAAAGCCTTAAGTTCTGGGCAATCACCTCGACTCATCTATCGCAAGAAAAATGGCGATTACGTGCAAGTTCGAGTCCTTCCCATGAGCAAGTATTCGGATACCAACAAAACAACTTTATGGATCTTCGAAAGAGAATCGTCAGCCAAGAGCGGACATTTACCGCCTTCAGCGGCAACAAAGCGCCTTTAAAAGACGACGCACCGCTCCATTGCAGCAGACACTAAAGCCAAAGCCGCAGCAAAAGCATCGCATTGCTGCGGCTCTTTCATTCATTGGAGCGACAGACAGTCCTAATAGTATTTGCGAGCCGACGTCCTGCAGTCCCAATCTCAGTGCACTAATGAATTCTCCGCAGGTCTTTCAACCTGCATCGCATACCGCCGACGTTCAAGCTTCATCCTTCGTTGAGAGACCAGCCTTGACGCTAAGATGAATCCACATCACCAGAATGTGAAGTACTGCCGGGCATAACCGCAGCGATCTCCATCACCCGAGATGACACTTCACCCGTCGAATTATTAAGAAGGACATTGCTCTCATGTTCGAGCGCATTCTTAAATACCGCCGCGATCTCCACCAGATCCCGGAACTTGACTTTGATCTTCCCAAGACCACCGCTTATGTGCGCAGCGTGCTTGAGAAACTGCCCTGCGAGGTCTTTTCGCCCGACGGTCACGCTGTCTGCGCTTGGTTTGATGCCGGCGCGCACGAAGCCGTTGCCTTCCGCTCCGACATGGATGCGCTCCCCATCTGTGAAGTCTCCGGCGTGCCTTTTTCGTCCAGACACCAGGGGCACATGCACGCCTGCGGACATGACGGCCACATGGCTATGGTCCTTGAGCTTGCGCAGTATGTTGCGTCTGTCAAAGACCGCTTAAAGAAGAATGTTCTGCTGGTTTTCCAGCCTGCTGAAGAGACGACGGGCGGCGCTCAGTTCATCTGCCAGTCCGGCGTTTTTACGCAAAAGAACGTGAAGGCCATTTACGGCTTTCACCTTTGGCCGGATCTGCCGCTCGGACAGCCTGCAACCCGTCCGGGGCCGCTCCTTGCCGCATCGTGCGAAGTCACGGTTGACATTGAAGGCAAAAGCACTCACATCGCCAAAAGCGAAGACGGTGCGGATGCCCTGCTTGCCGCATCCCGCTTTGTCGTGGGCGCAGAAAAGATTCTCGACGATCTTCACGCCGCTGAAGGCCCCTGGTGCACGCTGAAGTTTGGTCTGCTGCAGGCCGGCACAGTGCGCAACGCCATTGCTGCGCATGCACATCTTGAAGGATCGCTGCGCGTTTTCAGCGAGTCGGCCTTCAAGATGGGGCGCGATCGTCTTAATGCGCTCGGCGAACAGATCGCTAAGGATCTCGGCGTTAAAGTCCATGTGGATGCCCCTGAAGGCTATCCGCCGGTCGTCAACGATGAAAAACTCTTTGAAGATGCCAAAAAGCGTCTGCCGAACCTCGAAATGCTGCCTAAGCCCCTCTTGATTGCCGAAGACTTTGCCTATTACCAGCGGACGCTACCCGGCCTCTTCATTCTTCTGGGCACCGGCACCGGGATTCCGCTCCATTCCGACCGTTTCAATTTCGATGAAAAAGTGCTTGAAAAAGGCGTTGAAATCTATAAGCACTTCATTGATTTGAAGGACTAAGCGGCGCTCTATTGCTTCTCATTGATCCCTCGGATCCGCAGACCGTCAGCATGGAGTCTCACTCACGCTGACGGTCTTTTTATCCCGCTTCACGCCGCTCAAGAGAACCGTTCACGGTCAGCCTCCTCGGTCAACGTCATCGATAGGCTGCCGCTCTGACACGCTCGGTGCGGCGCTTTTGCCCTTAAACCCATCTCTTCGCAGGACGCGCAGTGCACCAATACGGTGCAGACATTTCTAAATCAGCGCATTTAAAAGGGCAATGTCGTCAATAAAGCGTTAATACCTATTGACTTTATCTTAAGAAAAAATCACCAGTTTTGAATTAAACGCCGACAGGCATCCCTTCCCCGGGGATCCTTATTCATGCATGTCGATCACCGATTCCGATCGTTTACATCTATTTCTGGGGAGTCATTCAAAAAAATAAAAGTCTTTCTGCTTTTGGCACGGCTTTGGCTTAGGAAAAACGGAACGGCACCGCGAATCCCTGAGCAAGCGGTCCGACCTCGCCAAAGAAAAGAAAGAGAGGACTCCCCATGAACACAACCCACTCCGTTGCCCTTGTCGATTCGGCGTCCAATATGACGTCAAGGGGCTCTGCGTCTGCAGGCTCCAATGGGAAATCGACTGTGACCGCTGACACTCAGCCCTCGCCCGGCTTCTTTAAGCGATACGGCCTTGTCTTTGCCGTCGCTGCTCTCGGCATCATCTGTCTGATGCCGCAGCTCGCGGACCTCTCCATTGCCGGTCAGCGCATGATCGGCATCATGGCCTTCGCAGTCATTACCTGGGCGACGGGCGCCGTGTCGTTTCCGGTTTCCGCCGGCGTCATCATGGCGCTCATTGCGGTCCTTGTGGGACTTTCTCCGCAGCCCGACGGCCAGGGACTCATTGGCACGAGCAAAGCGCTTCGCATGGCGCTCACGGGCTTCTCTTCCCCCGCCTTCTGCCTTGTCGGCGCGGCGCTCTTCCTCGCGGCAGCCATGATGCAGACGGGGCTTGACCGCCGAATTGCACTCGTTACGCTCTCCAAAATCGGCACGTCGCCTTCGCGCGTTGTGCTCGGCATCATTCTCTGCGGCTTCATTCTCTCTTTCTTCGTGCCGTCGACCACTGCGCGCGTTGCCTGCCTCGTGCCGATCGTCACCGGCATGGTGCGCGCCTTCGGACTCCCGTTGAAGAGTGCTTTCGGCGCCATGCTCCTCATCACGGTTGCACAGGTCGACAGCGTGTGGAATGTCGGCATCAAGACTGCCGCTGCCCAGAATATGGTCGCCGTGGGGTTCATTCAGGAACTGACCGGTCATGATATTTCCTGGCTTGACTGGTTTGTCGCTGCCGCACCGTTCGCCGCTCTGATGAGCGTCGTGCTCTATGTGGTCGTCACCCGACTCTTTAAGGGTTCGCTCGAAAATATTTCGGGCGGCGACGATGCCGTTCGCCGTGAGCTCGCAAAGCTCGGCCCCATGTCCGCTGCTGAATGGAAGCTCACGGTCGTCTCCCTCGTACTCCTCTTTATGTGGGTGACGGAAAAGAAACTCCACCCCTTTGATACGACGACTACGACAGTGTGCGCCATTGCGCTTCTTATGCTGCCGAGCATGGGCGTGATGGACTGGAAAAGCGTCGTCAACCGCATCAACTGGGGCACACTGCTCGTCTTCGGCGTCGGCATCTCGCTCGGCTCCACGCTTTTGTCCACCCACGCTGCACAGTGGCTCGCCGAAGGCATTGGTTCCTCCTTCGGGCTCGCAGATCAGACCACTTTTGTCGTCGTTGCGGTTCTCGCCCTCTTTCTCATCATCATTCACCTCGGCTTTGCATCCGCCGCTGCGCTCTCAAGCGCACTCATTCCAATCATCATCGCTCTCGTGAACGGACTCGATGCGCCGAACGTCAATGTGCTGGGCATTACGATGATTCTGCAGTACGTCATCAGCTTTGGCTTCATTCTTCCGGTCAATGCCCCGCAGAATCTGATTGCCTACTCCACCGGTGCGTTTGACGTGAAGACTTTTGCCTTCACCGGCATCATTCTGACAATTGCGGCCTATCTGCTCATTCTTCTGATGTCTGCTACGTATTGGAGCTGGATGGGCCTAGTTTGATACAACGAAGAGCGGCCACCCGCGCAGCCGCTCCGCAGGAAAAAATCCTGACTTCACCATACCTTGTGACTTAGCCTCAGAAAGCGAACCTGCTTTCTGAGGTTTTTTTTCTGCTGCTAAGGCACTAAGCGGGAGAGGAAAGCCTGCCCTTAAACCGCCGCAGAGGATCCCTTCGGCTGAACGTCGGCGGGCGCATCGTCATCAGCATGCGGATCGAGCATCACCACTTCCAGACGGTTGTAGGGAATGCGGATGCCTTCCTCGCGGAAACGACGGACAATATCGAGGGTAATGGCTGTTTTGATCCCGACGGAACCATTGACCGGGTCGGCCAGCCAAAAAGCCGCCTTCAGATTAATGCCGCTGTCGCCGAAGCTGTCCACATAGGCCCAGGGCTTGCGGCCCTTGACAATGCGCGGACGATCGCGCGAAACCTCTTCGAGCATGACGGCAAGCGCCCGATCCACATCCGCATTGAAGTCAATCGTCACAGCGACATACTGCGTATTGGCTTCATCCGTATACGAATGATTCAGCACAGCTGACGTCACGAACGCTTCATTCGGGACAATATTCTCAATACCGTCGAGACTGCGCACCACCGTAAAGCGCGTATTGATTTCCACCACCTTTCCGCGGAAGCCGCCCACCGTAACCAGATCTCCGATTTTGATGGATTTGTCCAAGAGGATGATGAATCCGGAAACATAGTTGGAAGCGATCTTTTGCAGTCCAAAGCCCAGCCCGACGCCTAAAGCGCCGCCGAAAACCGAAAGAATCGTCAAGTCGATGCCGACGGTTCCAAGACCGATGATGACCGCCAGAATCAGAAAAAGAACGGTGACAATGCGCGAAAGCACTACCTTCAGGTTGGGGGTCAGATTCTGCGCCCCCTGAATGAACTGATTGATGATGGCCGAAATCCAATTGGCAACAGCCAGCGTGAGCAGCACCGAAACCACCGCCATGAAGGCCTTCCAAACCGTCATGTCACCCTTGCCGATGGGGATTCTCAGCGCATCAAGATAGTCCACCAAATCCGAGAGCACGCCGAAGAACTGCAGCACTGCAAAGCACCAAAAGATGACGGTGACTGCACGCTGCACACCTCGGGTGATGATGCTTCGTCCGATGCTGGCCTGCACAAAGGCCATCACAACGGAGAGCACCGAAAATGCATAGAAGATCGAGTAGAAGATCCTGCAGATAACGAGCGACCGAGAAGGCTCATCACCGAGCGTTACGATCAGCCAGGCCGCAAGCGCGAGCGACGAACCTGCGATGAGGCCGAAAGACACATTCTCAAGAAGCCCGTAAGCCAGATGCTTGATGTGATTGACTACACCGAGATCATCTGCACTGGGGCGCCTCTTTTCGAGCCACTCCGTAAAGGCGCGAGACCCCCACCAGCCGAGAATGAAGGCACAGATC
>PPYF01114332.1_pt1 | contig 25220 bp, 22 predicted proteins | sample 1559871 | NCBI WGS metagenome assembly PPYF01 (sample SAMN08240021, study PRJNA423297) | Human gut metagenome, whole genome shotgun sequencing project. | reverse complement strand
GCTGGAGCATCTGGAGGATGAGCTGCAGGCCTTTGTCAAAAATACGCAGTGGATGCTGGATGAGTTCTTTCAGAATCTGCCGTCCAGAAAGCGGCAGGATTATATCCGGGCCTATGCCCGGTACCGGGATGCGATGGAAGACGCGATACAGGAAAAACAGGACATGGAGGACGAAGGAGAGGTATGGGAGGATCCATCGGTAGATCTGGACATGCTTTCCTTTGATTTTCCCGTGAACATCTCCCTGGTTCCCGTGATGGACCCAAAGACCCGGCGGCCGGCGCTGGCAGAGCAAATGACTTTTGAGAGCCTTACCGGCTTTTTGTATATGGACCTGTACAAAGGGATGGCCGCCGGGAATCTGCCCCGGCGCTGCGCTCACTGCCGCCGGTGGTTTCTGGCGATGGGCGGATATGATACCCGCTACTGCAGTCGAGTGGTGCCTGGTACCAACGGAAAGACCTGCCGGAAGGTGGGCGCCCATGAGCGGGAGAAGGAAAAGCAGAAGAAGGAAACGGCTGTCCGAGAGTACAAGCGGACCTACAACCGGCTGAAGGCACGGAAGCGGCGGGGGCAGATCACCGTGGACGAGTGGAACCGGCAGGTGGTGCAGGCCCAGGAGTTGAAGGACGCTTTTACGGCCCGGCAGATGACTAAGGAAGAGTATGTGAAGAAACTCAATGAGCTGTGAGAAAACAGGAAGCCTGTTCCTCTCGGGACAGGCTTCCTTTGTCGTGCCAGCGATTTTTACAAAGCGGAACAGGCATCTGTCTCAGCTTCTTCAGCTGATGACAGATGCCTGTTTTCTTGGTAATGATTCAATTCGTTGGCCAGTTCCCATGCCAGACGGAACCCGCAGAGAAAGCTGTCCAGAGACCGCTCTTCGATGATATGGTTCTGGGTGTCGATGATCCGCAGCACCAGTTTCCTCTCTGGTTTCTCCAGCCGCTCGATCAGCTGATGGTGGCAGGTCTCGACTTCCTGCTCGTACTCCTCCAAGGGTAGAGGGGTGTAGAATCGCTCGTACAGCAATTTCAGAGTGTCGTTCATATGCATCGCCTCCTTGTAGCAAGACACCATAGCATAAGTTGTGAAGAATAGCTACTCTTTTTTATTATTGTCCATAATTATGTATGATGACACGTCCATACAAAGGAACTTCCTCAAGAAATTCCGCGAAATATTCTTCATTCGAGTATTGACCTGTGCGTTGCTCCCCACGGCATGTTTGTGGTTAGATTCTAATCTGGAAAGAAGGAAACTTGCATGCCTTTATCAATTATGTCATAATGACAATACGATTTCCAAAATAGCCAGGAGGGAACTTCATGAAACTGCGGGACTTGTCCAGGCGAATCCGAACGGACGATCAGCCGGATTTTGCCCATGTTCTTCAGGGCGGACAGGACCTATCTGAATTGACAGCAGAGTGTTTGGCGGAATTTCCGGATACCATCTTTATTACCAACAGCCAAGGACGTGTGTTTGGAAAGGTTCAGAAAGAGACGTTGCTCTATCTTTTGGAACGACAGCGCGGATTTCGGTTTGAACAGATCCTAGATAGCATGAACGACGGTGTGGTTGCTGTAGACACCTCCGGCCGCATCTTCTATGCCAATCCCGCCTATGTTTCTGTACTGGGTGTACCCCTGCGCCGGATTATGGGAAGGCTAATCCAAGAAGTAGAGCCGGGTTCTTTGCTGGGGCGAACACTGGTGGAACGTACACCTCTTACAAATGAAAAGCAGCTGATTGCATCCATAAAAAAATATGTCTCGCTGAGAACTTTTCCTCTGTGGGATGGTGAAATGTTCCTTGGGGCGGTATCCATTTTTCGGGATGTGACGCGGCTTCACCAATTGAATCAGGAGATGCAGCAAATGTCTGGCATCGTGGATGCCTATTCTCAGCAGATCCACAGCCAGGAAACTGCAGAAAAGTTAGGAATTGCGTCCTACAATAAAGCCCTTCGGACCACGATCCAAAAAGCTGCTACAGTTGCATTGACGGATGTTCCGTTGCTGATTTGCGGTGAGAGCGGTACTGGGAAAAATGCCATGGCCCGCTATCTGCACCAGTGCAGCGGCCGTCGCGGGAAACCTTTGATTGTAGTAAACTGTGCTGCGGTTCCTGCTAATATGATTGAGGCTGAACTGTTTGGCGGAGATGGCCAGCAACATCCGGGGAAAGTTGCTCTGGCTGATGGTGGTACTCTGTTTTTGGATGAAATTGAAGAACTTCCCTTGTCAGCCCAGACCAGACTGCTATACCTGCTACAGCGGGACAACCCGATTTCCTCAGAAGATGGGACAACCAGTATACCGGACGTGCGTTTGATTGCTTCCACTAGTCAGACGTTGGAACCGCTGGTACGAGAGAAACGATTCCGTAAGGAATTGTTCTTTCGGTTGAATACAATCACAGTCAATCTCCCTCCTTTGCGGGAACGGCGGGATGATATCATTCCTATGGCTAACCGGTTTTTGTCTGAGTGCAATGAAAAATATCACAGAAATGTAGCCTTTTCCTCTCAAGCCTACCAAGAGATGCAGCACTACAGTTGGCCAGGAAATCTAAGGGAGCTAAAGAGCTATGTGGAGAGGGTCGTAATCCTGGCAGACGACAGCTTACCGATCCTGGAGCCAGCGGAAGATTCTACCGCAGGCAACGATCAGTCTATACGTGCGTTCATCCGCAATAACCAACCTTTGGATCAGCAGGTCCAGCTTTTTGAAACCGAGGTCATTCGTCAGGCCTTGGAGGCTTGTGGCGGAAATCGAACGGCTGCCATGAAGCAGTTGGGCATCAGTCGCCGAACCTTTTATCGCAAATGTGCAGAATTGGGCGTCTTTATATGTGGCGAAAAGTAAACAGTGCCAAAAAGGAAACGGCGAACCGTGCCAAAAAAGATACGGTTCGCCGCTTTTTTGTGAAAGAATCCAGATGGATTTGTGGAACTCCTTACAAAAGACATTGGGTTATCTCCCTGATACAATGAACTCATCAGGAGAAAACAAAAACCTCATAAAAAACTAAAAAAGGAGATGCAGAACGTGAAGAAAGTATCCATTGGCGGCGGCCAAGGATTCTGGGGCGACAGCCCTGATGCTGCCATTCACATGGTCCGGCATGGGAATCTGGACTACATGGCCTGCGACTATCTGGCGGAGCTGACGCTGTCTATCATGCAGCGCCAGCGGATGAAGAATCCTGCTGCGGGTTATGCCCGGGACTTCATCAGCCTGATGAAGGAAGTCGGCAAGGAAGCCTATGAGAAGAAGATCGGTATCATCACCAACGCCGGCGGCATGAACATCACCGGAGCGGTGGAGGCTTTGAAGGCTGTGGCCGAAGAGCAAGAGATGCACGGCTATAAGATCGGTTACGTCACCGGAGATGACCTGCTGGATCAGATCCCTCGGATGATCGCTGAGGGCTGTGAATTCAAAAACATGGACGACGTGGGGGATTTCAACGAGATCAAAGACAAGCTGGTCAACGCCAACGTCTACTTCGGTCGGGAGCCCATCATGGACTGCCTTGCTGGAGGTGCCAACACGGTCATTACCGGACGAGCAGCGGACAGTGCAATGTTCCTGGCACCGCTTGCCTATGAGTTCGGATGGAAAGATGATGATCTGGACAATCTGGCCCGGGGTATTATGGCAGGCCACCTGTTGGAGTGCGGCGGCCAGGGCTCCGGCGGCAACTTCCAGTACGACTGGCGCGGCGTGCCGGACATGGACCAGCTGGGTTTCCCCATTGCCGAGCTGACCGAGAAGGACTTCCACATCACCAAGGCGCCGAACTGCGGTGGCCTCATCTCTGAGCAGTCCTGTAAGGAACAGTTCCTCTATGAGGTCCATGACCCCGCCAACTACATCACCCCCGATGTGACCGTGGATATCAGCCACGCCACGCTCACCCAGGACGGCGACAACCGGGTTCGGGTGGGAGGCATTAAGGGCAAGGCTAAGCCGGACCAGCTGAAGCTGTGCTTGGGCTACCACGCCGGTTATAAGGTGGTCACTTATCTGTCCTTTGCTTGGCCCGACGCCTATGAAAAGGCTCAGTACGCCGCAGATATTCTGATGAAAAAGATGAAGCGCAAGGGTATGCAGTATGAGGACCTGCGCATCGATTACGTGGGCCTCAACGCCCTGCACCTGGATGTGGCCGAGGTGGATGAGGATTTGATCAAGCGCATGAACGAGGTAGTCCTGCGCATTGCAATCCGCACCAAGGAAAAGCGGGACGCCCAGCTGATCATCCCGGAGATCAGTCCCCTGCAGCTTAACGGGCCTCCGGGCGCCTCCTTCTTCGGCGGTCGAGCCCATGTCACCGACGTAATCGGCCTGTGGCCCACCCTGATTCCCAGAGACGCCGTCAAGTTGGAGTCTCATATTCTGGAGGTGAAATAAGATGGCTCTGGTTTATCTGAACACATTGGCCCATGGACGCAGCGGTGATAAGGGTGACACCAGCAATGTCTGCGTCTATGCCCGGGATCCTAAGGATTACGAATTTCTCAAGCGGGTTCTGACTGTGGAGCGTGTGAAGGAATACTTCGGCGATATGGTCAAAGGAGAGGTCGTCCGCTATGACGTGGATACTCTCTGCGGTATGAACTTTGTTATGAAGCATGCTCTGGGCGGCGGTGCCACTCACTCCCTGCGATTGGATACTCTGGGCAAGTCTATGGGTTCCGCCTTCATGCGGATGAAAGTAGACACCGACTGGTAAAATCGAAAAAATCAAATTATATCAATAGAAAGGACACCTGTTATGAAAACGAATCAGTATTCCGGTTTTCACAAGCTCACCATGGAGCAGCGGGCCGCTGAGGTGGCCGAGTTTTCCGGCCTGACGGCGGAGGAGATCGGTCGTCTGACCACTCCCGGTGCCCTGAACAATGAAACGGCGGATCACGTCATTGAAAATGTTATCGGTACTTACCAGCTGCCGGTGGGTGTGGCCATGAACTTCCTGATTAACGGCAAGGAGTATGTGATCCCCATGGTGCTGGAAGAAGCCTCCGTGGTGGCTGCTGCCTCTAACGCGGCTAAGATGGCGCGTGCTGGCGGTGGTTTCACCACCAGCTACACCGGCAACATCATGATCGCCCAGGTCCAGTGCATCGGTGTGGCGAACCCCTATTTTGCCCGGCAGAACATCCTGCACCACAAGGACGAGATCCTGGCCATCGCCAATGAGAAGGATCCCGTTCTGGTGAAGCTGACCGGCGGCGCCAAGGATATGGAAGTCCGCATCGTGGACTCTCAGATTGGTCCCATGGTGGTCACGCACCTGCTGGTGGACACCGGCGACGCCATGGGCGCCAACGCCGTCAACACCATGGCGGAGGCTGTGGCTCCCAAGATCGAGGAGCTCACCGGCGGCATCGTGAAACTGCGGATCCTGTCCAACCTGGCGGACCACCGCCTGGCCCGGGCTACTGCTACCTTCACCAAGGAGGCCATCGGCGGCGAGGACGTAGTGGACGGCGTGGTGGCGGCATACGCCTTCGCCGCGGCGGACCCCTACCGGGCGGCTACCAGCAACAAGGGCATCATGAACGGCATCGACCCTGTGGTCATCGCCACCGGCAACGACTGGCGGGGCATGGAGGCCGGCGTCCACTCCTTCTGCGCAAGAGGCGGCCGCTACACGTCCCTGACCCGGTGGGAGAAGGACGCCAACGGCGACCTGACCGGCTCCATCGAGCTGCCCACCCCCGTGGGCCTGGTGGGCGGCGCCACCAAGATCCATCCCGGTGCCCAGGCCTGCGTGAAGATCCTGGGCGTCACCACCGCCGCGGAACTGGCACAGGTCATCGCGGCTGTGGGCCTGGCCCAGAACTTCGCCGCTCTGCGTGCCCTGGCCACCGACGGCATCCAGAAGGGACACATGAAACTCCACGCCCGGAACCTGGCCACCGTGGCAGGTGCCACCGCCGATCAGCTGGACGCCGTGGTGGCCAAGATGGTGACTGACAAGAAGATCTCTGTGGACTACGCCAAGGAGATTCTGGCGGGCATGTAATGCCTGGACGCGGGTGTCAAAGATCTGCAAGGAAGGAGAGAGAAGATGGCAAAGCAGAAAGCTCACGTGGGAAAATATATGGAGGTCTGGGGCGACACCGTCGTTCCCAAGGAACTGGCCGCCTCCGCCGTCATCTGCATCATTACATCCATGGGATTTTACCTGGGCGGGCTTGCGCTCTTTACGAATTTGGGTTCTTTGGAGCCAGCCCTGGCCAAGGGATACGCGCTTTTGGTCGGCATTGCCGGCACCTTTGTGGGCGCGTTCATTTCTGGAGCCAAGTTCAAGCCCAAGCGGCGAATCCTGATCGACTCCAATCTTGAAGACATTGAGGAGGTCCTGAAGGCCGCCGGCATCACCCTGGAGGAGGAGCGGGAGGCCCTGCGGACGGTCTCTCCGGAGATTATCCGAGAGATGGAGAACTTTGGACTGTACTCTCTGCTGGAGCTGATCCCGGAGGACTCTCCCAATTACAAGCCGGAATACCGCCTTAAGGCAGAGGCGATGCGGCAGAAAGAAACGGAGGGAACGGCACATGAGTGATATGATCATGACGATCCTGCTGGCCATCGTGGCGGCCGTCGCCGGCGGATTCTTGTACACCATTGTGGGCATTATTCCCGGCACGGACGAGACCGCCACCATGGTCCCCACAACCATTATCCTGGTGCTGGCCGGCGCGCCGGCAGGGGTCCTCTTCGCGTGGGAGGTGGGCATTATCGTCGCCATGCAGTGCTCCCACACCATTCCCACGGCAATGACCGGCCTGCCCGGCTCTACCATGGCCGTGCCTCTGGTGCAGGGGTGCACCTTGGCCAAGCGCTTGGGCGTGCCACACATGGCCATGCGAAAAATGGCCGCGGGTTCCCTGGTGGGAACCATCTGTGTGCTGCCTATCTCCATTGTAGTGGCGTTGCTACTCTCCCCTCTAGGTGATATTATCGCCGCCAACTCTGGACTGATCTTCACGGTCTGCGCGGTGTTCGTGGCGTATATGTCATCGGCCAAGTGGGGAGCCATTGCCGCCATCGTCCCCTTTGCGATCTTTATCCAGGCCCTCCAGCGGATCGCCATCGAGGGCCACGGGTCCACGGTGTTCACATCTATCTTCATGGGCATCACCATCGGCCCGATGATCTATGAGCTGTTCGGCGCGCTGATCCCTGCCCGCAGAAAGCAGTACGGAAAAGACGAGCCCAACGAGTCCTGGTTGGCGCCGGACTCCAAGCAGAAACTCAGTTTCTTCCCCAACCCCTTCCGGCAGCTCACCAAGAAACAGACGGTAGAGTGCGGTTTCTGGAGTCTAATCTCCAGCATCGGTTTCACTATGAGTCCTGTCGGCATGACGGTCCTGGCTGGCGAGGCCACCGGAGGCCGACGTAAGGAGCTGTATGACCGGATCGCTTCCAGCCTGGCTGTACAGAACTCTACCTGCAACGCTACGTATCTGGCTGGCCTCATCGTGCCGCTGCTGGGACTGGGCGGCGTGGCTGTAGGCGGCGTGGCCGCCGGCCCTGCGGCTCCGCTGTTCGTCTGCCTGCCCCGGTTTGACGTGGGCAACAATCTGGCCCAGATGCTGACGATCCCCGACTACATCCTCTTCGGCATCATCGGCGTCATCGGCGGCGCCCTGGTGGCCTATCCCATCGGCATGCACAAGGCCCGCTCCTGGACGGAGCTGATGCTCCGGGCGGTCAGCCACGAGGCTCTGATCGGCGCATTCTGCGGTCTGGTGGTCATGCTGGCCTACTACGAGGCCGGGCTGCTGGGCGTGATGCTGGCGCTGACCATCGGCCTGGTGGGCGGTTTCCTGCACACGGTCTTCGGCGTGCACACGGGCATCCAGTTCATGACCTACTATGCCTCGGCGTGGATTGTCACCAATCTACTGTCTCTGGCAGCCATTTTGAACTGAGCATTGGACGAGTGATGATTTATAACCGGCTTTCGCCCCTGCACTCAGTGCAGGGGCGTTGCCCCCTTTGCTGCCGGACTGTTTGAATGAGGAGTGTGAAGAATCATGCCGGATATGAGCGCCCAGCTCCTTTTGGTAAGCAAGCTCTTTTTGTTGATGGGCCTTGGTATTCTGCTGCGAAGGAAGAATGTCATTCCGGAGTCTGGAAAAGCACTGCTGACAGACCTGGTCATTGACCTGATCCTTCCATGCAGCATCCTGAGTTCGTTTCTGGTGGATTTGACGGCGGAGCGGCTGCGCCAGACGGCGATGATCTTCGGCCTCTCCGTGGGGATTCAGTTAATCAGCTTTTCCTTTGGTCTGTTTGCTTACCGCCGCTGTGCGTCAGAGCACCAGACGGTCATGCAGTATGCCACTGTCTGTTCCAACTCCGGTATCTTGGGCACACCGATCGCGGAAGGTATCTTTGGAGCCGAGGGAACGCTGCTGGCAGCCGTGTTTCTCATACCTCTGCGGGTGGTAATGTGGACGCTGGGGCTGTCTTTCTTTACGCGAAAGAGCGGAAGATTCTCTCTGAAAAAAATCGTGACGCACCCATGCATCGCGGCTGTGCTGATTGGCTTGGTATTCCTCGTGACAGGGATCCATCCGCCTGCACTTATTACAGATACCCTGGAGGCGGTAGGGGGCTGTAATACCGCCGTTTCCATGCTGCTGGTAGGCAGCATCGTGGCAGACATGGAGCCGCGCCTGCTGCTGCACCGGGACACCGTGTACTACTCCGTGGTACGGCTGATAGTGCTGCCTCTTCTTGTGGCGCTCGCTTGTTGGGCGTTGAAGCTTGACCCGCTGGTGCGGAATATCTCTGTTCTCCTGACGGCTATGCCGGCGGGAGCAACCACATCAATTCTGGCGCTAAAGTACCAGGGAGATGCTCCGTTCGCATCGGCTTGCACCGCGGTGACCACCGTTTTATCGTTGGCTGCTGTGCCGCTGTGGTGCGCAATTTTGATGTGAGGTGAGATAAATGCAGCAAGCACGGTTGGTCCATGTTCTGGGAAACACTTGGTGCATTGAATCACACGTGACCATCCCGGTTTACTTTTTAAATGACCGGGAGGTTGTGCTGCTGGACAGCGGTTACGCGGACCGGGACCGGGTTCCGCTGGACACCCTCCTGCGGGACCGGGAACTGCGTGTGCGGGCAATTCTGGGCAGCCACAGCCATAATGACCACAACGGGAACCATGCTTATTTTCAGGCATCTCATCAGACGAAAATTATTCTCCGGGACGTAGAAGCTGCCATTGTATCAGATTTTTCATTGATGAAAGCAGCCTATTTTCCTGCAACAGCGTGGGAGCTGGAGCGAGAAATGCCGCACCTTCTTCTAAAGGCAGACCAGACTTTTACGGAAGAAACTCGAGAGATTGCGATTGACTCTGCAAAATTTAGTCTTATTCCACTGCCTGGCCACACACCTGGGCATACTGGTATTGTCACGCCCGATGATGTTCTCTATGTGGGAGATACTCTATTGAGTCATACGGTTTTGCAGAAAGCAAAACTTCCCTCTACGCTGGATTGGATAAAGGATATGGAAAGCAAACGACGCTTGTTGTCTGAGTATCATTCAAGGTATATCCTGGCGCATGAAGGAGTTTATACAGAAATTACCACAATTATAGAGGAGAACTTAACGGATAAGGTTCAACGCGCTGTTCAACTTCGTGACTTCCTGAGCAAGCGTGATGTTTGGAACTTGAGTGAAATAGAACAGCTTCTATGGAAGCAGTGGGGGCTGCATGGAAAATCCTTTCTCACCCGAACGACCTTTCAAAGGAACGTGTATTGTGCTCTGGAGTATCTTATTGCAGAGGGCATGGTGCGTGAAGAATTCCGAGATGGGGTTTGTCTATATTGGGCTGCTCAATAGAGAATCACCTAACATAGCTTGACACCACGATTGACATCTTGCTCTATATACCCCAAGAATAGAACCAGAATATAAGTAATCACCAGAGCTTTACGCATCAGTTGCATCGGGAGGGGATTCTTCTCTATGAGTGATAGCCTGAGGGACATGGACTGGTTTGAGAAGGCAGTCTTGTGTTTCTGTGTGGAAAGATGATTTACACAGGAGAATCGCTGAAAAAAGCTTAGGGGGGCACCTGAGTAAATCAGTTTTACATTGAAACGTACCACTTGTTAAATTCCTATACATCCGTCTCAGAAGCGGAGGCATAGGACCGCATAGATGCAGCGAAAGGACTAATAGACGGACTACTATTTGACTACTATCGAAGAAAACCCCGGAGGCATTGCAGCGCAGTGCTTCCGGGGTTTTCTTGTAATTCCATAAAAATTTGCCTAAAACCAACAAAGGCATTGGGCCCCAACGTTTTCACGTTTGACCGCCTGATGACTCCGACTCTGTAGGCCACTGGTTCGAATCCAGCCGGGTGTACCAATGTGTAAAGACGCACTCGAGTATTCGAGTGCGTCTTTTCCTCTTTCTGAATTTTTTGGAGGTGTGTGATGAAAAAGGCGGTTATCGGCGTGACGCCGCTCTGGGACAGGGACTGGGACTCCTGCTGGATGCTGCCGGGCTATCTGGTGGGACTGGAGCTGGCCAGCGCCCTTCCCATTACCCTGTCCCTGACGGAGGACGCTGGCGGCATCTCGCAGCTTGTTTCATTATGTGATGGATGTGATGGTTTTCTCTTCACCGGCGGGCAGGATGTCTCCCCGGAACTATACGGTGAGAAGCCTTGTGTGGCCTGCGGGGAGATCTGCGAAAAGCGGGACACCTTTGAGCAGCGCCTGTTCACCCAGGCACTGAGAAGGACAAGCCGATGCTGGGGATCTGTCGTGGTTTCCAGTTCTTCAATGCCTGTCTGTGCGGTACCCTCTATCAGAACCTGCCCACGGAGCACCCCTGGGAGGTAGCACACGCCATGCGTTTGCCTTATGACCGGATAGTCCATTCTGTTGCACTTTTGCCGGGGAGCCCGCTGGCGGCATTGCTGGGCAGGGCGGAACTGGGCGTCAACAGCTACCACCAGGCGATCCGGATGTTGGCCCCCGGCCTTGCGGAGATGGCCCGCGGTGAGGATGGATTGGTGGAGGCAGTGTATATGCCGGACAAGCCCTTTGTGTGGGCGGTGCAGTGGCATCCGGAGTTTTCCTTCCGCACCGATGAAAACAGCCGGAAGATTTTCTTCGCGTTTGTTGCGGCAGCCTCTGATCCGAGAGGCTGATTATAAAACGCCTGAGGTAAGGCAGAAGGGAAAAGTATGTAGCATTTATCGCAGTTTCCCTGGTTTGGAGGTTTCATTTGAAACAGTAATGCTTTTTTAATGAGGATTCGTGATATTAAAAATCATTATGTCATACATGTTGAGGAATGCCGTTTCAGAAATACTGACACATAAAAGTGATGATCGACAGCCGCATTGTTCGTATTGGAATCCCTTCCGTCAAAAGAAGAAAGGGGCCATGTGCGACCTATCATCTGGGTGTTCAAATTGATACAGAATTTTCCAGTCCCCGGTCTGACGGATTGTTGGAAAAACACTGAGCGCGCAGGCCCCGCAGCAAAGTTACCAATGGGGGGATCCGTGTGCCGGAGCGGATACAAGAAGGTGACTATGACGGTAATCATGCAAAGACTTGTAACCGGATTCCTGCCATGGGCGTTATTTCTCCGCACATAGAAGATAAATGAAAGTTCAGATGAGAGGGGCAGAAGGCGGACCCTTGACCGAACGATAACGGCCCTGTGAGGTGGAGGCAGGATTCGCTTTCCTGTTTTTCCTCTGCCATAGAAAAAGAAAAAAATCTATCATACAGCGATTCCAGCACAAGTGTACCATTTCGTGATAGAGGGGACTGTGTAATTTCAACGGGGAAAACGCGACACAAATTGGAAACTGCTGAATACAATATACTGCAGGAGCAAAGGCGCTCGCCCTATGGGGCGGCGTCTTTATTATTTTATTGTGAGGTGGTTTGCATGTGCGGAATTGCAGGATTCTGCAATTTTCAGGAGAATTTTCTGTATGAGAGAGATAGGTGGCAGCACGTTCTGGTGGAGATGCGGGAAGCGATCGCCCACCGGGGACCTGATCAGACGGGAGAATACCTGCGGGAAACTGTGGGGCTCTCTCATGCAAGACTTTCCATCCGGGATCTGTCCGGCGGTGCGCAGCCGTTGCTGCGCCGGGCCAAGGGTGCGGAGTATGGAATTGTTTATAACGGAGAGGTGTATAACACGGGGGAACTGACAGCTGACCTGATTCAAAGGGGCTATCGGTTTGAGACTACCAGCGATACAGAGGTGGTTTTGTACGCATACATGGAGTATGGGCCGGCGTTTGTTACAATGCTCAATGGTATTTTCGCCTTTGCCATCTGGGACGGGGACAGGCAGGCTCTGCTGCTGTACCGGGATAGGCTGGGCGTGAAGCCCCTCTTTTATACGGTCAAGGGGGATACGCTGATCTTCGGCTCAGAGCCCAAAGCGCTTTTTCCGCATCCCCTGGTGACGCCGGAAGCGGATCTGGACAGCTTCCGGGAGATTTTCGGTATCGGTCCGGCCAGAACCCCCGGCTGCGGAGTGTTCCGAGACCTGTATGAGCTCAAGCCGGGACACTGTGCCGTCTTTTCCCGGGAGGGTTTTACCCAGACCGCCTATTGGACGCTGGAGGCCCGGGAACACACGGACACCTATCCGGAGACGGTGGAAAAGACAGCATGGCTCCTGCGGGACTCCATCCGGCGGCAGATGGTCTCCGACGTGCCGGTATGCAGCTTTTTGTCAGGGGGCATTGACTCCAGTGTGGTGACGGCTCTGGCCTCCAACTTTCTGGAGGAGCAGGGGGGACATCTCCATACCTTTTCCTTTGATTTTACCCATAATCAGGAGTGCTTCCAACCCAACGCCTTTCAGCCTACCCAGGATCGGCCCTATGTGGATCAGGTGCTTTCCCTCTATCCGCTTCATCACACCTATCTGGAGTGCGACGAAGCCGATCTGGCGGAGCTGCTGGGCCAGGCGGTGTGGATGAAGGATCTGCCCGGTATGACGGATGTGGATGCCTCTCTCCTGTACTTCTGCGGCCGGGTGCGCCAGCATAATAAGGTGGCACTGACAGGGGAATGCGCCGACGAGATCTTCGGCGGATATCCATGGTTTTACCGGCCGGACCTGCTCAATGCCGACGGCTTCCCCTGGTCCTTCGACCTGAGTGCCCGGACCGCTCTTTTGAATCAGGAGACCATCTCCCGCCTGGACCTGGAGGGCTATGTGCGCAGCCGTTATGAGACGGCCTTGGGGGAAGTTCCCCATCTGCCGGGAGAGAACCAGGAGGAGCGGAGACGGCGGGAGGTGTCCTATCTGAATCTCCGCTGGTTTATGCAGACGCTCCTGGACCGGATGGACCGCACCAGCATGGCCTGGGGACTGGAGGCCCGGGTGCCCTTTGCGGACCACCGGATCGTGGAATATCTCTACAATGTGCCCTGGGAGATGAAGTATCAAAACGGGATGGAGAAAGCCCTGCTGCGGGAGGCGTGCAGAGACCTCCTTCCTTCGGAACTGCTGTGGCGGAAGAAGAGCCCTTATCCCAAGCCCTATTCTCCCTGGTATGAACAGATCCTGGTGAGAAAGTTCCAAGCGGTCATGGCGGATCCCGAGGCGCCGGTTCTGCGTTTTGTGGACATGGAAAAGGCGCGGCGCTTCCTGGAAGCACCCAAGGATTACGGCAAGCCCTGGTTCGGCCAGCTGATGGCAGGCCCCCAGATGATCGCCTATCTGCTGCAGGTGAACGAGTGGATGAAGGGCTACCAGGTGGGGTGACGGTCACCCCACGCTCTGGCGCAGATTTTTCCCAAATCTTCCAGAAACGGACTGTCCCGGGTGCGGCGAAATTCGCCATACACCCGGGACAGTCCTGTATGAGAGAGGGATATCAGCTTTTTAAAAACAGGGGCAGGGCCTTGCGGATCATCTCCACACAGCCGTCCTCCCCAAGGGCATCGGAGTCCAGGCTCAGGTCATAGGCCGCGGCGTCCCGCCACTCCTCGCCGGTGTAATAGTGATAGTAGGCGGAGCGACGGTGATCCTCCACCCGGATGTGTTTGGCAACTTCCCGCTGGCTCCAGGCCAGGGAGTAGGATGCTACCCGGGCCACCCGGGCCTCAACCGGGGCATGGATGAATACCCGCAGTACGTTGGGGTGTCCTGCCAGTAAGAAGTTGCCGCACCGGCCCAGGATGATGCAGCTCTCTGTTTCCGCCAGTTCCTTGATGATCTTGGCCTGGAAGCTGAAGAGGTTGCGGGTGGAGATATAATCGTCGCTGTCCGGCGGCAGAATTTCCCCGGTATAGACCTTCTCCGCCGCGGAGAGCATCTGCCGCAGGCCGATGCGCTCGTCCGCCGCGCCGAAGAGCCGCTCGTGGATACCGCTGACCTCCGAGGCCAGCCGCAGCAGATCCCGGTCGTAATAGGGTACACCCAGGGCCTCCGACAGCTTGCGGGTGATGTCGTGCCCGCCGCTGCCGGTCTCCCGGGCCACGGTAATCACAAATCGTTCCATAGGCTCCTCCTTTCTTACGCACCCAGATAGGCCTTGCGCACCCGGTCGTCGGCGGCCAGCTGGGCCGCAGGACCCTCCATGGAGATGACGCCGGTTTCCAGAACATAGGCCCGGTCGCTGACCGCCAGGGCCATTTTGGCGTTTTGCTCCACCAGCAAGATGGTGATGCCGCTTTTGTGGAGCTCCTCGATGATGGCGAAGATCTCCTTGACCAGAATGGGGCTCAGGCCCATGGAGGGCTCATCCATCAGCACGATCTTGGGGTCCGTCATCAGCGCCCGGCCGGTGGCCAGCATCTGCTGCTCGCCGCCGGAGAGAGTGCCCGCCAGCTGGCGGCTGCGCTCCTTGAGGCGGGGGAAGTGGGCGTAGACTTTTTCCAGATTTTCCTGGATCTTGCGCTGGTCCTTAATGATGTAGGCGCCCATGCGGAGGTTTTCCTCCACACTCATGCGGGCAAACACATGGCGGCCCTCCGGCACATGGGATAGTCCCAGGCTGATGATGGTGTTGGCGGGCACCTTCTGGAGGTTTTTGCCGTCCAGGGTGATGGAGCCGGAGGCGGCGGTCAGCAGTCCGGAGATGGTGTGCAGCGTGGTGGTTTTCCCGGCGCCGTTGGCGCCGATGAGGGAGACCAGCTCGCCGTCGCCCACCGTCAGGGAGATGCCCTTGAGGGCATGGATGGCGCCGTAAAAGACGTTCAGATCCTTGATTTCCAGCATATCGTCTCTCCTCCCTTACTGGCCCAGATAGGCGGCGATGACCCGGGGATTCCTGGCAATCTCCTCCGGCAGGCCCGCCGCGATGGTTTGGCCGTAGTCGATGACCTGGATCCGCTGGCACACGTTCATCACCAGGGCCATGTCGTGCTCGATGAGGAGAATGGCCACGCCGAAGCGGTCCCGGATGGTGTTGATGCACTCCAGCAGCTCCGCCGTCTCCGTGGGGTTCATGCCGGCGGCAGGCTCATCCAGCAGCAGCACTTTCATGTCCGTGGCCAGGGCCCGGGCGATCTCCAGCTTGCGTTGCTGGCCATAGGGCAGGCTGGAGGCCAGCACATCGGCCTTATCCTCCAGATGGCAGATGGCCAGAAGGTCCATGGCCTTTTCCGTCAGGGCCTTTTCCGTCCGCCAGTATTTGGGGGTACGGAAGGTGGCGTCCAGCAGGTTGTAGGAGATGTCCTTGGTAAAGGCGGCCTTCACGTTTTCGATGACGGTCATCTGCCGGAACAGGCGGATGTTCTGGAAGGTGCGGGCCACCCCTGCCGCCACGAACTGATAGGCCTTTTTGCCGTTGAGGGGGACGCCGTTTAACAGCACGGTGCCCTCCGTGGGGACATACACGCCGGTGAGCATGTTGAAGACGGTGGTTTTTCCGGCTCCGTTGGGGCCAATGAGGCCCACCAGCTCTCCGGAATAGATCTGGATATTGAAGTCCTGTACCGCTTTGAGGCCGCCGAAAGTGATGCCCAGCTTACGGGTTTCCAGGACAGGTGTTCTGGTCTCAGGCATGGATGTTGGCCTCCTTTCGCTCCGCCTTGGCGGCGGCTTTTGCCGCCCGGGCCGCTTTCAGATCCCGGCCCAGATGGATGAGGGAGAATTCATAGGTGCCGAAGATGCCCTTGGGCCGGAACAAGATCACCACGATCAGCACCGCTGCGTACACCAGCATGGGGTAGGTGAACACACCCTGCACCGCCGCAGGCAGCAGTTCCACCCAGGCGCCGTTTTTGATCTGGTAGTTCACCAGGAACATCACCACAGCGGCCACCATGGAGCCGGTGAGAGAGCCCATGCCCCCCAGCACCACCATCACCACTACGAAGGTGGAGTTGAGGATACCGCTGTTGGTGAAGGCAAAGGAGGAGGTGGAAAGGGTCGCGTTGGCGCAGGCATACAGTGCCCCGGCCACGCCGGCAAAAAACGCGGAGTATACGAAGGTCATCACCTTATAAAAAGAGGTGTTGATGCCGGAGGCAGAGGCGGCGATCTCGTCGTCCCGGATGGCCCGGATGGCCCGGCCGTACTTGGAGCGGATAAACAGGAACATCTGTGTCATGCACACGATGGCCACCAGGATGGCCACCCACAAAAAGGTGACCTTGGCCTTGGTGCCGAAGCCCAGGCCGTTTTTATACAGCGAGGCGGAGGCGGAACCCAGGCTCAGTCCGTCCTGGCCGCAGAAGGGCAGGTTGTTGATGATGTTGACGATGATCATGCCGAAGCCAAGAGTGATGATGGCCAGGTAGTCCCCCTTGAGCCGCAGGGCGGGGATGCCCACCAGCAATCCCACCAGAGCGGAGAGCAGACCGCCTGCTAGGATGCAGGCAAAGAGCACCACCAGGAAAACGGGCTGGTCGTTGTCCGTGAATACCTCCGCCCGCTCACAGGCCAGGCTCAGCAGGGCGGCGGTGTAGGCGCCGATAGCCATGAAGCCGCAGTGGCCCAGGGACAGCTGGCCCAGAAAACCCAGCACCAGGTTCAGCGATGCCGCCAGAATAATGAGGTAGCAGCACTGCCACAGGCATGGAGCCAGCACCAGCTTGAAGGAGCTGTTTCCGCCCAGAACGGAGGTCAGTACCTGCATGCCCACGAACAGCACCACCAACACGATGGTATTGAGCAGGTAGCCCTGCGCAGTTGTATTCTTTTTCATACCTTTTCCCCCACATTCTTTCCCAGGATGCCGGCAGGCTTTGCCATCAGCACCACGATGAGGATCAAAAAGACGAAGGTGTCCGCCATGCTGGAGGAGACGTAGCTGGTGGTAAAGGACTCCACCAGGCCAATGACGATACCGCCCAGCATGGCCCCGGGCAAAATGCCGATGCCGCCCAGTACGGCGGCGATAAAGGCCTTCAATCCCAGAAGGGCGCCCATAGTGGTGTAGATCTTGGGGTACTGGGCCATATACATCAGTGCCGCCACCGCCGCAAGGCCGGAGCCGATGGCGAAGGTGGAGAGGATGGTGTGGTTGACGTTGATGCCCAGGATGGTGGCTGCTTCCTTATCCTCCGACACGCACCGCATGGCCCGGCCCAGCCGGGTCCGCTGGGTGAAGAGGTACAGCGCCGCGCAGACCAGGGCACCGATGACGATGGTGAGGATGGTGGTGTATTCCAGGGTGACACCTCCCAGATCCACACCGCCGGAGGCAAAGATCTGGCTGGAGACCTTGGGGTTTGGTCCGATGGCGGGGATAGCCTGGGCCAGGTTTTCCAGAAACAGGCTCATGGCGATGGCGGTGATCAGGGCAGTCATGTTGGTGCCTTTCTTGCGCACGGGGCGGTAGGCGATGAGCTCTGTGCCCATGCCCACCAGGGCGCATACCGCGATGGCGGCCAGCACGGCGGCCCAGGCCGGCAATCCCAGGCCCAGCACCAGCGGAACGGTAAAGATCATGGCATAGCCGCCCACCATGATGAAATCGCCGTGGGCGAAGTTGATGAGGCGGATGATGCCGTATACCATGGTGTAGCCCAGGGCGACCAGGGCGTAAATGCTGCCCAGGCGCAGCCCCACGATCAGGGTTTGGATAAATGTACTCATTGGGGATCCCCCTTTAGTTCTTGATAAAGAGACAGGGGCGGCTGACTCCCACAGGAGCGCCGCCCCTGCTGTATCGCAGAGCCGATTTCTCAGGATGGTGAGCGGGAGTGTGTGAACGCGCTGCCAAATCAGAGATCAGATGCCTGCATAACCTCCACCAGGGAAGTGACGACAGCGGGATTGCCCTCTTCGTCCGTGCCGGCGGCGAAGGAAATGATGGGGGCGCCCTTTACGGGGGTGCCGGTCTCATCCAGAGAGAAGGTGCCGCTGACGCATTCATACACCGCAGAGGTGTCGGCCAGAGCGTCCCGGACAGCGGAGGACTCCGTGGAGCCGGCGGCCTCGATAGCGGCCTTGTACATGTACATGCAGTCATAGCCGGTGGCGGCGAAGGCGCTGGGGGTGGAGCCGAACTTGTCCTCGTAGGCCGTTACGAAGGACTGGACGATTTCAGAGGTATCACCGGGATAGTAGTGGTTGGTCCAATAGACGTTGTTGAAGGCGGAAAGGTCGGCGCCCTCCACCACGTAATCAGGAGTGGTGTCGTAGCCGTCAGCGCCCATGATGATGCCGGTGTAGCCGGCGGCACGGGCCTGGGGGATCACGTAGGGGCCAACCACGTCATAGTAGAAGGGAGCGTATACCAGTTCCACACCGGCGTTGGCCATGGCGGCAAACTGGTTGGTGTAGTCCTGCACGTCCAGGGAAGCGGTGGACTCCACAGCGGCCACTTCCACGCCGTAGCCCTCGCAGGCGGCGGAGAAGGAGTCGTACAGGCCCTTGGAGTAGACGTCGGCGGCACAGTACACGACGCCGACCTTGGTATAGCCGGCCTTCTTGGCGTAGGCGGCGGCGATGGCGCCCTGGAAGCTGTCGGCGTAGCAGGCCCGGAAGATGTAGTCATCCTCGGTGGTGACGGAGTCGGCGGTGGCGGTGGGCGCCAGCAGGCAGATCTCCTCTTCGTTGGCGGCCTCGGTGATGGCGCTGGTGCAGCCGGAGGTGGCGGAGCCGATGATCAGGCCCACGCCCTCAGCCACCAGGGAGTTGAAGGCATTGAGACACTCGGTGGGATCGCCCTGGTCGTCGGTGGTGATGACCTCCACCTGGCGGCCCAGAATGCCGCCGGCGGCATTGATCTCCTCTACTGCCAGCTCCACACCGGTGATGATTCCAGTGCCGTAGGCTGCCAGGGAACCGGTGTTGGGGGAGATGGTTCCGATGACGATGGGATCATCGCTTCCGGAGTCACCGCCGCCGCTTTCCTCAGACCCGGAAGTGCCGCCGCAGGCGGCCAGGGAGAGGGACATGGAGGCTACCAGCAAGAGACTTAAAAACAACTTCTTTTTCATCATAAATCCTCCCTTTCATACCGTGGATTTCTCCTAAACAACAAAGGGAGTGCGAACGAATTTCCGTTCGCACTCCCTTGTGCATAATAAAAACCTACATGGACTTGGTTGTTTTGTCAATCGCCAAAGTGCTATAAAGATTCCTGCATTTTCCATAAAAGTTTGGTACTACCGGAGAACGGCTGCACCCACAATGGAGGCCCGCTGAAGCAGTGGCAGTGGGTTTTGTTGGTGGGAATGGGGGAGTGTTTCGGGGCAAGAAAGAGGCTTTGAAGATTCACTTGATTTCTGAGTGCTGCTGGAAACAAACTGGAATCGCTGCGGCGCGCGTACGTCAAATTGCCTTCCAACATCCTGCGGGATGGGGCGAACTCCGTATCTCAGGGTTACTGCTTCTTGACAAAGTGACAGCTCCGGTTCTATAATCCCATTTGGGATTATAGAACCGGAGCTGTTTTGAAATTGGCCGGATGAATATGGGAGGGTGTTATGGATCGGGAATCACTGAAATTATTGGCTGACATCAACCGCGCGGTGATCCAGTTTCGCGGACTCTATGCCGCCTGGTCGAAAGAACATGGGATCAGCTATCATGAGCTGTTGGTGCTCTATACCATCCGGGATCAGGGCTTCTGCACCCAAAAGCAGATTTGCGACAGCTACCTGCTGCCCAGACAGACGATGAATCATGTGATCCTGGATCTGCGGGAGCGGGGACTGTTGGAGCTGAGTCCGGAACACGGTGTCGGGCGGGAAAAGGCCTTTGTGCTGTCGGAACAGGGAAAGGAATACGTCCAGCCTCTGCTGGAGGCCCTGAACCGGATGGAGATGCGGGCCTTGGAAACTTTTGGACGGAAGAACATCCGGTCCATGGTAAAGGCGGTCCTTTCCTATGACCAAGCTTTGCAGAAAGCCATGGGTAAGAATGGGTGAGGGGAGAGTGCAAATGGATAATACCAGCGCGGAAGCACAATTTTTCGGGCGTGAGAAGATCTGGAAGATCCTCTTGAAGATCGCTCCGCCCGTTATGCTGGCACAGCTGATCCAGGCCCTTTACAACATTGTGGACAGCCTGTTTGTGGGACGGTATGCGGAGTCTGGTTTGACAGCACTTTCCATCATCTACCCCATTCAGCTTTTGATGATGGCCCTGGCCATCGGCACTGGTGTGGGGATCAATACGGCCATGGCGGCCCGGTTTGGGGTCGGAAAGAGGGCGGCAGCTCAGGAATTTGCCGGGATCGGGACACCATTGGCCGGTATTTTGTGGGTCCTCTTTGCCGTGCTTACCTGGCTGCTGATGCCTGCCTATGCCAGGCTTTCCTCCACCTCACAGGAGGTGATCGGGGAGGTCGTGCTCTACGGCCGCATCGTGTGTGTGTTCAGCTTCGGGCTGTTTTTTGAGAGCATCTGGACTAAGATTCTCCAGGCGGAGGGAGATATGAAAACCCCCATGGTGGCCCAGATCCTGGGAGCAGTCACCAATATTGTGCTGGATCCACTGTTGATTTTCGGGCTTTTCGGACTGCCCCGAATGGGAATTGCCGGGGCGGCTGCGGCCACAGTGATGGGACAGGTGGTGGCGGCGCTGGTGGTGATGAAAAAGGGATTCCGGAAGTCTCCTGGCAGAGCAGTTTATCCCCGGCGTGTGGCGGAGATTTTTCGCCTGGGAATCCCAAGCATCCTGATGCAGTCTGCCTATACCGTTTACATCCTCGGCCTCAATTTGATCCTGTCCCGTTTTTCCGACCAGGCAGTGACTGCCCTGGGCCTGTACTACAAATGGCAGACTTTTTTCTTCATTCCCCTCAGCGCCATGCAGACCTGCATTGTGCCTATCGTCAGCTTCAATTATGCTGCCCGTCGCATCCACCGCTGCAAGGTGACGCTGATAACCGCTGTGCTGTTCGGCATGGCGCTGATGGCGGTGGGAACGCTCTGCTTTGAAGCCATTCCGGCGCCTATGCTCCGGGTGTTTACTTCGGATGAGCGGGTGGTGGAGATCGGCCGCCTGGGTTTTCGCTTTATCGGTGTCAGCTTTATCCCTATGGTCACCTCTCTGGTTTTCCCGGTGTTTTTCCAGGCGGTGGGCGCTGCGGTGAAGAGCTCCCTTTTGACGGTGGTGCGGACAGTGGTGCTGTTTGTGCCTCTGGGTGCCCTGTTTGCACAGTTTGGACTGGAGTGGTTCTGGTTGACCTTTCCGGTCACAGAGACCCTGACCAGCCTTTTGGGTGTGGTGTACTACCGGCAGTTCCTGGCCCATCCCTATGTAAGGAACGCTCCGCTGATGGATCAGGAGCATCCTGTCACCATTATCCAGCCCTCGCGCCCCGGCGTCATCATCACCATCGCCCGGGAGCACGGCTCCTCCGGCAAGGAGATCGGCAGGCAGGTTGCGAAGCGGTTGGGCATCCCTTTCTACTACAAGGAAATGACGGCACTGGCCGCTCAGGAGAGCGGGCTGGATCGGGAATTCATCTCCGGTCTCAACCGCAATGCGCCCAAGGCGCTGTATAATCTGTACCTGAGCACGAAAGTGGTTCGCCTTGCAGTAGTGGCCCAGCATCAGATCATTGAGAAGATCGCCCAAAGCGGCAGCTGCGTCATCGTGGGCCGGGCAGCAGACTATGTGCTGCGGGATCACGCGGATGTGGTGAAGATCTTTATCCGCGCGTCCAGGGATTACCGCATTGGCCGGGCCATGGAGGTCTACGGAGATACCCGGGAGGAGGCAGAGGAAAATATCCGCCGCTCCGATAAAGCCAGAGCTGCCTACTATCACCACATCTCCGGAAAGCGCTGGGGTGATCCGGCTAATTACGATCTGGTGGTGGATTCCTCCCAGGGTGTTCGTCCCGCAGTGGAAGAGATCCTTCAGTATCTGAATTCCTGTGTTTTGCCGCAGCAATGATCTTTGCCTCAGTAAGAGCAGGTGCGGAGATGAAAAGGCAAGGAGACTGCCCCCAACGGGGGCGGTCTCCTTGTGCGCTAAAACGGTTGTGGCTGTCAAGGGGCGGTGCCTTTGCCGCCTCACTCCACTTCACGGATGGAAACGGGCCGGTGCTCCTGCAGGGAGCGGGCGGCGGCCACAGCCATCAGAACCGGATACAGTCCGTCCATTCCGGTGACCGGCGGCTGGCGATCCTGAATCACCGCGTCGGCAAAGGCCTGCATCTCTGAGACGAAGGCACCGGTATAACGGTCCCACATGACGTGATAGGCGGTGTCGGTGACACAGCCCTCCTGGTTCCAAAGGGCCGCCGTGGTAGGCACGTCGTTGCCGTCCATGGCGCAGCCCCGGGAGCCGAAGACTTCCACCCGCTGGTCATAGCCGTAGACCGCCCGGCGGCTGTTGTCAATGACGCCGATGGCGCCGTTTTCAAACCGCAGCGTCACCACGGCGGTATCCACGTCTCCCGCCTCTCCGATGGCCGGATCCACCAGCACGGAGCCGCAGGCGCTGACCTCCGTTACCTCCGATCCCGCCAGGAAGCGGGCCATATCGAAGTCGTGGATCATCATGTCGCAGAAGATGCCGCCGGAGGATTTCACGTAGGCGATGGAGGGGGGCTCCGGATCCCGGGAGCTGATCTTTACCAGATGCACCTGGCCCACTTTCCCCGCTCGGACCATATCGTAGACCGCCCGGTGATTGTGGTCAAAACGGCGGCAGAAGCCGACCTGCAGCTTGACTCCGGCCTGATCGGCTGCGGCGATGGCGGAGCGGACACGGCCGATGTCATAGTCGATGGGCTTTTCGCAGAAGATGTGCTTTCCCGCTGCTGCCGCCTGGTGGATGAGATCCGCGTGGGTGTCGGTGGAGGAGCAGATCAGCACCGCCTGGATCTCTGGATCCCGGAAAAGCTCCTGGGGATCCTTGCAGGTGTGGGGGATTCCCAGCTCCTTGGAAAACTGCTCCATCTCCGGATTCATAAAGGGATCGGCGATGGATTTGATCTGCAGCTGCGGTACAAAGCGGGTGATGTTTCTGGCGTGGACCTTGCCGATTCTTCCGGCCCCAATGATTCCGATTTTCATGATGTAAGACCTCCCATAAGATATGTTCAATACTGCATGATCGTTTGGACTGCCTGAGCAGTAGTTTCTGCCGGAATCAGCTCAAAGCCCACCAGACCCGTGTAGCCGGTTTCTTCCAGACAGGAGAAGACCTTGCGGTAGTTAATCTCCCCGGTGCCGGGCTCGTGGCGGCCGGGGGCATCGGCCACATGGATATGGCCGAACTGATCGCCGTAAGTACGGATATTGTCGCACAGACTCCCCTCATTGAGCTGCATGTGATAGACGTCGTAGAGAACCTTCAGCATGGGGGATCCGATGAGCCGGGTCATTTCCGCCGCCATACGGGTGGTGGTGAGAAAATTGCCACGGTGATCGGTGGTGATGTTCAGGGGTTCCAGATTCAAGCGGATACCGGATTCCTCCGCCAGATCCGCACAGGAACGGAGATTGTCGAACATGGTGCACAGCTTTACCGTGTCGCTGAGCTCCGGATAGCTGTTGAGCACCACGCCGCCTTCTCCCAGTCCATTGGAATGGATGGTGAGCGAGCGGGCCCCCACCTCTCGGGCTGCCGCAATGCTGCGCCGAAGAAAGGCCAGATAAGCTTCTTTTTGGCGTGGGTCGATGAGGGAGAGCTCCGCATCCCCGTTGAATCCGGCTATCCCCACGCCGGCATCCTCTGCCGCCTGCCGGACAGCCCGGAGATCCTTGTCCGTCCAGCTCCAGAATTCCACATAGGCGAAGCCGTCTTGTCCGGCTGCCCGGAACCGCTCTAAAAAGGGCAGTTCCTGATACATGGGTTCAATACAGGCCGATTTCTCAAACACCATGGTGATCCCCCTTTAATTTTAGTGTGCAAAGCACATTATGTGCTTTGCACACATTATGGCAAACTTGTTGCGTTTTGTCAAGAGGGGCGGAAAAATTTCTGGAGCGCTGAAAAAAGGGCGTTGCATCAGAAAAGAAGATATGGTACAATCAAAAAAACATGTGCAAAAGCACACAAGACGGGAGGCGCAAAACGTGGGGAAGCGTCCGACAATTCAAATGGTGGCGGAAATGGCAGGGGTATCCCGGGGTACCGTGGATCGGGTGCTCAATGGCCGCTCCTATGTCAGTGCTCAGGTGCGTCAGCGGGTACTGGCTGCCCTGCAGGAGACAGGGTATATCTCCAGCAGGGAACACCATCAGCAGGCGCTGCAGTCGGCCACCGCTTTGCTGACGCTGGGCGTTCTGCTGCCCAACTGGGAAAATCAGTTCCGCTCGGAGGTGGAGCAGGGGATTCGCATGGCCCGGGAGGAACTGGAGGATGCAGGGGTTCGGGTTTTGGTGCGCCGCTGCCGGACGGATCTGCCGGGGGAGGCACTGGAGCTGCTGGAGGAGCTGGTGAAGGAAGGTGCTGCCGGGCTTTCCATCTGTGCCGTCCATGACCGGACTGTGGAGGCCCGGGTGGCGGAGCTGGTGGATGCCGGCATTCCCTGCATCACCTTCAACTCCGACCTGCCGGACAGCCACCGGGTCTGCTTTGTGGGACAGGACGTGTATCAGACCGGCCGGGTGGCTGCGGAGCTGATGGGAAAATCCGTGGTGTCCGGGGCCCGGATTCTGGCCACCGTGGGAAACCAGAAGTTCGACGGCCATCAAAAGCGCCTGCGGGGGTTTCTGGATCGTATGGAGGAACTGGGCTTTTGCCGGGACAGCATCCTGGTGCGGGAGACCTTCAACGACTACGGTACGACCGTGCAGGTGG
>PPYF01027936.1_pt1 | contig 25238 bp, 21 predicted proteins | sample 1559871 | NCBI WGS metagenome assembly PPYF01 (sample SAMN08240021, study PRJNA423297) | Human gut metagenome, whole genome shotgun sequencing project. | reverse complement strand
TAGGGTTCACTTTATATAACAACAATGGGGTCTATGATCCCGTTTTTATTCAATCGTCGCTTATTTTAGTGACATTACTCTTCACCCTTGACTCTTCACCCTTGACTCTTCACCCTTGACTCTTGACTCTTCACCCTTGACTCTTCACCCTTAACACTTTGCGCTTTGCGCACAATACTTTGTGCAAAGCGCAGAATGCTTTGCGCTTCGCGCATGAGGTTATCTCGCTTTTTTTGCTTATTTTTGCAGCATAAATATCAAACAATATACAGATGAATAGCTTAACTAAATTTATCGCTGTGTCGGCGCTTATCGGCGTGCCGGCATTGGCTTCCGCTTTCAAGGCCGAGAGAATCGATCCGCCCCATTGGTGGACGGGCATGAACGACACGTCGCTCCAGCTTCAGGTCTACGGCAAGGATATCCGTGGCGCCCAGTTCTCGGTGGATTATCCGGGCGTCACGGTCGACAGCGTGGTGCGTCTCAACGGCTCCCCCGACTGGCAATACGTATATCTCACCCTCTCTCCGGAGACAAAGCCGGGGAAGATGACGCTCACATGGCGCGAGGGGAAAAAGAAGCAGAAGATGGAATATGAGCTTAAGGCCCGCAGGGAGCAGAAGGGGGCGCAGGGTTTCTCGGCGGCCGACGTGCTCTATCTGATAATGCCCGACCGTTTCGCCGACGGCGACCCCTCCAACAATGTCATAAAGTCGATGCGCAACCCTGCGCCGGTAGACCGCACGCAGCCCAACATGCGCCACGGCGGCGACATCGCCGGCATCATGGATCATATGGACTATATCGACTCGCTCGGGGTGACGGCCGTATGGGTGAACCCCGTGCTCGAGAATGACATGCCGGGCGACGGGGGCAGCTACCACGGCTACGCCACCACCGATTACTACCGCATAGACCCGCGCTTCGGCAGCAATGAGGAGTATGCCGTCATGATCGACTCTCTCCACGGGAGGGGCATCAAGACAGTGATGGACATGATCTTCAACCATTCGGGGAGCGCCCATCCCTGGATCGACAACCTTCCCTCCTCCGACTGGCTTAACTTCAACGGCGACTACCACCAGACGAACTACCGCCTCTCGACGCTCACCGATCCCTATGCCTCCGACTACGACCGCAAGATAAGCGTCGACGGATGGTTTGTGAAGGAGATGCCCGACCTCAACCAGCGCAATCCGCATCTCATGAAATATCTGGTGCAGAATTCGATATGGTGGATCGAGGAGTCGCAGATCGACGGCATACGCATGGACACGTATCCCTACGCCGACAAGGATGCGATGGCTGCATGGATCGACGCCGTCAAGAGGGAGTATCCTGATTTCAACATAGTGGGTGAGTGCTGGTTTGGCGACGTTGCCGGCGTGGGGCGCTGGCAGGGTGGCTCCGCGCTGTCGAAAGCCGCGGGCGACACCAATCTTCCGACCGTGATGGATTTCCCTTTCATGATCAAATCGGCCGACCTCGCTCCTTATAAGGAGGACACCGACCCCTGGAACGGTCTCAACAAACTATATGATCATTTCGCGCTCGACTATGTGTATGCCGATCCGCTGAAGGTGCTCCGTTTCCTCGACAACCACGACACGGAGCGCGTGATCCAGAGCGACATCGACTCGCTCGGGAGCTGGAAGCAGGCTGTCACGATGCTGCTCACGGTGCCCGGTATCCCGCAGATCTACTATGGCACTGAGTTGCTGATGAGCGGCACGCGCAAGGGTGGCGACGGCAACGTGCGCAAGGATGTGCCCGGCGGTTTCCCGGGCGACACTGTCAATTCATTCACGCGCGCGGGACGCACGCCGCTTCAGAACGAGGCTTACGACTATATCGCCGCCCTCAACGCCTGGCGCAAGGGGAGCAAGGCTGCCGCTGAAGGGAAGATGAAACATTTCATGCCCGACAATGGTTTGTATCTGTATGAACGGAAGGCCGGCGACGATTCGTTTGTGGTGGTCATGAATGGCCGCGACAAGGCGAATGCCGTGGATATGTCGCGGTATGCTGAGATTATTCCGGAAGGACGGAAGTATCGCGACGTGGTGACGGGCGAGACCGTGGTGCTCCGTCCGGAGAACGGCGTCTATGAGTTCGCCCCGAGGGAGACGAGGGTGCTGGAGAATGTTGAATTTTGAATTTTGAATGTTGAATTTTGAATTGGGATGATGATATGAAGAGGATTATCATGGGACTGGCGGTTGTCTCGCTGCTCGCGGCGGCGGGATGCAAGCCTACGGAGAGCAATTATAAGGCGGCTTACGATGCGGCTCAGAAGAAACGTCAGGCAGCGGCGGCCGTTGATGCGGAGATGTCGCTCCCGGCGGGCGCGCTGCAGGCTGTCGACGCTCCGAGAAAGCGCGTGGTCGACGGAGATTCGGTGTATGTCGTGAAGCAACCTCTCAAGTTCACGGGTGGGCTGGAGGTTGACGTGCATCGCTGGAATGTGGCGGTGGCGTGCTACAAGATGCCCACCAACTGTGCCGCGCAAGTGAGCGAGCTCTTCACTAAAGGCTACAAGGCTTTCTCCGCGGAGTCGACAGACGATCGGTTTTATGTCATAGCCGGATCGTTTGAGACCCTTCACGAGGCTGCGGCGTTTGCCCGGAAGTATGCGGAGGGGAAGGATGCCTCGGCGTTCATAGGGCTGCCCGGGGAGCCGGTGGTGATAGAGAGATAAGTATTAAGTAATAAGTGATTTAGATAAGAAGAGGCCACGTCATAAATGAGATTTATGACGTGGCCTCTTTGTATTATACGATTCGGATTTTATACGGCTCAATTCATGTTATTCGCCACGGTTCTCTTTGTTGAAGATGTGGCGGAGGCGGGAGAAGATCCGTTTGGATGTCGACTCCGTGGGGACGATGTTGGGAGTGTCCTTGAGGCTCTCGATGGCGGCCTTCTCGGCGTCGGTGAGCGATTCGGGCACATATACCATGACGTTGACCAGAAGGTCGCCCTTCACGCTGCTGTTCATCTGCGGCAGACCTTTTCCGCGCAGACGGAGCACCTTGCCGGGCTGTGTGCCGGGGGCGATCTTCAGCCTTGCGCGTCCCTCCACGGTGGGCACTTCGGCCGAGCCGCCGAGAGCGGCTGTCGGGAAGTCGAGCATGAGGTTGTAGATAAGGTCGTTGCCGTCGCGGATGAGCTCGGTGTCCTTCTCCTCCTGTATCACGATCAGGAGATCGCCGTTCACTCCGCCGTGGCGCGGGGCGTTGCCCTGGCCGCGCATGGTGAGCGTAATGCCGTCTTCCACTCCGGCGGGGATATGGAAGCTCACGATCTCCTCCTTCTTCTCCACTCCTGTGCCGTTGCAATAGGAGCAGGCTTCTGAGATGACCTTCCCCTCGCCGTTGCACTCGGGGCATACCGACTCAGTCTGCGCGGGGCCGAACATCGTCTGCTGCACGCGTGAGATATAACCGGTGCCGTGGCAGCGCTGGCATGTATGGAACGCCGTGCCGTCTTTCGCGCCGGTCCCCTTGCAGTGGGGGCATGCCACGAGACGCGGAATCTTGAGCTTCTTGTCGACACCGTTCATGATATCCTTGAGCGTGACCTTGACGGTGATACGCAGGTCGGTGCCTTTATTGACGTGCTGGCGCGGCTGCGCTCCGCCGCCGCTGAATCCGCCGAAAGCGTCGCCGAATCCGCCCATTCTTCCGCCGAAAATATCGCCGAAGTGGGCGAAGATGTCTTCCATCGACATTCCTCCGGAGCTGTAATAGCCTCCGGCGCCTCCACCTCCGAAGCCCTGCGGGCCCATGGAGTGGCCGAACTGGTCGTATTTCGCGCGTTTGTCGGCATCGCTGAGCACATCATATGCCTCGGCGGCCTCCTTGAATTTCTCTTCCGCGGCCTTGTCGCCCGGATTCTTGTCCGGGTGATATTTTATGGCCATCTTGCGGTAAGCCTTCTTTATTTCGTCGGCGGTGGCGTTTTTCGCGACGCCCAGCACCTCGTAGTAGTCTCTTTTCTCAGCCATGGCTTGCAATTTTTGTTGTTAGGGAAAGGGCCTGTGGTTCATGAGAGGGTCACTGGCCCACTACCACCTTGGCGTGGCGGAGCACCTTGTCGTTGATCATGTAGCCCTTCTCGACGGTGTCGAGAATCTTCCCCTTTTTCGACTCGTCGGGCACCGGCACCACGGATATTGCCTCGTGGCGGTCGGCGTCGAAGGTGTCGTCGGCGGGATCGAACTCCTTGACTCCGTTCTGGGCGAGATATTTCTTAAGTTTGTTGTAGATGAGCACCATCCCCTCCTTCACGGCCTCGCTGTCGGCAGTCGACTCTGATGCCTTGATGCCGCGTTCGAAGTCGTCCATGATGGGGAGGATCCCTTTCAGCACATTCTCTCCGGCATTGCGGATTATCTCGCTCTTCTCCTTGAGGGTGCGCTTGCGGAAGTTGTCGAACTCCGCCATCAGGAAGAGATATTCCTTCTTCTCCTTGGCGAGCTGGTCTTCAAGCTCCTCCACTTTCTTCTCGAGGGAGTCGGTCTCCTCCACGGCTTCCGCCTCCTCTACAGTCTCGGCTTCGGGAGCCACGTCTTCGATGTCGGCGCCGGCGGCTTTCGCGTTCATCTCCTCTTCAGGGGCTTTGGCGTTATCTTGATTCTGTCTGTGATTGGTCTTTTCCATAATGGATAGTATTTTAGTGTGTTTTCCTATCAAATATCAAGCCAAGAAGTGTTAAGCGGGCCGTAAGGCATATATTTTATATGGGAGACGTTTGGCTTCCAGGCTTATAGTCTGAACAACCAGACCCCGTCATATGTTGACTCCATCGCCTCATAAGCTCCCCTGGCGGCCTCCTCGGAGGAGAAGATGCCATAGATAGATGATCCGCTCCCCGACATCGAGGCGTAGACGGCGCCGCGGGTGTAGAATTCATCTTTGAGCTCACGCAGCTCTGGGCGGATAGGGAAGATTGACTCCTCGAAATCGTTTCTCACCCTTTCGCGCCATTGGTCGAGGGGAAGATAGGGGAGGAAGCGCAGGTCGAAGTCGGGGCGGCGGGGAGTTATGCCAGCGAAGGCCTCGCGGGTGGAGACGTAGACCGGCGGCTTGACGAGCAGGAGCCAGTTCCCTTTCAGGTCGATCTCCACGGGGGTGAGTATCTCGCCGATCCCCTCGGCGAAGCAGGGGGTGTTGACGATGAAGAAGGGGCAGTCGGCGCCGAGGCGTGCGGCCATGCCGAGGAGTTCGTCGCGGCTGAATGGATTGCCGAGAGTCTCGTTGAGCGAGGTGAGGGTGAATGACGCGTCGGCGCTCCCTCCGCCGAGGCCGGCTCCGTCGGGCAGGTGCTTGTCGAGCGAGATGGTGAAAAGTCCGGCTATGCTTTCAGGTCCGTTCTTGTCGAAATATGATCGCAGCAGGAGCGTGGCGGCCTTAACCACGAGATTCTTCTCCGGAGGGCAGTCTATCCTGCGCCCCATGAACTGGAATTTGCAGCCTGCCGGTTTCGACAGGTCGAGCGTGGTCTCCAGGATGTCGTCGAAAGGTTCCGGCTGCTGAGGCATTCCGCTCTCTATGCCCACGGGGAAGAAGACAGTCTCCAGATTGTGGTATCCGTCGTCGCGCCGCTCCGTGATGTTGAGCCCGAGATTTATTTTCGCGTTTACAAATTTAATCATAAGATCAGTGTGTGTGGGAGAGCCGGATCCTTTTCCCGCTCCATGATATATAAACGCTTGGCCAGGTGATTTATTTATTCATGGCTGAAAAGGGTGTGCCTGAAAGCGCGGTTACGGCTCCGGAGGCACAGGAAAATCCGTATGTCGCGTTTCATTAATCTATTTAAGGTTTCCGGAAAGGCGACTATTTTGCATAAATTGTAAAATTGTAAAATTTTAACTTATTATTAACATATTTTAACGGGGGGGTAGGCGCGTTGCGCAATTTGCATTAAATTTGCAACACTTTTTAAAAGGAACAGATTATAATTCATAGGAGATTAACCTAAAACGGTTTTTTATCACTTAAATACTGTCAGATATCATGAGCTGCTTCAGAATATTGTCAGAAGATAATATGCCGGAGAAGAAGGCCCGATGCCTGAAACGCCTGCTTTGTGCGGCGGTTTTGGTCATATCGATGCAGTTCCCGGCATCAGGGGGCACTGCGGATGGCCGTGGTGCGACGGTTGATTCATGCCGTTTTGCCGAAAAGATCTTTTTCCGTAAATCTTCATCGAAGCTCGACACGGCGTTCTGCGGCAATGCCGAGCGTCTTCTCCGCATATTCGATTTTCTGGGCCGGGCCGATTCTCTCGGAGTGAAGCGGATCACGATCACAGGCTCTGCATCTCCGGAGGGACGGCGGGCGTTCAATCTCAGGCTGTCGCGCCATCGTGCCGACGCTCTGTGGAAGGTCATCGCGCCAGACGTTGAGCGCTGTGATGCCGAGGCCGGTGTGGAGGTTGCCCCATTGCTATATTCCGCCGGAGTCCCTTACCGCAGTCTGCGTTATGCGGAGTTTTCCGCTGCCTGGCTTCCCCGGTTGGATTATGTCGATTCCGTGCCAGTGCCCGCGCCGGTGAAGAATGCCGGGGAGGTGGTCGCTCCGGAGCGGGAAGTAGTCTCTCAGGAGCAGACTGCGGCTCCCTTCGATGGTGTTGTCGGAGCGGGGAATGTTGTCGACGCCGTTAGTGCTGTGCATCCGGAGAAAGGCCCCGGTCGCTCAATTCCCCCGGTTTTCCTTACGACAAACCTTCTTTATGACGCGGCCCTCACTCCGAATCTCGGCATAGGCATATATTTAGGGAAGAGGGTGACGCTCTTCGCCGACTGGATGCATGCCTGGTGGAGCAATCGCGACAGGCGCCGCTACTGGCGACTGTACGGCGGCGATGTCGAGGTCAGGTATCAGTTGGGAGGCGGACGTAGCTGTAATCCCTTCTCCGGCCACAGGGTCGGGGTCTATGCATCGATCGTGACTTATGATTTTCAGTTCGGCCGCAGCCGCACGGGTGTGATGGGCGACAAATTCAACTATGCCGCAGGCGTTTCCTATGGCTACAGCTTACCCTTGGCCCGGAGGTTCAGCCTTGATTTCTCTATAGGAATAGGTTATATGTGGGGAAGATATAAGAAGCAGCATCTTGAGGATGACCACGATGTGTGGCAGTCAACCCATACGCGGCGCTGGTTCGGGCCTACCCGTGCGGAGGTCGGACTGAGCTGGCTCATAGGAGCCGGTAATGTCAACGGCAAGAAGGAAGGAGGTGGAAGATGAAAACCATCTTGCGAATTTTCATGTGTATTGCCCTGTTGCTGCCGTTGATGGGCTGCGAGCACCGCGAGCTTTGCTATGACCACAGCCATATGACTGATCTTGAGGTTGTGTTCGACTGGAGCAAGATTCCGGATGCGGATCCGAGAACGATGGTTGTACACTTTTTCCGCCCTGACGGATCTTATTTCCGACGTATGGATTTTGTTTCCAGGGAGGGTGGAAAGATGCGTATCGAAGCAGGAGAATATATGGTCTTGTTTCACAATGGTGAGACGGATGTGGTGCGTGAAAAGGGTACTGATTACTCTGATTATATGCTCGGAAGTCTGACAAGTTCACTGCTTGCACCAATGGGGCGCACTGATTCTCCTCCCCGCCCATCGGATTCTGCCGACGAACCGGTGGCAGGTGTCCCCGAGGAGATTTGGACTGGAGTAGGGGGTAAAGTGAATGTGATAAGAGGAAAGGAGGGACAGGTGGTCCGGCTCGTCCCCATGACTGCTACCAAGGAATATACGATAGAGATCGACAATGTTGAGAATCTGAGTGAGGGATTGGATATAAGCGCGGCTCTGACGGGCATGTCTTCGCAATTCAGCCTTTCCGGCCAATGTCAAGTGGGTCCTCACAGCACGCTTCCATTGGATATAGAAAGAGTGGACGATCACACGCTTATAGCACGGTTCCGGGCTTTCGGGCATTGTCCTGATGAGGATAGGCGCCATATTTTTACGGTATATACTTCCGAAAAAACATACCACAATTTCGATGTGACGCAACAGATGCATGAAGCTTCTGATCCTGACCATATTTTTATAAGATTAGAAGGCTTAAAACTCCCTTCCATAGGTACGGGTATGAGTCCGGATGTGTCAGGTTGGGACGATATCACAGATATTGATATTCCAATGAACTGATTTATTTATAGAAAGATATAGGAAACAATTATAAACAAATATTATGGATAAAAAAGCAAAATTGACATTGAAGCCTTGGTTGGCCGTGTGTGCATCGGCTGTCATTCTGGCATCGTGTTCCGCGGACATGGCAGAAGAGATCAATCGCGGAAATGAAATCTCGTTCAGCACCAATGTAAGCCGTGCTACAGAGACGACTCTTAGCAATCTTCAGGAATTCAAAGTGTATGCTGATGCAGAAGGTTATCCCACGCTTTTCATAAATGGAGAGACGGCTAAAAAGCAATCGGGAAGCGATTATCGTTTTGATAAGAGTTATTTCTGGCCCAGCGATGTGGAGTATATGTCGTTTTGGGCGTACGGACCTACAGGAGATAATGGAATAAAGGTTACCCCCAGTTTTACGGGGACTGCCCAGTCTTTTTCTGCATATAAACCGGAGGAAAGTAAGACGATTGGAGGAACAAATCATCAGGATTTTGTGGCTGCCTATACACGAAAATCTCATTCTGAAGCGCCCGGTATGAATATCCCGTTGACATTCCATCATACCCTCTCGCAGATAATTGTCAAGGCAAAGAACGCTGGCGGATCTTCTCATATCGTTAAGGTTAAGGGTGCATGGATTGTCAATGCAAAGAATTCTGGCAAGCTTGCCTTCAACAGCGACGATGAAACATATCCGAATCATATGCAGTGGGATTTGACCGGAGCAGAGGCCGCTTCCTATGGGGTGGTGCTGAGTGATGTTGCTACTCTTAACAATACGCCGGCCTCTTTGATTGACGGAACCACCAGCCTTATGCTTGTTCCACAGACTACGGGTAAGATTACCTTTGACAAGAATGACGGCGAAAAGGGGACGTATACTCAGGGTGCGTATATCCTTTTGCTGTGTCGCGTGGAAGCTGAACATGAAGGTGCTACTCATCCCAATAATAATGACCCGATAAAGGTAGATGGTGATAAACATTATCATCAGCTTTTCCCATTAATCCCGGAAAATGGGAATTTTGAGCCTGAACAATATGGCTATACTTGCGTCCCCATCGATATCAATTGGGAGCCTGGTAAGAAATATATATATACGCTTGAGTTCTGTGGTAAGAGCAGTGGTGCCGGTGTTTATCCTCCTAAGCCTGTCGTTGGCGAAGGATTATTCCCTGATGGAGTGAGTGACGTTCCTGAGAAAAAGAAATATGGTGATGCGGTACTTGACAATCCGATCACATTTACAGTCGATGTCGCTGCTTGGACCGATGCATCTTCTGATGTGCCGATGAACTGATATTGAAATGAATTGAGGAAGCTGCTGTTCAAGCCGTCTGGGTGACGGACGGCTTGAACAGCCTTTTTAAATTACAGTCTTTTTTATTGCGGACTTTTTTGTCCGTTTGGCTTGAGTGAGAAATCCTTGCGGTGTGGTGCCGCTGATTGTTTCGGTGGGCAACCGATATTGTTTTTATTGACTTAATGATGAATAGTTTTCACAAATCCATAATTTATAGTGTCTTTGGCTCGCTGGCGGCTGTCGGGCTGCTTGTGTCGGTCACTGCCTGTAAGGATGACTTCGATTATCGCAATAATGTAGGTCAGCCGATAGCGTTCACGCTCTCGGCCCCGGACGCCTGGCATGACGGGATGTCTGTCAACGAAAACGCGCCCACCACCCGCTGCACGTCGGTGAAGGCGCTTTCCGGTGGCGAGACAAAGCTGTATTTGCATACCGTGGTGGCTGATAACCCCGCCGAGGAGAAGGGCGCCGTGACACGCGGCACCCCCGTCACTCCCGATCAATTCAAAAAAAAATACGAAACGTTTTCTCTGAGCGGGATATGCTATACCGGTGAGTATCCCACGGATGAAAGTGACAACAAATGGACGGCGAATTATGCCTATAATCTGCATTATAAGACGGCCGACGGTGAAGCGGTGAAATCGGAGAACTCATTGCTTTGGCCATCCAACGGCAATGTCCGCTTCTTTGCTTTCGCTCCTACCTTAGACAAGTATGAAGAGCTTGTCGGGAATGACGGTTCCCTGAAACTAAGCGAAGCCTCACATGAAGGTTCGCCGACGCTGACATATACCGTGCCTATGGATGTGACAAAGCAGATAGACCTGATGACAGCGTGCACAACTGCTACAGGCCCGACAACTCCCGAGGTAACGCTAAATTTCGGTCATGCACTTACCGCCGTGCAGATAAAATGCGGAGAGGACATGCTTGCCGGCAAAATCACCGAGGTTTCTATCTCAGGTGTATACGGCAGCGGCACGCATGTTATCGGGTCAAAGACATGGGACACGACGCACGCTTCAACCACTACCTACACGATTGAACCAAATGTAGATTTGCCATCTAAAAAGGATTCGGAGGACAAGTATCATGCTGCCGAGGGCACTCCGATAACTGGCACCGAGACTGACAATCTTACCTTTATGCTGATCCCTCAGACACTGCCGGAGGATGCCACCATTACTATCACATTCACTGACAGTGCTACCGATACTGAACGCACTCTCAGTGGCTCAATAGCCGGCCAGGAATGGGAGGCGGGCAAGATTGTGACCTACACCCTTTCTCAGTCAAGCATCCACATAACTCCCAAGATCGAGTTTAGCAAGAAACCTGCCACCGCCGAGAATCCGACCGGTGACGTGATGCCTTATTCAGGAGTATGGTATGATGTGGATTATAAGCCGGCTAAAGTCGAGATCGTGCAGGCTGAGGATACACAACAGATTGCAACGATTCCGATAGAAAAAATCCAGTTCAAATATCGATTGGACGGCAGTGAAGACTGGGTGGATTGCACGACAAATGCCGACGGATTGCTGCAAATCGCCCCGCAACCGGCTTACGTGACAATGAGTAGCGATTTTGATACCACAACCGAAGCCGGTTCCGAGAGCTCTCCTGAATCGCTGACTGTGGATGGCGAACGCGCCAACTGCTATCTGGTAGACAGGGCAGGATATTACTCGCTTCCGCTTGTGTATGGCAATGGCAATCCAACTGCTTATACCCCGGGTTCAAAGGGTCTTACTAAATTCCCGGATCATGCAGGAAATCAGATAAGTCAGGCGGAAATCCAAGGTTGTGATGATGCTGTGTTGGTGTGGCAGGATGCTCCTGATCTTATTGATCCCAAGAGTGTGGGGTTGAGTGGTGATAAAAAGACTCTGAAGTTCAGGATACGTTCGAATACCTTGACACAAGGGAATGCAGTCTTGGCTGTCGTGAATTCGTCAAAGACAATACTTTGGAGCTGGCATATATGGGTTACACCGTATAAGGATAAATTCTATAATGATTGTGTTAAATTGGAGACCAGTATCGGTTCGGAAACTAAGGAATATTCATTGACGAAATACAATCTTGGCTGGTGCGACGCTCATCCTCACAATGATGCACGCCATTTCAGTCTTCAAGCCGTCATTGATATGTCGAAATATGGTGGTTCCGCCACAGAAGCTGTAGATATTCAGGGATCATTTACACAGGATGAATTCAAGGGCTCGGATGGTGGCGACAATACATACTATCAATGGGGACGCAAAGACCCGATGCTCGGAGGTATCTATAATAGTAAAACTCCAATTTATCAGTATAGTAGGAAAGGTGGTGCAGTATGGGATACTGTTGAGCTGTCTATGGAGAATAAGCAGGTGTTCAACGAATATAAGGATGATGAAGGACATGATTTCTCATTCTGTAAGAATCCCGGAGATTTGCTTGATCCAACCCATAATATGTCAGATGGTGCAACCATTGAGCAGTCTATCCAATATCCATATATGTTTATAACTAATTCAAGATGTAAGGATGGTATTCTCACTGGTGAAACTGCACCTTCATATAATTTTCGTAACCACTGGCATGCAAGGTATGAAGGTGTGGTTCCTTATAATGTCTGGAACGTAGGTGTTGAGAATTGTGGCAGTCTAACTACAGAAATTTTTAAAAGAAATGCACTGGTTGGATCTAAAAGTGTTTATGATCCATGTCCTCCCGGATTTCGAATACCTCCGGCAGATGTTTTTCGTGCCATTGCAAACTTTGGTGCCTATAATAACCATAATATCCCAGATGGTTATTCCATTTCTTTTGATAGTAGAGTTTGGACAATTTCAAAAGATGGCAAGGACATCATCAGTTTCCCTGCTACTGGAATTAGAGACTATTCATTACGTAAAAATGAATGGCCAACAGTAGATGAATATAAATCAACTAAAGCGGGAGAATATTCTGATCTTCAGAAAAAATTGTTGGGAATATCTTTGCCTGCATTCAGGATGTTGACATATCTGGCCTCTGCTACAGTTGTCGAAGAAGCGGGTGAAAATATATATAAGATATTAGTTTTCCATATAGATGACCGAGCGCAAAATGGAACAAGATATGATAAGAAATCCTATTCTACCGATTATTGGACAGAGCTAACAACTCATAATAAACCGGGTATTAGTTGTTTTACATCTTCCAGCCCATCATATGGTTTGTCTGTACGACCTATGAAGACAACTAATTAATTGCTAAGATTTGACTATGTCGACAGTAGTTTTAAGAAGATGTCGGTTACGGTTGTGTGGCTGTTAATGTAATATCTGGCACTGCGTTTGTTAGCTGTGCACAGATGCGTGAGCTATGGGACTGCGGCTTTCCAGCCGCAGTGCAGGTGCATAGTAGTCAAACTTCTGATATTTAAATACTTTCCATGCCGGGTGTGCATGGTAAACAGCGGCTGGAAAGCCGCTGTCCCATAGCTACGCAACTGTGTACGAGGACTTCCGTGCGCGCGATTTTGACAGCTGTGCACGCGAGTTTGACTGCTGTGCACGTGATTTTGACAGCTGTGCACCCAGGTCAGACGGGTGTGCACAGATGCGTGAGCTATGGGACTGCGGCTTTCCAGTCGCAGCGCAGGTGCGCAGCCGTCAAAATCCTGACAATGACACGCTTCGCTTGCCTGGTGTGCACGGTAACCAGCGGCTGGAAAGCCGCTGTCCCCCATGGCTACGCATCTGTGTACGAGGACTTCCGTGCGCGAGAGTTTGACGGTTGTGCACCCGGGTCTGCCAGCTGTGCACTCAGTCAGACGGTTGTGCACTCGCGTCAGACAGCTGTGCACCCGGGTCAAACTACTGTGCACAGATGCGTGAGCTATGGGACTGCGGCTTTCCAGCCGCAGCGCAGGTGCACAGTTGTCAAACCCCTGACAAAGACACGCTTTACTTGCCGGGTGTGCACGGTAAACAGCGGCTGGAAAGCCGCTGTCCCATAGCTACGCATCTGTGTACGGGGACTTCCGTGCGCTCGAGTTTGACAGCTGTGCACTCGTGTCAGACTACTGTGCACAGATGCGTGAGCTATGGGACTGCGGCTTTCCAGCCGCAGCGCAGGTGCACAGTTGTCAAACACTTGACAGTGACACGCTTTTTCATGCCGGGTGTGCACGGTAAACAGCGGCTGGAAAGCCGCTGTCCCATAGCTAACGCATCTGTATACGAGGACTTCCGTGCGCTCGAGTTTGACAGCTGTGCACACGGGTTTGACGGCTGTGCACCCGCGTCAGACAGCTGTGCACAGATGCGTGAGCTATGGGACTGCGGCTTTCCAGCCGCAGCGCAGGTGCACAGTAGTCAAACCCAGACAATGATGTGCTTTACTTGCCGGGTGTGCACGGTAAACAGCGGCTGGAAAGCCGCTGTCCCATAGCTACGCATCTGTGTACAAGGACTTCCGTGGGCTCGATTTTGACAGCTGTGCACCCGGGTCAGACGGCTGTGCACCCGGGTCAGACTGCTGTGCACCCGGGTCAGACAGCTGTGTACCCGCGTCAGACTACTGTGCACAGACGCGTGAGCTATGGGACTGCGGCTTTCCAGCCGCAGCGCAGGTGCACAGTAGTCAAACCCTTGACAATGATACGCTTAACCTTTAACCTTTAATACTTTAATCTTTAACGCTTTAACCCATTAACGCTTTACCCTTTAACGCTTTACCCTTTAACGCTTTAACACTTTAGCCTTTAACAGCTCTCAGAGCAGGAAAACGATGGCGCCTACGGCGACTGCCGCCGCGACGAAGAGGAGTACGGCGGCTGCCGCCACGTCCTTCGCCATGCCGATGAGGGGAGCGTATTCCGGTGATACCTTGTCGCACACCTTTTCCAGGGCCGTGTTGAAAGCCTCGGCCATCCAGACGCCACCGATGCAGAGCAGCACGGCGCACCATTCCCAGCGCTCGAGACGGACTGCCAGGCCGGCCGTTATGACGCCTACAGCGGCCACAAGATGTATTTTCGCGTTCGATTCATTTCGGAAGAGATAGACAATCCCTTTCCAGGCATATCCGAACGATTTCGCCCTCTTGCGTATATATTCCTTCATTGCATGTCAGTTTTTAAGATGCTGTCAATATGGTTTATATCAATCTCTGCAACGACACAGCTTTTGCAAAGTTTTTACTCGTAATGGTATTGGATAAGAGATTCATGATAGAGCGGAGAGGTCGATTTTATATACCTCCGGGATATTGTCATCATGACGAAACATCATAATCATATAGACCGGACAATAGAGAATCTTTCCTTCCCTGTGGAAATTTCCATTGCACATCACATACCCCAGTGGTATGTCATATTCCGCGCAGTGCATTATGTTGAGGAGAGCGCGGTGTATATTATAATCTTTTCCTGATTTTACCTCGATAGGCGTTGCCTTACCATTTAATGCAATTATGAAATCAACTTCTCCAAGCCTCTTATTATTATAATAAAACAGATCGAGACCATGGGCGTATAGTTCCTGAGCCACAACGTTCTCGTAGATGGCACCATAGTTGATGGCATCATCACCTTTAAGAATGCGGAGCTGTATGCCGTCGGAATATTGTGCAGCCAGTAATCCAACATCGTTGGAAAACAATTTGAAAAGATTACGTTGCTCCGATAGCCGCAATGGCACCCGAGGTTCTGTGACGTTGAAAACCGGAAGGGCAACGCCGGCATCCTTGAGCCACAGGAAACAATCTTTATATCTTTCGAACTTGGCATGAGTATTCAGGCTTTTGAGTATAAACCGTTTGTTTTTGGCGTCAAGTTCCGAGGGTATGATGTCGAATATCTCCTTGATTGCAAGTTTATCTGTCACTGCATATTTGGCGATATCCCGTTTGTAGAGTGCGATGATGTTTTTCTGGATCTCAATGACTGCTCTCAGATTATTGCTTCCCACATATTCCGCTACAGCCGCGGGCATTCCTCCAACTATAAGATAAAGCCGGAATAATTCCATAAGTTTATTATGGACTACATCATCAAGAGGCGTCTTACGCTCCCAGGCTTGTTTCAGAGAGTCCATCACTTGGGTATTGACTCCGAGATTGATGAAAAATTCCTCAATAGTCAGAGGGCAGACTTCTTTGATTCCCATGAATCCCACCGGTTCCGATTTGATATCCTTGAGTTCCACTCCTAATAACGATCCGCTTAGGATATAGCGGTAGTTGCCATCCTCAACGAGAAATTTGAGGGCGGTAATTACTGATTCGCATTCCTGCACTTCATCGAAAAAAATCAAGGTTTTCCCTTTGATCAACGGCTTGGAGGTGAAGAGTGAAAGGCGAGTTAGAATCTCATTTGCCGATGTGATACCTTTAAAAATATCGACAGCTTCGGGTTTTTCTATGAAATTGATTTCGATAAAACTATCAAAAGATTTTCCAAAATGACGTACGGAATATGTTTTACCGGTCTGTCTGGCACCGGTAAGCAGAAGTGCGTTGCGTGAGGTATTGTAATAGTATCCGTCGCGGAGCACCTTGAAGCTGTCGGGCGAGGCGCCGTTGATCTTAGCCCCGTCGAAATATGCGTTCCAGGTGTCGACGGCATATCCGTCGCGGAGCGCTCTGAAACTATCGGTGGAGGCACCGGAAATCTTTTTCCCGTCATAGTAGACATTCCACGTGTCTTTCGCATATCCGTAGCCCAGCACACGGAAGGAATCGCTTGAGGCCCCCTTCATTTTAGATCCGCGATAATACACGTTCCAGGTATCTTTCGCATAGCCGTCGTCAAGAATGACGAAGCTGTCCGGCGAGGCCCCGTCGATAGCGCGTCCTTCGAAAAGCACCTTGTTTGATGTGACCAGATAGGGGGATCTGTGATGGCGTCCGCGCTTTCCGTATTCACCACGTTTCCCGTATTCACCATGATGTCTGTACTCACTGCAAGCGTCGCGATTGTCGCCACGGCATTGTGCAGAGGCATATCCGGATAATAACACCATCATCGCCAGCACCAGGAAAATTATCTTTTTCATAACCGTTTTTCTTGTATAGACACATATCGCGGAGAATAGTTAAATCCTTTCTCCGCGACATATATCATTCCCGTAGTGATCCAACAGTCTCATCTTTACGTCCATTATATATGCAGACAGCGTTTTTTTATTCGGGTGAAGATGTGACTTCGGAGAAGCCGCGTAATCTTATGGGCGCGTCATTCGATTGTGATGAGCACGTATTTTTGGGTGCCCATGCCGAGGTCTTCGGCATAGTCGAGCACGTGGGTGGCATTGCGTGATGCCATTCGTTCCTCGAGATGGATCTTCCCGTGGTCGGTCGAGGCTTTTACGGCATCAACGCAGGCACGGTCTACAGCCACGGGGTCGAGTGAGGCGAAAATGCCTATGTCGGCCATTCTTACGGGAGCCGGGTGCGCCACGCAGTCGCAATCCACAGAGAGGTTGTTGGCTACGTTGATATAGAGGATCTGATCACCGGCATGATCGGTGACGGCCTTCGCTGCCTCAGCCATTGTCTCGAGGAAATCATCTTGCGACGGCATGCCCTCACCCCAGAGTTTATTCGGGTCGTCATGCTTGCCGCCGGAATGCACCAATGCTTTCCCTTCCCTCGACTGAAGGCCGATTCCCATGTTTTTCAAAGCTCCACCGAATCCGGCCATGGGGTGACCTTTGAAATGAGACAGCACGATGGTGAAATTGTAGTCGAGCCATCTCTGTCCGATCAGGGCGTGGTCGATATGTAGGCCTCCGGCCACGGGTAATGATGTCGATGCGACGCTGTCGAGGAGATGGAAAGGAGCTATCGCGGTGAATCCGTGTTCCCGTGCCACTTCCATGTGATCCTTGTCGTTGGTGCGTGCTCCGGGATAGGCCGTGTTGCATTCCACGATGTCGGCATGCAGACCCTGCACGAGGGGCGCTATGAGAGCAGGCGAAAGATGATTGGGGTTGCCCTTCTCTCCTGATGACAGTTTAACGCATACTTTGCCTGATGCCTTACGGTCGAGAGCATCATAGATTTTCAAAAGATTCTCGGGATTGATCTCCTTGATGTAGTAGACTGTGGCTACTGAGTCGGAGGCCGTCGGTGCGACCTGCTGAGCCGGGACTGATACGAACCCGATGAGGGAGAAAACGGCTGCCGTAAGGATTCTTGATATTCTGTTTGTCATATCTGTAGGTTTTTGCAATGTGCAAAATTATAAATAATATCCGTAAGAGTTGTACCATAATTGCGGAGAAGTTTACCATTCTCACATGAAAAAAGAGGTTCCGGTGTGCCATGGCACACCGGAACCTATGTGTAAGGATTGGAAATATGGTCAGTGCAAGGTGGGATCGGGAGAGGAATGCGGATTGCGTATCCATCGGGCGGCAGCCCCCATCCTTGGCAACAGACGCCCCATCGGCGGACTGAACCTGGCGAAAAGTAGGGCAAGCATCATGATTCCTCCCAGAAGGACAAGATAGCCGAAACATTCTTTTATGGCCAGCATCAGGTTCTGCCGGGTGAAATACTCATAAAACCACTCCCGGCCGCTGCCGGTCATGGCAGCGAGTTCGGACGATGTCAGCATCACGTTTTTCCCCATGGCCCAGGCGAAAAGGCGTTCGACGATGGCCCCCGCGGCGGCTGTGCCTACCCCACATCTCACGATCCCGATGATCGCCACATTCATGAAGGTATGTATGAAGGGGACGTTGCAGCATATCATATATGTGGCGACCGACTCCATCATCACTTCCCCCACGCCGAACATGAAGAGTGGAAGATAGAACTGCCACGCTTCCGTGGCGGGATCGATAAGGAAATAGAAGGCAACGAGATAGAACGATGTCATGAGGAAGCATGTGAAGAAGAATATCTTTATGCGCCACTTCCATCTTACGAGCGCGAAATATGTCAGCACGGCGCCCATGACAATGCCATAGATTTCCGGATAATTGAAGTTCACTATGGTCAGATAATCATAACCGGCAACCCCGTTCATGAGTATAGGCTGCAGCACATGGGCCGAGGCCTGGAGCACGGCTATGCCGAACAGCGCGGCCGCTACTTTCCAGGTCACCGTATAGCGGAACGCCTGAAGGGATATGAATGGATTTCTGTGGAAATGCGATTCCGCGAGGGTGACGGCGAAGACGAAGATAAAAAGCCAGGTGGCCAACCATATCTCAGTGCTTTCCCACCAGTCGTAATGCTCGCCAAAATTGAATATCCAGGTCAGGATACAGCATGAAGCTACCCAGAGCAGGTGTCCTGTCCAGTCCACTCCTTTCAGTGGGATGAACGGGGCGCACCGATGGTCGTGGTTCATCATGAAATAGACCACTCCGTCGACCACGAGCATCAGCCCGACTATGATGAGATAGACAAACCGCCAGTTGAAGAACCAGGATACATAGGCTGTCATCAATCCCGAGACTTGGATGGCACCGCAGACCAGGATATAGACCACGGGAAAGAAGACTCCGTAGTTGCGCGTCGGCGTGATGTTGAGCTGGATGGTGCTCATGCATGCGAACATGCCCATCATCTTGAAATAACCGGCGAAAAGGCACACGAGCCACAGAATCCAGGGCACCGTGGAATAAGGCGCCGCGATTGCGCACACTATGGAACCGGCACTCGACACGAACCACATCTGGCGGCTGTAGAAATAAAATTTCCATCTGAAGAGCACCGGGAAGATCATGTTGAGCCCTATCAGCGAACAGTAGCTTGCCATGGTCACATCCTCGCTTATGAACGAGAGCTCGCCGACCATCTGACTCAGAGCCGCGAGATAGACTCCTCCGGTCAGCTGGTAGAAGAACGCGAACACTACGATCAGCCAGAAACGGAGCGGGCGTGGCACCCACCGCTTGTAGACAAGGAGACGGTTGTTGGTAAATGGACTTGGTCCGTGTGCCATCATTTCATCACTTTACATTCCACATTCATGCCGGAGCGCAACCTCGACATATCTTTTGGAGCCGTGCCGGAGGCGAACCGTATCTTCACAGGAATGCGCTGCTCCACTTTCACGAAGTTGCCCGTGGAATTGTCTTGAGGCATCGGAGAGTATTTGGCTCCTGTGGCGTTTGATATCGCCTCGATGACTCCGGTATATTTTACGTCGGGCACCGCGTCGACCTCTATCGCCACGCTGTCGCCGATGGCCATGCGTGCAGTTTGTGTCTCCTTGTAGTTGGCTATCACCCAGGTGTCGGCGGTGTCGACCACAAAGACAATTGTCTGTCCCGGCTGTATGAGCTGTCCCGGCTGTATGTTGCGGCGCGAGGTGAAACCGTCGCAAGGGGCGGTGATGACGGTATACGACAGGTTAAGCTCGGCGAGACTCACGGTGGCCTGGGCCGCTTCTATGCCGGCGTCGTTCTGCCCGAGGCGGTTTCGCTGCTGCTGGGCCACGAATCCTGTGGAATTCTTCTGACGTGCCAGCATATCGCGTTTCGCCTGAAGCGCCAGGCAATTGGTCTCTATGGCATCATACTGCTGCTGAGTGACCGCTTCCTGCTTCAACAGCACCGAATATCGTTCGAGCTCGCGACGCGCGTTGCGCAGAAGTGCGTCGACCTCGGCCAGCGCGGATTCCGTCACTGTTATGTCGTTGGTCGAGGTAGAGACCGCCGAAGCCGCCACATCTTTACCTGCCAGGGCGTTCTGAAGGCTGGCTTTTGCCTGGGCCAGCTGTAGCCTGAAATCGGCATCTTCGATCAGAGCGAGAGTATCTCCTTTGCGCACAGGGGTGTAGTCGTCGAACCGGATCTCCTTCACGAATCCCTGTATGCGGCTGTTGACCGGTACGATCCGCTGGTAGACCTGCGCGTTGTCGGTGAATGTGGACGATGAGAATCCAATGAATTTCACGGCGATCCAGGCGAATCCCGCGAGTATGAGTAATATTACTCCGGCATTCTGGAGCCGGCGGCGTGTTTTCTGTTTCATAATGTCTTGAGTGTCCCTGCGATGAAATGAAGTTGATAAAAATAGAATCTTGTGGAAATTTCGGCGTTGACGAGGCGGACGCCCGCGTCGAGACGAGCGTTGGAGGCGTCGAGCATGTCGGTGAGCAGTGCGAGCTGATTGTCGAAACGGTTGGAGACCACCGCATAGTTCTCTTCCGCGAGCTGCACGTTCTTGCGTTCTATGGCGAGCCGCTCCACTGACTGGCGGTAAAGTGTCAGGGCCTCGCTGACCTCCCTTTCGATTCCTGTAGCGGCCGCGTCACTCTCCTGGCGTATCCTGGCGAGCTCGAGGTTGTGGCGACGCATGGATCGTGATGTCGTGAAAAGCGATGAGATGTTCCATTTCACGTTTACTCCTACAAACCATGCATTGTAGTTCTTGTTGATAGCCGGAACTTCGAATGTGACGGGACCGAGGAAATTGTCGCCGGCCACGATGCCTATCTTTGGTATGTATTCCGAATAAGTCATCTTCTTCCCGATGCGCTGCATGTCGGCGGAGAGCCCCAGAGATCTGAGCAGCGGGGAATTTGCGGAGGCGGTTGTCATCCATGTGTCCGTATCGCCCGTGGCCGTTACGTCGCCGTCGGCCGAAATGTCGGGCATGATCTGGGAGGCGGCATCCAGACCGAGCATAGAGACGAGGTTGTTGTTGAAGATACGGATGGCGTTTTCTGTGGCCAGACGGTCGTAGGAAAGCGATGAGAGTCGCAGCTCATATCTCGTGATATCGTTTTTCAGTGCGATCCCCTGCTCATGCTTGGCCTGCATCTCTTGGAGCAGTTTCTCTGTGAGACGGATGTTCTCGTCGTAGACTTTCAGGAGATTACGATTCTTTGCGAGTTCAAGATAGTTGGATACGATCGACATGCGGACTGAGTTGACCGACATGTCTTTGCCGTTGATGGCCATTTCGGTCTCTTTCCCTGCGAGTCTTATCGCTGAGGATATCGCTCCGCCTGTATATACGGGTTGATATAGTTCCACACCGAGGGTGTTGCTGAAATGAGGGAGCCTGTCGCGCGTCGCATTTCCGAAATCGCGGTTGAGTATCGTGCCGTCGCCGAGATAGCTCAAGGTCAGGGAGGCGTTGATCTGTGGCAAAAGGGCGTTGCGGGCCACGTCCTCACCCTGGCGAGCTGCGGCGATCTTCGCCTCTGCCGCGCCGATATCGGCATTCTGCGCGTCGGCGATCGAGAACATTTCCCTGATCGATAGCTGCCTTATCTCCTGCGCACAGACGCACTGGCAGACGGTCAGCAGAAAGGCTACTGACAGTTTGAATGGTTTTGTCATAAGATGTTATGTTGTTGATGGAATGATTTTTTCTATATGCGCACGACGAATTACGCCGATACCCTCAGGGGCATAGCGCATGGTTATATATCAGCAGGGTGCGAGCCTTACTGAAGAGTGTTCCAAAAATCAGTTGGATATATTATGCCGGCGGCGTAAAGTCTCGTTTCATCGCGAAACGATCCGGAATATGTCTCTTTGCCGGAGAAAGTGTCTGATAAGGATGAACCGTATGGTTTGATATGCATATATCGCTGACTTTCCACATCCGATCCTGTCGGTCTGCTTCATCAGTTTCGGATGCAAAATTAATCAAAAAAGCCGAATAACGCAACTCTCCCACGCCTTCGCCTGCATACGAATCGCAGTCTGTCGCCGGGACTCATGACCGGATTGAGGAACATAGGCAGCCGCCTTTTCATGCCGTAATCGGTCTGTTTTGTCAGCGTCGCAGTTTCACCACAGCCTTTTCAAGTGATTCGGTCGGCTCGATGATATTGTAGTCTTTCCAGAAATCGCTGTCGTTGAAATTTTCCACCATATCTGAGAATATGTCGCGTTTCCCGAAGGCATCTTTCCGGGAAATGGAGGATACGGGATTGTCATCACGGTCGACCATCACCATCTCGGCATAGGCCGTATAGCCGGAGGAGAAAAGACGTCGTTTCCAGTCGCATTTGAACCGGGTCTTAGTGCGTATGTAGTTGAGATAAGAGACGCCGTCCTGATACTTGTAGGTGACGATAAACTCCATTTCCTGAGGCTTGAAATGCAGACCGCGGGGTTTGCGGTAGAGCATCACCTTGGTGGCTTTCTCCTTGTCGGAGACATCAAGCGAGAATTCAGCTCTTGTAAACGACTGGGTTTCCTGATCTATATATATCTTTCCCTTATGAAGCGGATATGCGACGCTCACCACAGGCCTGAAACTTACCACAAATTGCCTTCTGTCATCAATGATGGCCATTGGCTCCATCTTGAATTCATAGAAATCGAGTTCCGGAAGACTGAAAAGAATATCATCGTTTTTCACGATGTCAAGCATGACGGGGAGGGTGGGCCCTCCAATTATCTTCACGGCGATCGTGTCGTTGGGCTTCTGGCTCATGAGCCGGCGTCCTTTGACTATACTGACCCTGTCGCCATTGATCTGACGTGTGGTGTAGGGTTTCTTCAATACATTGACAATCGCTTCCGACACACCGATGTAACGTTTCCCTTTCTGGATGGTTTCCCGATAGAATGATGAGAAAAGGTTGCGCGTCATGGGATAGTTCTCAGGTATCTTCTTTATCGCCAGCTCTACGAGCTCACGAGGCTCAGCCCCGTAAACGGTAATTTCCTCAAGCATTTTCCCGGCAGGATCAAGCATTATGGTGACACGTGAACTCCTGCCCCTAAGAGTTTTCCATGAAAGGGTGGCAGAGGCATATCCCACGTGTTCGGCTTTTATACCGGTGCGGAGCAGTCTGTGAGGTATCTTGATGGTGAAATAACCGTCGGCGTTGGTGACTGTGGCTATATTGCTCCCGGGCAAGGATATGTTTGTGCCGGGAAGCCTTTTCTTGTTGATCCTGTCTTTCACTACCCCCGACACGACCGTCAGGGTATCATCGGGCATAATGTCTGCCAGACACATTTGAATTCCGCATAAAAGGAAAACCGCAAGGAGTATCTTTCTGACTTCCATGATTCCAAGGTTTGATGATAACGATGCAGAATTACAATATATCAACGTGGAAAGACTTGTAAATATTTCCGTGATTCGCTCAATAAGTTCGGAAATAAACGGCTCTTCCGATATGGAGGCCCGTAACATGGCTAACTGTTAAACAGCCTGATGAGGCAAGCTGGAGGATCAAACCCCGGCAACTTGAAGAATCGGAATACCAAGTACATTCTCGATTGATGAAATTGTCTCAATCGTGAAGTTGTGGGTACCCCGCATCCATTTGCTGAGTTCTGATTCCTTCTTGCCAAGCATATTGGCGAGGTCTTTTTGTTTAAGTCCCTTTTCTTCCAGTATGCTGTGAATCCTGTCGACTATCAGGAAAGACAGGTCAACTTGACGACGGACTTCGGGAGAAACTTTAGCCCGGCGAGCTTCTATGATGCTACTCCTTTTCATCGCGGGTAAAATTAAGATAGCCCATGAGCTTGTCAACACCTTCTTTATGTTTGGTCGGATTACAGGATTTGAGCTTTGCGATATTTTGGATCTTCCATCTTACAGAGGGATAGTTGCTCAAATCCCCGGCGCAACATTTACTCCAGTCGGGATTACCGTCCTCAAATGAAATGAGAAATGCTTTGTCATCATCAGTCAATCCTTGATTACTACTTCAAGCAGATTTAATCTCGCTGTTTGATAATCATCATAATTGAATGGTTCATCGGTCATTCCCTCAAACTGATTGTCGAGAGCCTCCTGCTGGTCAATCGGATTTGGATTCAGAGATTCAATGATTGGCTTGTCGCTTCCAAGAAGGCAGAGCATAAAGCCATTCTTAACTGCTCCGAAATCGTCAGAAGTTATGCCCCTGCAATCGAACAGGTCTCGCGGATGTTGACGGCTGAGGGCAGCTGCAATCTTTCCACCATAGAGTTGGCTCCATGACACGATATTGGCAAAGCAACTCATTCCAAATTCCTCTTTGGCTTTTTCGCAAAGCTGTATCTTCCTCGGTATCGCCCAAAATACCTCTCTTTGTTCCGTTGACCTCAATTTTGATTGTAGTTCCGTCTTTGGTACACTGTAATTTCCATACATCCGGCTTATGGATGACACGAATACCGGGTACAGCTTTCTCTATCGCTGTTTTGAGTGCTGACAGATGCGAGTTTATTTTTGCAAGACTTGTATTCCGGTCTTCCATCGGTATGTATGTGACATCAATATCGACGGAATACCTTGGAAGGTTTCTGTGGAAAAGATTTATAGCGGTTCCTCCATGTACGGCAAAATCCTTGATCTTGAAAACGAGCGGCATCACTCTTATAAGGAGTGCGACCTGTCGGCGGTACATGTCATTCATAATCATTTAATTCTTTAGGGACCGTAATGCGATAGTTGGAAATGTAAACTCCATTGTCAACGAGCTGAAGTTTGGAAGTCGTCAGACCGAATTTATCCATGTAGAGCATATCAAACCAATAATGCCCGGCTTTCTCGGCCATATACAGAAACATCCGTTTTACCCGCTGGCTTGATGTGTTTTCAAGCGCGGTCTGAACTTTTTCGGGATCAAGTGATGTCAGCTGCTCCATTATATAATACAGATCCATATAATTATAGTGATCAGGCACGAGATGCAGACATTCCAGAAATGCCTGCTCCGGCGATGATAATATTAAGGAGAGCCCGTTTCTGTCAAGGGATTGGGTTGCCGGATTGTTAAAGATGCCCGTATGAAACGGCACTATCGTCATGTCGTACTTTTCACTCCTGACCCAATCATCGACGTTTCCGTTCTTAAAAGCGACC
>PPYF01027990.1_pt1 | contig 25244 bp, 22 predicted proteins | sample 1559871 | NCBI WGS metagenome assembly PPYF01 (sample SAMN08240021, study PRJNA423297) | Human gut metagenome, whole genome shotgun sequencing project. | reverse complement strand
CAATTTCGAGTGGAGTTCTTCTACATAACCCAATCCATTCTTCTTGTAGCTAGGCCACTGTTTCATAAGGGCTTCCAAGCTCTCTTCAGGATCGAATAATTTGTAGTAAACCTGCTCAATAATTTCCTTTTCCATGCTTTCAGAAACTTTGAGCAGTTGAGTTTGTGTCGGGCCAGGAAAACGGACTGATGCTGTTAATCCGCATGGAAGTTTTAAAAAGTGCATCAAGAACCAAAGCTCTATGCAGGGATTGGACCAGCAAAGACGAATTCTTCTATTGCGAGAAGCTAGTTCGAAAGCTTCCCGATAGGAAGGATGTCTATCCCGATCGAAAACACACCAAACATCTCTTAATGTCGTTCCTTTTAATTCATCCAGCGCCAGAATTCTGGCTGCTTCCTTTACCATTTCAGCCGGTGAATTGCCTGATGGCTTGATAATGGAGATCTTATTCAGCACACCAAGTCTTCTCGCATAGGCAGAAATGTAGTTTCCTTCCGTCTCGCCTTCGACCAAGAAACAAAGGTGATCGGGCGAAGCTTCCAATGTTCCTTTAGGAACCAGGGCGCGCTTCAATGAGTCAACTAGGTCTGCGATGATTTCGGGGCAGCCCCCCGTAGCTTTGCTAATGATTTCAACCCTCAACCCTTCCCTGTACCGAAGAATAAATTCTTTGACTTCTGCTGCTTCAAGCTCGGTCTCCATTGTTTTTGTGAAAACACTGATCTCTTCAATTTCTTCATTTGTCAATTTCAGATTAGGCTCGAACTTAGCTGGATAGACGGTGAAATCTACGGTAGCTGCCTTTTGATTGATTTTCGCTCGCTTGCCCTCAGAACCTGCTTCGAAACGCACGATTTTGTACTTCAAGCCGTTTTTAGAAGCTATGTATTTCAGTTCGCTCATGATGAAACACCGACAATAGTTTATTTATTTCATCGTCCTCCTTAGTGCGTCAGGTGATGTCTTACGTCCTAAAACAGCAAATGACAAATCAGACTTTTGTAGGCTTCAGTCAAACGATATGTTCGGGATACACTGTCCTTTTATTCGATTCAAAATCCAGGAGTAATACAATCAAGTGATAACTCAGATGTTCGGCATTGGCCGAACACACTTTGTAGATTTATTGCGAATGAGTAACGAAACAAAAAACGAAATCAGCGGAATTCTCTTGGCAGGCGGAAAAGCCCGAAGAATGGGAGGCGTAAATAAAGGAGCTCAGCTTCTTGGAGGCCGAACACTCGCAGGCTTGGTCATCGAACGCATGAAACCTCAAGTCAAGTCCATATTCATTAGCTCTAATGAGTTTGCCGCCGAATTTGATTCTTACGGTTATCCTGTGTTCAAGGATGTTCGTCAGGATTATCCGGGGCCTTTAGCCGGAATCGAAACTATCTTAAAACAAGACTTAGGCGGTCCTTGGTATTTCGTCTCACCGACGGATACCCCGTTTCTACCGAGAAATCTGGCCGGACTTTTGCATAAGACAGCGAAAGAGAAACAGGCACTCTGTGTTTTTCCAACTCACAAAGGTAAAAAGGAACCTCTGCACTGCCTGCTTCATAAAGACGTCCTGCCCTCGCTAACCTCATTCTTGGATTCAAATAAACGGAGCGTTCTGGGATTCCTAGAGCATCTTGGTGCACTCGAATTGGAATGTGAAATCGATGAAGGCGATTTCATGAATCTCAACACGCTTGAAGAGCTGGAACTATTAAACAAAACGTTAGAACAGGAGCTTTCCGATGGAAGTTAAAACCTACACGCAGACACTCGAATTTCTGCGTTCCTATATCGAGCCTGTGGCTTCAACAGCAGAAAAGACGATTTCCGAAGCGCTTGGTTTTGTATTAGCTGAAGATCTTCACTCACCCATCGACCTTCCGCTTTTTAATAACTCAGCGATGGACGGCTGGGCTTTTGGTTCGGAAGACATCAAGCCTGAAGGTTTTACGTTAAAAGAGGTCGGATCCTCTTTTGCCGGTCATCCTTACCCGAAAAAGCTGCAGTCAGGTGAATGTGTTCGTATTATGACCGGCGGAGAAGTACCAGAAATTCACAAGGTAACTGTTTTTAAAAAGGTGAAGGTCGGCTTTTTCTCCACGGGCGACGAACTTCAAAGCATCGATCAGCCACTTGCTCCGGGAAAAATTTACGATTCGAACCGTTACTGCATCGGAGCGATGTTAAGAGAAAAAGGCTTTGACATCATCGATTACGGTGTTATCAAAGATAATCCTGAAACCTTGAAAGAATGTCTTTTAAGAGCTTCTCAAGAGTGCGATGCCGTGATTACCTCCGGCGGTGTCTCCGTGGGAGAAGCCGATTTCACAAGAAAAGTTGTCTTAGAGATCGGGGAACTCATTTCCTGGCACTGTCTAATTAAGCCGGGCAAACCTTTAGCTGTCGGAAAAATCGGAAAGGCATATTTCTTCGGTCTCCCGGGAAATCCCACTGCTGCACAAGTCACTTTCTATGCCATTGTCTCCATTGCCTTGGCATTACTCTCCGGTCAGAAGGATCCTAAATTGGTCTATGCCTTAGCGGCGGCAAAAGGCAAGTTCAAGAAGAATGTAGGTTACACAGATTTCCAAAGAGGTCTGTTGACAATGGAAGACGGCCGAGTAACGGTGACGCCTGCAGGTTCACAAAAAACGGGCGCCTTAAAGTCCATGATAAAAGCCAACTGTTTCATTTACTTGGCTGATAATCAGGCTGCACCCGCTGACGGAGAACTTATCCCTGTCGTTCCTTTTTGGGGAGCCTGTTAGACCATCCCTTTCTTGAAAACCGATTGAATCGATTGAGACGCCGGAACTTAGAAGCCGGCGTTCTTCTTAACTGAGTTTTCACCGGAGAAGGTGCAGACCGGACTTTTGCTTCGAGCTCACGCGGATCGACCTGTGCGGGAACGATAACGTTTCCTTCTAAATCAATGATTCCGCGAAGTCCGATTCCGCGTGCGCAGAGTCCGTTGCACGGGCAATAGCGCTTGCTTTCATGCTGGTGGGCGTGAAAGATAATTTTGCAACCCATTTTCACAGCAAGATCGTCCAAGGCTTTGAAGCCTTTCGGATGCATCGAGGGGGCTTCATGCGTAATCAGGATGTCAGCCTTGCATTCCTTGAGTTTTTCATAGACACTCTGGAAAATCGTCGAACGGTGTCTGCGGGGAAGACCGCCGCGCCACATTCCGCTCTTGCCGATCTTTCGGATGAAAAGGCTTGGAGAAGCATAAAGCGGCATTGCCGGAGGCATCCAAATTTGGCCGCGGAATACACCGCCTAAACCGGCCACTTTAACGCCGCAAACGTCCTGAACTCTGCCGTGGAGATTATGTTTAGCGAAAGAAGACCTCCAAAGACGGTCATAAATAAGGTCTGAGTCAGTGTCGTGATTACCCGGAATCCAGTAAATCTTGGTTCCTTTAACACCTTTAAAAATCTCATCCAAGGAATGAGACGGCGTCAGGTCGCCGAGAATCAGAACCGCATCCGGGTGCCATTGGTCTATGGCGCTCAGGATGTGGTCAAACTCTCCGTGCGGATCGCCGCATAGAAAAACCTTACTCATTCATGCCTCCGTTGCTAACGAAGGCAGAGTTCACCCGACTTCTCGCCGGACGAAAAACTTCGTTCTTTGTGTCCATCAATACAAGCCGGCCTTCTTTTTACTTATAAGGGACTGGATTAGAAGACCTGGCTCCCCGTGTGTTCTGCTACTCGGAGAATAACACTATTTAGCGCCGTCTAAAAATTAAACCGACTCTCCCCACAAATTTGGGCATAAAAACTGACAAAAGAAACACAAATCGCACAATTTTTTCTAAAAAGAGAAGCACTGCGCGTTATCAGCCGCAGAGTACCTGGCTAAAAATTCAGATTCCTGCGCCAGGCCGGAACAAAGATTCTTCACTTGACTTCGATCACGTCCGCACCTTTAGGAGCCGTGAATTTAAAAGTCTCGGGGCTTAACTGAACATCAGTCTTAAGATCGGAAATCGTTAGATTTGTCTTCTCACCCATCGATCCGACAAAAATGAGTTTTTCAAGTTTTTCAGACTTAAATCCGAAAGAAACTGAGTTCACCGAAGCGTCCTTGGCTTTAGGCGTTAGCGTGATCCAGGTATATCCGTCTTCTTGCTTGGGTTGTGTCGCATTCCAATCTTTTTTGTAGGACTGAGTTCCGAATAGGATAGAGGCAGGACTCTTAGGAATAGCTCCTTTAGCCGACCGAACAGTCACTTGGTTTAAATCCTCATCCCAAATATAGATTCGGCTGCCGTCGCAAACCATCTTCTGAGGATACGGGCTGGTATAAGTCCAAACAAATTTTCCGGGCCGAGAAAACGAGAACGTTCCTTTCTGTAATTCTTCTGCAGGTTTTCCGTCTTTTTGAAAGGTTTGTTGCTCAAAAGCACCGGAAGCCTGTTTTGTCTCATTCAAAAAATTATTTAACAGATCCAACGGCTGGGAAAAAACAACGAACGGAAATAAACCGGTAATGGTCAAAAGTGCTGTTTTTTTCATGAAACGCTTCTTCCTCAATCTAACAAAAGTTAGCGATGAACTAATCATAAATGATGATTAGTAGTTTTACTAAGACTAGCGTTTTCTTGCAAACATTGTTTGCGATTTGTTTGTTCCCTCAGGCTTTTAATCAAAAAATCTCATCTTATTTTTGCTATGCTCCTAGCTCATGAAAACAGGAACAATCCAAATTCAAGAAGAAAAACTTCTGTCTTTTTGGAGGGCTTTGCGCAAGCCCAAGAATAACTGTTTTCTTCAACGGCCTTCCCAATTTCGGGAGGCCGTTTTTTTACAGGAATTGAAATGAACTTGGAAACTCCTCTTACTATTCGCTCGATGATTGAACCGGTCATCAAAAAGAACGGCGGATGGGTGAATACCCATGCTCATGCAGACCGTTCCTTTACGCTGAGTCCGGATGTACTGCATATGAGAAAGACTTGCACGCTACAGCAGAAATGGGATGCGCTGGATAAGCTGAAGTCAGAATCCACTGAAGAGGACTTCTACAGAAGGTTTTGTCAATTCTTCGAGCTCATGATTTCTCAAGGCGTCACTGCCGTCGGTACCTTCGTGGACATCGACCCGCAGAGCAGAGACCGCGCTATCAAAGCCGGCGTTCGAGCAAGAGAGCATTACGCAGACCAGCTGACTGTTAAATTCGCTAACCAGACGCTCAAGGGTGTTATCGACCCTGAGGCCAGACAATGGTTCGATATCGGCTCCGAAATGGTCGACATCATAGGTGCCCTTCCTAAACGCGATGAAAAGGACTACGGAAAAGGCTCCGAAGCTTTTGACATTATTTTGAGCACTGCAAAACGCCTCAATAAGATGGTTCACGTTCACGTCGATCAATTCAATGAATCGCTTGAATATGAAACCGAAGAGCTGTGCGCTAAAACCATTGAACACGGTATGCAGGGCAAAGTTGTGGCCATTCACGGTATTTCCATCGCAGCTCACTCCAGAATGTATCGCCGCCGCTTGTACGATCTGATGAAAAAAGCCGACGTCATGATGATCGCCTGCCCTACTGCTTGGATTGACACACCGCGTTCGGAAAGTATCGGCCCTGTCCATAACTCGATGACTCCTGTCGATGAGCTCGATCCTGCCGGCATCACGGTTGCCTTAGGTACGGATAACGTCTGCGACGCCATGGTGCCTTGGAATGGCGGCGATATGTGGCACGAACTGATGACGCTTGCGACCGGCTGCCGTTATGACGAAATGGAAGCCCTGGCAAAGATTGCAACGGTCAACGGACGCCGAGTCCTCGGTCTGCCGCCGCTGGAAAACACCGACTTCTCTATCCAAATCTAGGAGTGTCAGCAATGCCTACTTCTTTTATCGCTCAAGATATCATGGCTGAACACCTCCTCAGTCATAACGCCATCGTATTTCTCAAAGACAAGCCTATGCGTCTTCGCTCGGGTCTGGTCACTCCGATTTACGTTGATAACCGTATCCTTCCTTCTTATCCGGAAGCCTGGAGAGATATTGTTGAAACGATGGCATCCCGCATCGTTGAACTTAAGCTGGACTTTGACGTCATCGCCGGCGTTGAAGGCGCCGGAACTTCTCACGGCGCCGCCCTGGCTTACCGCCTCGGCGTTCCGTTCGTCACGGTTCGCCGCGCTACCAAGAGTTACGGCAACCTCAGTCGAATCGACGGTATCGACGTCAAAGGCAAAAAAGTTCTCATCATTGAGGACCATCTTTCTACCGGTCTTTCTTTATTGGATGCAGCCAAAGTACTTCGTGAAGCCGGCGCCATCGTAGAAACCTGCTTTGCAATCACTAACTTTGATATGCCGGAGACGATGAGAAACTTTGAAAAGCATCACATCACCGCTTATCAGCTTCTTCCTTTTGCGTTCATTGTTGAAAAAGCCGAAAAATTAGGCCTTATCGACGCAAACGAGAAAGAACAAATCGATGCTTGGCTGGATACGCCCTGGACATGGGCAGCTGAGCGCGGTCTGTTTGCTCAAGCTTCTGAAAACTAATCAGTTCCCATTAACAGAAAACGGAAGGCCTCGAAACCTTCCGTTTTTCATGTGTGAACGTTTAATCCATTGAGGGACCGGAACCAACTAAAACTCGGCGTTTGCCCATACTGTTCGGTTTAGACACCACGCCTTCCTGTTCCATTTTTTCGATCAAGTTGGCGGCACGGTTATAGCCGATGTTTAGACGGCGCTGCAGGTAGGAGATAGACGGGCGATTTTCCGTCGTAACCAGCTGAACTGCCTTGTCATAAAGTTCGTTACCTTCATTGCGGGCGGAAGAAGTTTCTTCAACCTCTTCCTCTTCTTCCTCAGGTGCGTCAGTCACACCATCGACATATTCCGGCTTGCCTTGTTCCTTGAGGAACTCGGTCACACGGTAAATTTCTTCGTCCGGAACAAATGCACCGTGAATGCGCTGCAACTGAGCACTGGGCTTCATATAGAACATGTCGCCGCGACCAAGCAATTCTTCCGCACCCGGAGTATTCAGAATCGTCGTCGAGTCATAGCGGTTGGAGACCTGGAAGCTGATACGCGACGGGCAGTTAGCTTTAATCACCGGCGTGACAATATCAGCACTCGGACGCTGTGTGGCGATAATCATGTGCATGCCGGCCGCTCGGGCTTTTTGGGTCAGGCGCATGATCTGAGTCTCTACTTCCTTGCCGTAAACCATCAGCAAGTCAGCCAACTCGTCGATGATGATAATGATGTACGGGATCTCTTCCAAAGGAATCGGCGGCTGGGCATGCGGATTCATAATCGGAGTACCGGCTTCCTTCGCTTCGCGAATTCGCTGGTTGTAACCGTCAAAGTTTTTCTGTCCGGCCATCTTCAGCAGTTTGTAGCGTCGATCCATTTCGCGGACGGCCCAGGCCAGACAATGAGCCGCCTTGGCCATATCCGTAATCACCGGGGTCAAAAGATGGGGAATATCTTCGTAGGGACTGAATTCCACTTCCTTCGGATCAACCAGAATCAGCTTGAGCTTATCAGGCGGATTCTTATACAGCATCGACAGAATCATGGCGTTGATACCGACGGACTTACCGGAACCCGTAGTACCGGCGACCAATAGATGAGGAGCTTTAGCCAAGTCAATAACGACGGGGTCGCCCGCAACGCCTTTACCAAGTGCCAAGGTCAGCGGAGAAGTACTCGACTGGAAGGGGTGACTGTTGATAATTTCTTTCAGATAAATCGTCTGTACCGACTGAGAAGAATTCGGCACTTCAAGACCAATACAGTCAGCTTCCTGCATATTCTCTACAATACGAACATTGGGCTGTCCTAAGCCGCGAGCCAAGTCTTTTGCTACTTCCACGAACTTACGAGAGCGGACGCCCGGAGCCGGCTGCAGTTTGAACCGGGTAATAATCGGCCCCGGCAGAGCAGAAAGAACCTTAGCGTTAATTTTATAATTTTGAAGTATGTGTTCGATACGCTGAGAGGTCAGGTTCAATTCTTCCCTGCTGACCTGAACCGCTTCAAACGGAGGATCGTTCAGCAACGACACCGGAGGCAGGACAAACTCCTTCGGTTCTTCCGGAACTTCTTCGATCAGCCGGGCTGGCTGTTCAACGACATGATCTTCGATCGGCAGATCTTTGACACTTTCCTCTTCATCGCGGATATCTTCAATATCGAAGGGTTCTTTTTCCATCGGCGCAACGGTATTTTCGGGCGTAGGGCGGAGTGAGGCCGGTGCCAAGTCTTCCGGATCGCGCTCATAATCAATCGGTTTAAATTGATCCGGACCTTTCACCTCGTCTTCCTTATCATCAGCGAATAAAAGTTCCTCAGTTTTAATCTCTTCAGCCCGCGGCTGAACAACCGGAGCGGAAGCAGCAGGAAGCGCAGGCAGTTCGGGAGAAGGCCCTTGTCGGTCCTGAAGCGACTTCTCTCTTTCCTCCATAGAGGCTTTCGCAAAAGCGTCATCTTCTTTGCTTTGCTTAATTGAAGCCACTCTGCGGAATAAACGCTCAAAAGTTCTTCCGATTTGTTCCGCGACCGACATCCAAGAAAAACCGAAAAACACGGAAGAACAAAACAGAACTAAAACAAGAACGAAAACCGTGGCTGCTTCTAGGCTCATCCAATAGAGGAGCTCGGATCCGATCGCGCTTCCAAGCGCTCCGCCTGTCGTGCCGGGAAGCCCTTCGGAATGAGTATGGAACCGAAGGAAGAACAGCGCACAGCAACTAAGGACCAACACACAGAAAGCCAAAATACGGAAACCCATCGGGATCGGAGAAACGGAAACTTTTTTTCCTCGCAGGCGTTTTAAGCCGCGAACCAGAAAATAAAAGAGTCCGATAACAAAGACCCAGGCGCCCCAGCCGAATAAAAGATAGAACAGATCGGCCGTCCAAGCACCCTGCACTCCGAAGAGGTTGCTGACTTGGAGCTTGGTATTGAAGCGTGAAAATCCCGGATCCGAGTAGTCATAACTTCCCAGAACAAGAGAAAGAGCGATACAAGCCGCCGCGCAAACGCAAAAGAGAACCAGACCCCAGAGTTTTCCTCCGGCGCCGACCTCGTCTTCGGAATTATTCCGAAACCGGGGGAAATTTCTATATAAGAAGGAGGTTTCTATCGAGTTGCTCATTATGTGTTAAATGGTGTTTCCGTAATTCTAGTTGTAAACCAACGCTCTATAATCGTTGGACAATTTGTGAATATTAAAGGAAGTAGAACATGACTACCAATACCGAACACAGTAAAGTTTTGATCATCGGTTCGGGCCCCGCCGGCTATACCGCCGCCGTTTATGCCGCCCGCGCTAACTTAAAACCTACTCTCATTACAGGTATGGAGCAAGGCGGTCAGCTGACAACAACGACTGAAGTCGACAACTGGCCCGGCGACCCCAAAGGCGTGATGGGTCCGGAACTTATGCAGCGCATGCTCGAACATGCTGAGCGTTTTGAAACAAGAATCGCGGCGACTCCGCAATTAAAGAGGCCATCTATCTTGCCGGTATCGCCTCCAAGGTTCACATGATCCACCGCCGCGACCAGTATCGCGCTGAAAAAATCATGGTAGATCGTCTTAAAGCCGTCGCAGCCGAAGGCAAGATCGTTCTCCACGAGTTCTGCACGCTGGACGAAATCCTGGGCGACAAGACCGGTGTGACCGGCGTCCGTTTGAACAACCTCAAGACGGGTGAAAAGGAAGACATTCCGGTTATGGGCGTTTTCATTGCCATCGGCCACTCCCCAAACACCAAGATGTTCGAAGGCCAGCTGGAGATGAACCACGGTTACATCGTCACTAAAGGTATTGCCTCCGGCGCTGCTCAGGCCACCAACCTCCCGGGTGTCTTTGCCGCCGGCGACTGCCAGGACCAGGTTTACCGTCAAGCCATTACCAGCGCTGCTTCCGGCTGTATGGCTGCTCTGGACGCCTTAAACTATTTAGAAACAAACGGTTTGGTTGATTAACAGAAATGAATGTCGATAAAGAGTCTTTCGCTTCTCTGATGAGCTTGAAGGAACAACTGAAAGTCAAACAGGAAGAAGAAGCACGAATCGCTGCCGAAAAGGAACAAAAGCGTAAAGAGGCTGAGGCTAAAGCTCACGAGTTCGAGAATGCAATGAAAGAACTCGGAGTCAAAAAAAAAATAGGCAGGGAAGATAAAGTCTTCCACGCCATGCCGAAGCCGGCACCCATTCCTCGTCAGCGCTACGCCGACGAAAAGGCGGTGCTCGAAGACTCTTTGTCCGACAACATCAGTATCGATCACCTTCTGGATTCCGATGAACGGCTGTCTTATCGGGCACCTTCTATGGCGCCCGATGTTCCCAAGAAACTGCACCAGGGCGCATGGTCCGTTAAAGGTACCTTGGATCTTCACGGGTACACGTCGGAGGAAGCCAGACTGCTTCTGGTGGAATTCTTAAACGAGGAGAGAAAAGCCGGACACCGTGCCGTGCGAATCATCCACGGACAAGGATTCGGCTCTGCTGGACGGAAGCCTGTTTTAAAGGAAAAGGTTCCGGTTTGGCTGGCTCAGCGAAAAGAGGTGCTCGCCTTTGTACAGGCGCCGCCTTATGACGGAGGAGCCGGCGCCGTTTATGTTCTTTTAGCGCCTTAACCGGCAGAAAAAAAATTCGACCGATGCTTTGCGGCATCGGTCTTTCGTTTTGTTAGACGGCAGCGTTTCCGGTTTCACCAGTTCTGATTCGAATCACCTCTTCGACCGGCATCACGAAAATCTTTCCGTCGCCGATCTTGTTGGTACGGGCGGTTTTCATAATCGCTTCGACCGCCATGTTGACCAGCGAGTCGTCGACCACGCACTCAATCTTCATCTTGGGCAGAAAGTCCACGACGTACTCCGCACCACGGTAAAGTTCGGTATGTCCTTTCTGACGGCCGAAACCTTTGACCTCGGTCACGGTCATACCCTGAACACCAATTTCTGCGAGTGCCTCTCTCACTTCGTCAAGTTTGAAGGGCTTGATAATAGCGACGACTTGTTTCATTTTTTCTCCCGAAATTTTTTCAGAAATTTTACTCTTAAAGTCTGTATTTATTAGTGACCGGGAAGCGCCAATCCCGCCCGAAAGCGACTTTTGTCACCTTAGGTCCGATCGGAGACTGGCGGCGCTTGTATTCCGCACGGCTGACCATTCTTAAAACTTTGTCGACGACGGCACGGTCAAAGCCTGCTGCAACAATCTCTTCCGGCCCTTCACGATCTTCGATGAAGCGGCGAAGAATCTCGTCGAGCACGCTGTAATCCGGCAGAGAATCCTGATCCTTTTGATTCTCACGAAGCTCCGCGCTCGGAGCACGAGTCAGTATCGTTTCCGGGAAAACCGGATTCTCTTTACTGCATTCGTTAATCCAGCGGCACAAAGCGTAGACCTGAGTCTTGTAGACGTCTTTAATCACGGCGAAACCGCCTGCCAGGTCGCCGTACAGGGTTGAATAACCGACCGCCATTTCGCTCTTATTCCCGGTCGTAGCAACCATCGAGCCGAACTTATTGGAAATAGCCATCAGAATGACACCGCGGATACGTGCCTGAAGGTTTTCTTCAGTGACATCGTGCGGCATGCCGTTGAACTGCTTGGCCAGCATGAATTCAAATGCCGTGTAGCCGTCCTGAATTGAAATCGTCTCAAGGCGTACGCCCAAACGAGAAGCCAATTTGGCCGCGTCACCACGGCTTAATGAAGATGTATAAACGGACGGCATCATCACGGCGAGCACTTTGTCGTTGCCCACGGCGTCCACCGCGATCTTAAGGACCAGTGCAGAGTCCACGCCTCCGGAAAGGCCCAGCACGACACCCTTAAATCCGTTCTTATTGATGTAGTCCCGCATGCTGACAACCAGGGCTTCGTAAAGCACGGCCCAATCAGACAGCGGCTGGGAATCCTCTCCGCGGCAGATTCTGCCTTTTCTGACTTCCACAGAAAGAAGCGACTCTTTCATATGAGGCGCACGGGCCAGAACCTCGTCGGCCGAGCAGGCAAAAGTTTCTCCGTCAAAAACGATTTCATCCTGCGCTCCGCACATATTGACGTAGCAGGCGTCCATTCCGATGGCGTTCACATGGCGGCGCACCATATTTAACCGCTGTTCTTCCTTTCCTTCTTCAAACGGAGAAGCATTGGCGATTAAGAGAACCTGTGCGCCCTGCTCTTTGGCTTGCGAAGGTGCTTCCGGGAACCAAATATCTTCACAAATATTGACGCCGAAGCGCGTATCTCCGACATCAAACGTGCAGACGTCTTCTCCGCCCGGCGTGAAGTAGCGTTCTTCATCAAAAACACCGTAGTTGGGAAGATTCTTCTTTCGATAAGTAAGGAGAATTTTGCCGTTGAGGATGACGGAGACCACGTTATATAAACGGCCGGCTTCTTTTAAGGGATAGCCTGCAAGAATATGCAGTTTCGGAAAACGGGTTGAATATTCAACCAGCTCATTGAGTTTCTTTGCACAGTCTTCTAAAAAACTGTCCAAAAACAATAAATCTTCTGGAGGATATCCGCACAAAGAAAGTTCAGGGGTCACTAAGATGTCGGAATGCTTCGCTTTTTCTGCGGCTTCGGCTATCCGCTTAAAGTTTCCTTCCAAGTCACCGGCAGTCTGATTCAGCTGCGCCATTGAGACCACTACTTTTTCAATCATCCGTGAACCTCCTAATCGATTGCGGACTCCAAACCCGATGTTCTAGATCATACAAAACAAAGTGCCGTCCGAGTGCTCAGCGGAGGCCAAAAATAGAAAACCCGAGCGAATTGCCCGGGTCTCATCCTAAAAAACAGGGATCGAAAGATTATTTAGCGTTGTTGTAAGCTTCAACGCCTTTCATGATCACCTTGCAGGCTTCTTCAGGACCGGTCCAGCCGGAAACCTTAGCCCATTTGCCTTTTTCCAGATCTTTGTAGTGTTCAAAGAAATGGCGGATCTGAGCAAGATAATCTTCAGGAACATCATCGATGGTCTGAATCTTGTTGTAGCGCGGAGTCAGCTTCTGAACCGGAACTGCAAGCATCTTCATGTCGCCGCCGCTTTCGTCTTCCATCAAGAGCATGCCGAGCGGACGGCAGCGGATCACGGATCCGGCCAGCAGAGGGAACGGAGTAATCACGCAAACGTCAACGGGGTCACCGTCATCGCCGAGGGTCTGAGGGATGAAACCGTAGTTTGCAGGATAACGCATGGAAGTGCCGATGAAACGGTCGACCAGAAGAGCGCCGCTTTCTTTGTCAACTTCATACTTGACGGGGTCGCTCTGTGCGGGGATTTCAATCACAACATTGAAATCGTGCGGCAGGTCTTTTCCTGCGCTGATTTTGCTCATATCCATAATATTTTTCCAACCTTCATTAATTAGGAAATAATCTATTAATTTTAATCGTTAGTTCCTTACTCTGCCAAGGAGATCAATTTATCAGCAAGTCCGCTGCAGCGGGACTCCACTAATTCGACGTTCTTGAAACCCTCCTCAAAGAGATGCTCTTGAATGCGGGGATGGATCGTCAGAACTAAAGCCGACTTCAGCCATCCGGCATTGTCTCCTCCGACGTTTTCTTCGAGGGTTCGTATGGCGTCCGTGCTCGTCAGATAAACCACCGGCGCTTCTCCGCGTCCGATCCACCTCTTTTGATCGCCTGAAGCCTTCAGCGGGATTCTCTTATAGATAGGTGCCACGGTCACAGGAACACCTTTATCCCGCAGCACGTCAATCAGGAACTGACGGCCCGTGTCGCCTCGAATGAGGACAACTTCCGGAGGAAGACCTTCTTCCAAAAGGAGTTCAAAAAGCAGTTCGGAACCGCTCTCCAGAGAGCTTCCGTGCGGAAAAAGAATTTCGTGTGCTGCAGGAAAAGCCGCGGTCAAAGCTTTAGCGGTCGGTTCGCCGACACAGGTAAAGCGAGCAGATTCAGGAAGCTGAGGAAAAATGTCCTTCATGAAGCTGACCGTCGTCGGACTCACGAGAATCAGCAACGCGCCTCTTTCAGCTCCTTCGAGAATTTCTTTGACGCTTTCCTCGTAATCTTCCGAACGATCAAACGTAAACGCCGGCCAGTAAACCGAACCGGCCGTTTTTGCTTCCAGTTCTTCCTGAAGCCGCTGCCCGCCAGGCCCCGGCTTCATGTTTAAGATCGTGCGCATTACTTTCCGAGCACTTCTTTCAGAAGACGCTTAGCGCCTTTTTCGATCAGCTGATCCAGCACCTTGCGGGCATTTTCTTCAGGCTCATTTGCCAGGCCCGTGTATTCAGCCGTCACATATTCACCGGTCATGTGGTTGCCGACAAGTGCGCGGAGGAACATCTGACCGTCGTCAATCGTGGCGTAGGCAGCCAAAGGAACCTGGCAGGAACCGCCGAGTGCTCTGGAAACCGCTCTTTCCGCCTGAGTGCACAGACGAGTGTCTTCGTCGTTGAGCGCTTCGACGTATTTCTGTGTCATTTCGTCGTTTCCAACCGCTTCAATGCCGATAGCACCTTGACCCGGCGCCGGAAGGGAAACTTCAGGCGGAATAATGGAACGAATGCGATCGGACAAACCGAGGCGCTTCAGACCGGCTGCCGCCATCACGAGGGTGTCGTACTGTCCGTTGTCGAGCTTAGAAAGACGAGTGCCCACGTTACCGCGAATCATCTCGACCTTGAGGTGCGGGAAACGGGAACGAACCATCAGTTCACGACGAAGGCTGGAGGTGCCGACAACGCTTCCGGCCGGCATCTCTTCTAAAGAGGCATATTTATGAGACACCACAGCATCGCGCGGATCTTCACGGACCATCACGGCAGCCAGTGTGAACGGCTCAAGAAGATCCATCGGGACATCTTTCAGACTGTGGACGGCGATTTGAGCTTTGCCTTCAAGCATAGCGGCTTCAAGTTCTTTAACGAACAAACCTTTTCCTCCGATCTTGGAGAGCGTGACATCCAAAATTTTGTCGCCTTTGGTAGTTAAACCTAAAAGCTGAACATCAAGCTCGGGGAATTTTTCTTTCAGGCAGCTCTGAACGTACTTTGCCTGCCAAAGCGCCAGCGGGCTTTCGCGAGTGGCAATAACCAGATGATCTTGCTGAGTCATTTTTTAACTTTTTAGAGAAATACAAAGAATGAATGGGAGTTTATCAAGATGGGCGGGAAGCGCGTTACACCGGTCTTAACAATCGCTTTCGAAAACCACCTCTAACAACAAAGAAAACCTTTTGTAGACAATCCGTTACCCGACAATTCAGTCATTACTGGCTATAATTGGCCTTTTTCATTACTGACTGCAAAAGTTATGGCCCAACACAATCCTCTCTCAGTTCATGCCGATCCGCTTGCCTCCAAAAAAGAAGCTTGGAGCGGACGCTTTTCTGAGCCTATGGCCGAATTTGTCCTTCGTTACACCGCCAGCGTGAACTTTGACAAGCGTATGGCTGAAGCCGATATCGCAGGCTCCGTAGCCCATGCCAAGATGCTTGCCAAATGCGGCATTATTTCCAAAGAAGATTTGAATGACATCGAACGCGGAATGCGTCAGATTCTTCAGGAAATCAAAGAAAACCGCTTCGAATGGAAACTCGAACTCGAAGACGTTCATCTCAACATTGAAGCCCGCTTAACGGAACTTGTCGGAGACGCCGGAAAGCGCCTTCACACCGGCCGCAGCCGTAATGACCAAGTTGCATTAGATATTCGTCTGTACCTGCGCAATGAGATCGACCAGATCATGGATCTTCTCTCTCATCTGCAGAAATCCCTGCTGACGGTTGCCGAAAAGAACATCGACACCATCATGCCGGGCTACACCCACATGCAGGTTGCTCAGCCCGTCACTCTCGGCCATCACTGCCTGGCTTATGCCGAAATGTTCGAGCGCGACCGCGAACGCTTGGCTGACTGCCGCAAACGCGTCAATCGTTCTCCGCTCGGTGCCGCTGCTCTTGCCGGCACCACCTATCCGATTGACCGCGAATACACGGCAGAACTGCTCGGATTTGAAGGTGTGACTCAGAACTCTCTGGACTCCGTCAGCGACCGCGATTTTGCAATTGAATTCTGCTCCTGCGCTTCGCTCATCATGATCCACATTTCCCGTATGTCCGAAGAGCTCATCTACTGGATGAACACCAACTTCGCATACATCATGCTGCCGGACAGATTCACGACGGGTTCCTCCATCATGCCGCAGAAAAAGAATCCGGACGTTCCGGAAGCTGCCCGCGGCAAGTCCGGACGCGTGGTCGGTCACCTGATGGGCCTTCTGATGCTGATGAAGGGACAGCCCCTTGCTTACAACAAAGACAATCAGGAAGACAAAGAGCCGCTCTTTGACACGATTGATACCGTCAAAGACACTCTGCGCGCTTTCATCGAAATGATCCCCGGAATCCAGGTCAACAAGGCCCGTATGCGTGAAGCCGTCATGCTCGGTTATCCAACCGCTACAGACTTCGCCGACTACCTCGTCCGCAAAGGCCTGCCCTTCCGTGACGCTCACGAAGCTGTCGGCTGCGCCGTGCGTCTTGCTTCTGAGAAAGGCTGCGGTCTGCATGACCTCACGCTTGAGGAATTAAGAGAATTCAGCGATAAAGTCGGTGAAGATGTTTACGACAGTCTGACGCTTGAAGGCTCCATTGCTTCCCGCAACCACACCGGCGGCACGGCACCTTCTCAGGTCGCCAAACAAGTCGGCATTTGGAAAGAGCGTCTCAAGAACCGCGCTCATAAATAATTCAGGAACGCACGGGAACCTTAAAAGTTCCCTTGCTCCCACGCGAAACGCCCGGATCTCTCCGGGCGTTTCGCTTTTGCTATTCAGCAAAAATTATTCAGCGTCAATCTTGACGACCCAGCCTTCAGGACCTTCGATTTCGCCCATCTGGATACCGGTCAGTGTTTCTCTGAGCTTGGTGCAGATAGGACCCATCTTTTCCATGCCGGATGGGAAGTAGATATCGCCGTCAGGTGTATTGACCATACCGATCGGAGCCAAGACGGCAGCCGTACCGCAAAGAGCGCCTTCAGCCATGTCTTTGAGTTCGTTCAGCTTAACGGGACGCTCAACAACCTTATAGCCCAATCTCTTGGCAACGTCGATTAAAGAGCGGCGTGTGACGGAAGGAAGAATGGAATCGGACTTCGGAACAATGATTGTGCCTTCCTTGTCAACGAAAATCAGGTTGGCACCGCCGGTTTCTTCGATATAGGTGCGTGTAGCCGGATCAAGGTAGATGTTTTCGGCGTAGCCGTGGCGATGAGCTTCCATTGTCGGATGCAGACTCATAGCGTAGTTCAGACCGGCTTTGATATGACCGGTTCCGCGGGGAGCGGCACGGTCGAACTCAGGAACCGTCAGCTTAAGCGGCTTGATAGCGCCTTTGAAATATGCGCCGACCGGCATCACGAAAATTCTGAAAATAAACTCATGGGCCGGCGCCACACCGATCTGAGGACCGGAACCGATCATGACGGGGCGGATGTACAGCGTTGCGCCGGTGCCGTAAGGAGGAACCCAAGCAGCGTTGGCTGCGACAACGTCCTTGACGGCCTGAATGAATTTTTCTTTCGGGAAAGCCGGCATTTCAAGGCGTTCGGCACTGCCCATCATACGTTCTGCGTTCAAATCCGGACGGAAAGTAACGATATCGCCGTTGACGGTGGTGTAAGCTTTCAACCCTTCAAAACAGCACTGGGCATAGTGGAATACGCAAGCGGCTTCGGACAGTTCGATATTGGAATCAGTGATCATCTTACCTTCATCCCATTTACCGTCTTTCCAATGAGCTTCGAAACGGTAGTCGGTCGGTGTGTAGCCGAAGCCTAATTTGCTCCAGTCAATATCTTTTTTCTGCATTTTTTCTCCTACGAGATTCGTTTTGTTATAGATCCCTAATTGTAATAATTTGAAAGAAATTATTCGGACTTCTGAGGAGAAATTAGCAGGAGCGGCTTTTTTCAGACTTAAGAATTTCCGGCAACGGTCATTTCTTTAATCAGCACCGATCCGCTGAGGTAGCAGCCGTTCAAGTCCACGTCGTCTGACATCGCTTCGATAGACATGAAGATGTCTCTGAGATTGCCAGCAACGGTAATGCCTTCCACCGGGTAAGCGATCCTTCCGTTCTCCACCCAGAAACCGGATGCGCCCTTAGAGAAATCTCCTGTCGTGTAGTTGACGCCCTGCCCGATGAGCTCAGTTACTAAGAGGCCGGTTCCCATACGGGAGAGCAATGCGGAAAGCGTTTTTTCGGAGGCTTCCGGTGCTTCGGAGAAGATGAGGTTGTAGGGTCCGCCGGCATTTCCTGTTGTCGTCATTCCCAACTTGCGAGCCGAATAGCTGCTCAGAAAAAGTCCGCTCAGCACACCGTGATCGACGACTAAGCGTTCAGAAGGACGGACGCCTTCATCATCAAAAGGCGCCGAGCCCCAATAGCGCGGGATGAACGGATTCTCCAAAATGGAAAGATGATCGGGGAAAATCGGTTTATTCAGCATTCCTTCGAGGAAGGAGGTCTTGCGGTACAACGCTGAACCGCTTGCCGCATGAACAAAGGTTCTGAATAAGCTCTTGGCAACCGGTGCTTCAAAAACGACCGGGCACTTGCGGGTCGATAAACCGCGTGCCGACAGATGATCTACAGCTCTTTGGCCGGCGATCATGCCGACCTGCTGCGGCGAGAGCAAATCCATCGACGAAACGCCGGAAGTGTGCCAGGAGCCGACCTGCATTCCGTTTTGGTCCTCAGCGATCACTGAGGTGTCAATCGAATGGTCGCTAAAGGGATAGCCGTGCAAAAAGCCTTCGGTATTTCCCAAGATAAAAGAGCCGATCGTTGTCGTGACCATTGCGCCGTCGGAATTCACCACGCGTTTATCGACACTCAATGCCGCTTTTTCTGCTTCGACCGCCTTTTGAACCTGTTCTTCAATCGAGATGTTCCACGGATGGAAGAGATCAAGCTGACGTGGGTTCGTGCAGAGTCGTTCTTTATCCGGCAGGCCGTTGCATTCATCCGGTGTGGTGTAGCGCGCCATATCAAGCGCCGCTTTGACCGTTCTTAAGATCGATTCTTTGCGAAAGTCTCCGCTGGAAGCCACAGCCTTAGATTTACCGAGATAGACGGTAATTCCGAAATCTCGGTCATGGGTATGTTCGATGGATTCCGTTTCCCGATTTCTTACCGTAACACATGTCCCCTTCTCTTCACTGACTTCTACCGAAGCGGAAGTTGCACCTAGAGAAAGCGCTGTGTCTAAAGCATGCGAAACCAAGGAACCGAGCTCTTCTGAGCTACTTATTGTGGGAGTTTGACTCATATTTTGAAGCGGAAACTAAAGATTGGAGATTATGATAGCGCTTGATGCAAATATTACTAAAGAAGGTCACGCTAATATGAAGAATACAAACGAAAACCTTGAAGAAGAGTACAGCGGTCCGAGCAAAAGTGAACTGAAAAGAAGGGCCGAGCATCTGCAGGATCTCGGTAAAGAACTGACCACCCTGGGTGCCGAAACGCTGGCAAAAATCGAACTTCCCGAAGTCATTCTTAAAGCCATTGAGGATTATCACCGTGTTCCCTCCTTCGGTGCCAAACGACGCCAGCTCCAGCTTATCGGCAAATACATGAGAGCATTAGACGGAGACGCCGTTCGTCAGGCCATTGACCGTGCAACAGGCAACGATAAAGCGGCGGTGGCCGCACTGCATAAGAGTGAACGTCTGAGAGATGCGTTGATTGCAGATGATGCCGCTCTGACAAAATTTATTGCTCAGTTCCCTGACGTCAATGTTCAGGAAGTTCGTCAGCTTATCCGTAATGCTCGTAAAGAAGCCGAAGGCAATAAGCCTCCGAAATCCGCCCGTGCACTCTACAAACTAATCTACGCAATGGTTCTTCCTCCGATCGTGTTGGAAGCGACTGAGGAGGAAGACGATGAAGAATAGCAAAGCAAAAATCGGTCTGGTTTCCATTTCCGATCGTGCCTCTTCCGGAACTTATCAGGACAAAGGCATTCCCTCTTTAAAAGAATGGCTCGCTAAGGCTTTGCTTTCTGACTATGAAGTTGTGGAAAAACTCATTCCTGATGAACAGCAGCTTATCGAAGCGACTCTGAAAGAATTGTGTGATCAGGAAAACTGCGATTTGATTCTGACAACCGGAGGCACCGGTCCGTCTCGTCGTGACGTGACGCCTGAAGCCACGCTGGCTGTCGCCACTCGTACCCTTCCGGGATTCGGAGAACAAATGCGTGCGGTTTCTCTTGCCTTTGTTCCGACCGCGATTTTGTCCCGCCAGGTCGGCGTGCTTCGCGAAATCAAAGATCATGCCGCTTTGATCATTAACCTTCCGGGGCAGCCCAAGGCTATCGCTGAAACTTTGGAAGGCATTCCTTCCAAAGGCATTCACGGTATTTTTGCGGCAGTACCCTACTGTATTGATTTGATCGGCGGTCCGGCCATTGAAACCCGTCCTAATGTCGTTAAGGCTTTCCGCCCGAAATCCGCGCCGCAGCCTCATGTCATTGATGCAAAAATCATTGAACCAAAAGAAGGCAAAGCGGACTCCACGATCATCATGCTGCACGGCTTGGGCAGCGACGGATCGGATTTCGAACATTTCCGAGAGGAACTTGCAGCATGCGGCGCACCTGTCGAACAGGCTCGTTTGATTCTTCCGACCGCACCTGAACGTGCGATTGCAGCAAATGAAGGCTTCCTGATGCGCGGCTGGTTCGATCTTCTCGACACCGACGGAATCGGTGCCAGCGACGAGCCGGCACTTATTGAGAGCGCCCGTATCGCAGAACGTTTAATTGCCCTGGAAGAGACGAAAGGCATTAGACGGGATCGAATCTTCTTAGGAGGTTTCTCACAGGGCGGCTGCGTTGCGCTTTACACGGCTCTGAAACTCGACCGTCCGATCGGCGGCATCTTCTGCCTGAGCGGCTATCTGCCCATTGAGTCTGCTGACGATATTGAGCATGTCGGTCAAGGCATCCTCTCTCCGATTTTCCTCGCCTATGGAAAAGAAGACAGCGACGTACCGCCCGTGTACCCTGAGATCAGTGTTAGAGAACTTCGTAAGCTCGGAGCAACCGATCTTTGGTCCAAGGGATATGACGGAGCCGGTCATGATTTAAGCATCGAGGAAGTCACAGATCTGTCTGACTTTTTAGAAAAATCTTTAGTAGCTTCCCAATAAAGCTTTGTATCCGATTTGAGGCAAAAGTGCGCTTTTTTAAGGCGCTCTTTTTTATGCTGGAATCCTTAGGAAAAATGTATAAAAACTAAGATCATGGAATCTTTTTGGGACAAACTGTTAAGCGGGTCGGAGGCGATCCTTGAGCCCTTGCACGTACCGCTGTTTACGGCCGGCGGCAGTCAGATCGACACGTTCGATATTCTCGAGTTCTGCTTGGTCTTTCTCATTGCTTATTGGCTTGGCAAGTTAGGAGAAGAAAGCATCAGGAAGTTCGGCTCCCGTCACAACTCCGTCCGTCCGGAATCCCTTTCAATGTTTGCCCGCTTCATCCACTGGGGCATATTGGCCGTCGGCATTCTGATGGGCTTATCGATGATCGGTCTCCCGATCACACACTTGGCGATCTTAGTTTCTGCCTTATCAGTAGGCATCGGCTTCGGACTACAGACGATTGTCAATAACTCCGTTGCCGGTTTGATTTTGATATCGGAACGTGCGGTCAGCTTAGGCGATATTATTGCCACTCCGAGCGGCCAGGTGGGCCGGGTGACCATGATCACGATTCGTGCCACGCGTATTGTAACCCCGACTGGTCAAGCAATCATCATCCCTAATGCTTCCCTGATTAACGGCTCTTTTACCAATTACACCATGGATCGCCGAGGCGTTCGAAAGATCTATCCGTTCTCGATCCCTTACGGCATTGACTTTCGCAAGGTTAAAGAAATTATTGAAAAGGCTGCCGTCTCAGTTCCGTTCTGTATTAAGCCCGATGCACTCCATGAGGTAGAGTGCGGTATCACCGGATTCGGGAATTTTGGCATTAATGTAGAACTGGTTGTTTGGGTTGATCCGATTGAATTGATGGAGCCGTACCGCCTAGAAGCGGCCTTTTTGAACGCTATCAATGATGCGTGTGTAGCCAACGGCATTGTGATGCCGGGACCCTCCTATGGGGTCACTGTCTCCCCGACACCGACACCTGTTGCGTTCAATGCTCAGGTTTCAGGCACCTCTTCTCCTGTGCCTTCTAATCTCCGGGCACCTGCTCCTACAAATCTTGTTCCCTCGGCAGATCCTTCGGAGAGTGCGAAAGCCATCGGACAAGTTCCGCCGGCACAAGCTGCAGCCATCATAGGAGTCCCGCAGTCTATGACTGAAAATCCTTCTCCAAAGAAAGAAAAAGAGGAATAGTTGACCTCGTAATTTCTCCTCAGACTAAAATTTCGTTATCAGTTTGAGGAGATTTTTTTTGAGTCATTACATCGGACGCTTTGCACCATCCCCAACCGGCCATCTACACGCCGGAAGTTTGGCATGCCTTTTAGCAAGTTATCTCGATGCTAAAGCTCATAGAGGAACGTGGATTATTCGCGTCGAGGACATTGATCCGCCTCGTGAACCTGCGTGGGCAGCAGAGGATCAGCTCGAAACCATCGAAGCGTTCAAGCTACACTCAGATCGTCCAATTCTCAGACAGTCAACTCGAATTGAGGCCTATCAACAGGCCCTCAACTTTTTAATCGGTAAAGGTCTGGCCTATGGGTGTGCTTGCACTCGCAAAAGAATCGAAGCCGCCTGCTTAGCTGCCGGCTTGCCACAGGGCGCCTATCCCGGAACTTGTCGCCATGGAACAGGCGGTGCACCGATTCGTGCGTGGCGCTTTCTTGTAGACGACGGTTTCATCTCTTTCAATGACAGATGGCAAGGTACGTTTAAACAGAACGTTTTGAGAGAAATCGGCGATTTTGTTATTCGGAGAGCCGACGGACTCTGGGCCTATCAACTCGCCGTTGTCGTCGATGACGGATTCCAGGGCGTGACACACGTTGTCCGCGGTGCTGACTTGATAGACAACACGCCGCGACAAATTTTGCTTCAGATAGCATTAGGTTTAACTACACCAGGGTACATGCACATCCCGCTCGTACTAGACAAGAAGGGGAACAAGCTCTCTAAACAGACATTGGCCCCAGCGATTGATCGAAGCAAGCCCGAAGAAGAAGCCGCACGTGCCTGGACTCACCTAGGATTCAAACCTTTTGCTTTCGATACTCTCGACGAGTTTTATTCAGAGGCAGTTAAGCGTTGGAGAACGAGATTCCAAATTAAAGCCTAGTTTCTGCGGCCTGTTCCACCTAACAGAACTGCAACTTCTCTCTTCTCCCCAGAGACAGATCTTGAGAAATTTTGTGGGGCGGGTTTCTTTCCAGAAGAACGACCTGGTACATAGGGCCGTGAGAAAAATGGATCCTCCGGCTTGCGAGGAGCTTTCCAAGCATCTGTACTTGAGGAAAACTTTCGTGGAAATCTTGCTCTCTTGCGAGGTTCAGGATCAAGCTCCTGCGGGATTAAATTTACCCTCGTCAGCTTGCGAATCGCATCAAAACTCTTCTTATCTTTGTCTGTAACCAGCATCAATGCCAGGCCCGAACTTCCTGCGCGACCTGTTCTGCCAATTCGATGAACATAGTCCTCAGGAACAAATGGAACGTCGTAATTAATCACGAGCGGCAGCTCGGCAATGTCCAAACCGCGGGCTGCGACATCCGTCGCCACCATGATATTTAAGGTTCCATCCTTGAAATCTTTCAACAGCTTCAAGCGCTCTTCTTGGGTTTTGTCTCCATGAATTGCATCAGCATTGAATCCACATTTTTCTAATTCACGTGCAAGTCTACGCGCCGTCAATTTTGCATTGACGAATACGATTGTCTGGAGCGGTTTGCCATCGGGGTCTTCTCCGCGGGTTTTCAGAAGTTCCACTAAAGCATCCGTTTTTTGAAGCTCGTTAACAGAGAAGACCTCCTGTTTAATGGTAGCTGCGGTCGCGTTTTGGCGAGCCACCTCGATAACAACAGGATCAGTCAAGAAATTTCCGGCTAACTTCTTAATTTCCGGAGAGAACGTAGCTGAGAACATCAGATTCTGGCGCTTTTTGGGAAGCGCATTCAGGATCCTGGAGATGTCCGGCAGAAAGCCCATATCCAACATACGGTCGGCTTCATCCAAAATGACAATGCCGCTCTGATTAAGATTAGTGTTTCTCTGCTCGAGATGATCCAATAAGCGTCCGGGTGTCGCGATCAAAATCTCCACGCCCTTCCTTAATGCCTCAGCTTGAGGTTTGATATCCACCCCGCCATAAACAACGCCAATTCGGATGGGTGTATCAGCTGCGTAATTTGAAAGTGCCTCTGCTGTTTGATCTGCCAACTCTCTTGTCGGAGATAGAATCAAAACTCGTACAGGATGACGCGCCGGAGATGTGCTTGTATTTGCTAATGGCAAAAGTTTTTGAAGGACAGGAAGTCCAAAACTAGCGGTTTTGCCAGTTCCGGTCTGGGCCGCTCCCATAACGTCGCGTCCTTGAAGAACGACTGGGATTGCCTTACATTGGATCGCGGTCGGCTTTGTATATCCCATTCGTTTAATTGCGGAAAGTAAATTCGGGGCTAATCCAAACTGTTCAAAATTTTGACATTCTGCCATTTATCTATTTTTTCAAAAAAATCCCAAAAGAAACATTCTACAACTCTAGAACTTGCGCTTATTGTGCTCGACCATGAATAGGCACAATGGGTGATGAGCTTTCATCCTTCAAAGCCATCTGGCTGATAGAAGGTATGTTCTTTAATCAATATTGTGATTTTATTAATACTTTTAGCGCACTAAATTCTTGAGCAAAACCTTCTTTTTCGAATTAGAAAGAGAAGCCTAAAAGGCTTTGGAGATGATAGTGAATTAATACGAATAGAAAGATAGTTTCTATCAATTCCGACTCTTTTCGCAGAAGGATTTCCAACAACAATATCTAAGACAGTAAGTGACTACGGTTCATCTAGTACTTGAAATTAAACCGTTGAAAAATCCATCATTACGGTTCACTTCCATGTACGTGTACAACTCAGCAGTAAAGGGAAAGAAGAAATTGTTTTTTCGATCAACCCCTCCAATAACATAATGAGGAAAGAAGCGGAGGTCTTCTTGAATTATTGCTGAATCCACGGTCCATCCCCGCTTG
>PPYF01545516.1_pt1 | contig 25263 bp, 18 predicted proteins | sample 1559871 | NCBI WGS metagenome assembly PPYF01 (sample SAMN08240021, study PRJNA423297) | Human gut metagenome, whole genome shotgun sequencing project. | reverse complement strand
CCATCTTGTCGTACCACTCCAGTTCGCCGGCCTCCATCTTGCGCATGGGCTGGATCGGGAAGTAGAGGATCACGGCCTTTTTGACCCATTCGTTGACTTTCCATTCGCTTTTGGCCGGGTCGACGGGTTCCGCCGTGCGCAGCTGTCCCTTGTCCACCAGTTCCACGACCTGCCGCACGGCCTGCTGCGTGGCGGGGTCCTGAAGCAGTGCGCGGTCTTCCCATGCCTGCTCGATTATCGTTTTGAGTTCGTTGTACATAGTCCGTTGTTTTCGATAGGCAAAATTACTGAAAATCTCTGGAATAACCGAGAAAAACGGGAGAAATGGCACTAAATGGCTTAATGTCAATACAGTTAGGGTGTCAGATGATGCCAAGCCGAAAATGCTTAAAAAGCAAAGAAAAGCAGAACTAAGCAGGAGAACGGTTTGCAAATCGTATATCCAAAATGCAAAATCCGGCTGATTTGCATAACTATCTGTCAAACAGTGTTCTCTTCCATATTCTTCCCATTCAGATTCAGTGGTGAAAATGCAAAAGACAACGGAAAAGTGAGGGCGTTCCGTTACGAATACATTACCTGTTCAAGTATTCAGAGTATTTTACTTGTATGGTTAAAACAGCCTGAAAGTAAAGTGTTTCCTACCAAGCAGGAATGATTTTTCGGAAAACGGCATGAAATTTTCTCTTTCGGAGACGCTATTTCACCGATTGTCAGCATTTTGCATACCAATGATTAGCTCTAATGCACGTAAATTTGCAATCAAAAATAGAGCTGATTATGAATGAATTAAAAGTAACTTTCTATCTAAAGAAAAATGAGGCGAGAGTCGATGGTACTGTCCCCGTTCTTGGACGGATACGAATCGGCACGTCAATGGTACAGTTCAGTGCCAAAGTGTATGTTCAGGAAAAATTGTGGGATGTAAAGTCCGGCAGGGCAAAAGGAAAAAGCAAGGCGGCACAAAATGCCAATGCCGAGCTTGAAAAGTTGTGTGTGGCCATACATTCCGCATATAAAGAACTTAAACTGAAAAGCGACAATGTCCTTGCCATTGATGTGAAAAATTCTTTTCAGGGCATTGCTTCCGAACAGGACACACTGGTCAAGCATTATGAGCATCTCAATGACAAATTCTATCAAAAAGTCGGTGTCAGCCGTTCTGTAGATACCTACAAACGGTATTGCGTGGCTCTTAACCATCTTAAGAATTTCCTTCAAAAGAAATATAATGTAAGGGATATGGCATTCCAATCCCTTAATCCTACATTTGTGAAAGCATTTGACCTGTATCTCCGTTCCGACCTGCAAATGGCATCCAATACCATAGTCAGTATCGTGGCCCGACTGCATCTTGTAATCAAGTCCGCCATGGATAACGGGTTGATAAGACAAGATCCGTTCATGAACTATAAATATGTAACCGAGCCTCTTGTCGCCAAATGTCTGTCCGAAAAAGAATTCAATCTGATTCTTACGACACCACTGCCAAAAGACAATATGAATCTGGTGCGCGATGTCTTCATATTTTCCTGCATGACCGGCCTGGCATTCAGCGACCTCCGCAATCTGACACCCGAGAATATGAAACAGGCAGAAGACGGTGTCTGGTGGATACATACCGCGAGAAAGAAAACCGGAACGCCTTGTCATATTCCGTTGATGGAACTACCGTTGCAATTGATAGAGAAGTATAGGGGCATATCGGACAAAGGGCGATTGTTCCCTATGTTGAGTTGCAGCAAGACAAACATCAATCTCAAAAAGATTGCAAGAATCTGTGGCATAGAACGTTGCTTGACATTTCATCAGGCCAGACATACCTATGCTTCGTTAATAACTCTGTCACAAGGAGTTCCAATGGATACCGTCCGTGAGTTGTTAGGACACAGGAGCTGGAAAAGTACCCGTATATACGCCCATCTTACCCAAGAGAAGATAGGGGCTGACATGGGTGATTTACAATCTCGAATCGGGAAAAAGTTCATTTTGTCAGATAATAATTTACCCACAATAGACACGGCAAGCTTATGAATAACAGGAAAACCACATACAGCACATTCGCGGTTGTTTTCTATATCAACAGGCAGAAGGTCAAGAAGAACGGCTTGTGTCCCCTGATGGGCAGGATATCCATAAACAAGGAAGTCGCACAATTTTCCGCAAAAATGGATATTGATCCGGCATTGTGGGACGCTAAAAGATACAGGCTCAAAGGCAAGAGCCGTGATATTCAGGAAACCAACTGTGTCATAGAGAAATTAACGGCTGATATACACCGCTATTACAATGAAATTCTATCGGAGCAAGGATATATAACGGCAGAACTTGTCAAGAATACCATTAACGGTGTAGGGATGAGAAAACGGAAACTGCTGGAATTGTATCAGGAGTATATTGACGAGTTCTCAAAACAAGTTGGCCTGACACGTGCTCCAGGCACACTGCACAACCATCATGCGTCATATAACAGGTTGAAGAAATTCATCCATGCCTATTACAATGCCGATGATATTGCACTCAGACAACTGGATTACAGCTTCATTGAAAAGTATGAGCATTATCTGAGGGCGGATATGAAACGTTCGCTTTCTACCATTGAAGGGTTTACCATCATGCTGAAAACCATAGTCAAGAGAGCCATCGCACAAGGGACTATTCATAAGAATCCATTTGCAGGCTATTTTCCTGAAAAAGCGATGAAAAAACACAGGCACTTGGAATTGGATGAGCTGAAACGCCTGATGGAAACTCCCATACAGGAAAAATTTCTCTGCTATGTAAGAGATCTGTTCGTATTCAGCACGTTCACAGGCATCTCGTATATTGATTTATACAATTTACGGGAAGGGAACTTTTACCATACCGAAGACGGTAAACTGTGGGTTCGGTTCAACAGGCAAAAGACTAAAAGCGAATGTATCATTCAGGTTTTGGATTTGCCTCGTCTAATCATGGATAAATACAAGGAGCAACGTGTGGATGATAGAATCTTCAAAGTTCCGGTACGTTCGGCATTGACAGCCAATTTCAGGAAACTGGCTGAGAAATGCAACATTGACAAACGGATTACATTTCATATGGCAAGGCATAATTTTGGTTCGTTGATAACTCTGTCACAAGGAGTTCCGTTGGAATCCGTATGCAAAATGATGGGGCACAGAAATATCAGCACCACACAGCTATACGCGAAACTGACACATCAGAAAGTCAATGAGGACATCAAGCGAATCAGTATGAAAGTCAAGTCAAAATATGAAATTCCGGAATGGAACAAGGGTTGCGATAATGTCAAGAACATACACTACGGACAAAGGAAGCAGGGCAATCAATAATATGTCTTGACCGGAGTACAATTATATTTATTCAGCAGGTCGCCTGTTTCCTCGCCTGTCCATGAAGTTAGTACAGACTTCGTTGAAAGCGAAAAGGTCAGGCGGCAGTGCCGTTTCAGGCAGAATCTTCCTCCTACGGAGAGTATTCAGCCCGAAAACCTTTTCCCTTTCACGTCTGTACAATGGACGCTGACGGCAGCGGAAACAAGCGACCGACGGAAAAGTCGGATAAAACATCTGAACAAAAACAGCATATAGATGGGTTGAAACCAACCGCCTATCTATATGCTGTTTATGTTTTTTTCTTGGAAGGGGTATTTTTTAGGAACACAATGAAATGGGCAGACGGTAAACTGCGCTCCCTCCAGAAAAATCAAATGGTTGTTTTCGCTCTTGGCGGTGTCCAATAGCCTGTAACAGCTATAATGTGTGATTATAGACCATTTAGGCTATATTTAGCAGACCGTCTATTCCAACCTATACGCTTCCTTGTACCCCTTCATCAAGGTGCGCTCAATATCGGAAGTGCGGTACAGAATCTTGCCGCCTACCTGCGTGTATGGCAAGATACCGTTGTTACGGTAGTCCTGAAGAGTTCGGCGGCTTACTTTCAACAAATGCGCCACCTCCTTGTCTGTCAGCAGTTCATCGTTAAACACCGATGGCTGTTGCTTGCTTAACAACTTTTCAAGCGAGGCCAGAAGCCTGTCGAAATTCGAGTGTACGTTCTTTACCCACTCGTGATCCTTTTCTCTGATTTCATTACTCATACGGTTCTATTTATTGGTTATACATTCTTTGGTTAAATGCTTTTGCCTTTCCATTGCATACCCTTGCGTCTGTCTTCCACGGCAGAAATGACACGCTCCACATCATCGGGACGGTAGTAAGTCCGGTTGCCGATTTTGGTAAAGGCAAGCGTTCCGTTATCTCGGAGTGTCTGCAAGGTTCTCGGACTGATACGCAATTTCCGGCACACGGCATGATTATCCATCCAGCCGTTCTTTTCTCTTTTTCCATGCAAATTGCAAAGGCAGTCTATCCGCTGCACGAAGTAATCCAACTTGGCAGCCACCTCTTCAAAGGCTTGTTTCTCAAAACTGATGATTTCCATAATTGTCACTGTTTATATTGTTCATACTATTTTCTCGTTCGCACTGCAAAGTAATACATCAATCGCCACACTGCAAAGGATTTACAAACGTCTGACGGTCTGTTACATCACTTGTCATCATGTTGCATCATCAGTGGACAAAATGCACTGACAAAGATTGCTGTTTTCAGAATATGAGCTTCTCTCAACGAAATGGCATAAGCAAAATATTGCAGTCAGCACCGTTGCATCAATGAACAAAACGCATAATCCACCATAATTGCCACACTGTCTCCATTTGCTTGATTCAGTGAACCATACACACTTTCTTTGCAGACAATAATCGGTCAATGTGCATACAGAGACCAGTGTATTAACCAATTAAAATCCAAAATTTATGGGAACAACAAAAAGTATTGGAAAAGAACAGTGGGAGACTATGACGGGTACGGTAATGTCGCAGATTCTTCCTGATGGAGACAGTCTTGAAATCGAAAATGCGACAGAGGTTGATGGGCAACCCGAAAGGACAGGACACCCCGAAACGCTTCCTGCTCCACAACGCAGAGTGAGTAGCCGACAGCGCAGGTTGTCGTTGGACGAGTATCGCAGCACCTTTCTTCAAGTGCCGAAAATAGAAGACCGCAAACCTGTATTTGTCAGTTGCGAAGTGCGCGACAGACTGGATGAGTTTGTGCGCAAGCTCGGAAATCGTAAAATGAGCGTATCGGGATTGCTTGAAAACATCGCCCGGCAACATCTTGAAATCTATTCAGAAGACTTTGAACAGTGGAGAAAATTGTAGGAAAAACCTGCATTGTTGCCGTCAGGCATTCTTGAATCCGCTGATGCGTGTAACTCCTGTTTTTGGAAGGGAGCGAGGTTATCTTTCGGGATGCCCGAAAACCTCGCTCCACTCCAAAAGTCGCGGAGGCAATCCGCTCCCAACGGTCGCAGATTGCAAGGCACATCATCAAAGTAAGATGACTAATCACAATAAACCAAGTAATATGAGCAATAAAGACAAAATCAAACCGAGAGGGAGACCGAAAGCAAGTAGCTTCCGCAAACTCTCCAAGTCCGTAACGGTAAAATTCTCAAAACCTGATTACGACCGTCTGTGTCTTCGCAGCAAACAGACCAATAGGACACTTGCTGAATACATAAGGGACACCGCATTTAACGCACAGATTGTGGCGAAGCACTCTACGGCGGAAATCACCACCATGCGCAACCTCGTTGGTATGGCAAACAATCTGAACCAGCTTACAAAACTGTCGCACCAGATTGGACTGTACCGTACTGCCAATATGGTAACGGAACTGCTTGAAAAACTGAAAGCGATAATGAACCACTATAAGACCTAAAACAATGATTGGTAAGATAAAGAAAGGAAAATCATTTGGCGGATGTATCCGCTATGTAATGGGTAAAGACAATGCTGAAATCATTGCCTCCGACGGTGTATTGTTGGGCAATATCCGTGAAATAACAGATAGTTTCAACTATCAACGTATGCTTAATCCAAAAGTAAAACAGCCTGTTGGACACATCGCTTTGAGCTTCAAGCCGGAAGACAAGCCTAAACTCACCAATGAGTTTATGGCTAAAATAGCAAGGGAATATATGGATTTGATGGGCATCAGGAATACTCAGTTCATATTGGTAAGACACAATAATACCGACAATCCGCATTGCCATTTGGTTTATAATCGCATTGGATATGATGGCAAAGTAATCTCTTCGCAAGACGATTACAAGCGTAACGAGATAGCCACCAAGAAGCTGAAAGACAAATACGGATTGACATATGCTGAGGATAAAAGTAGAACCAATGTGGAGAAATTGCGTTCTGCCGAGCAGGTAAAATATGAGATTTACAACGCCGTGAAGAATGCGTTGCGACATTCAAAAACGTGGAAACAGTTCAACACCAATCTGGCAGAACAGGGAATCAAACTGGAATTTGTGAAAAGAAGCCGTGATATAAAGTCGGTGAATGATATTCAGGGTATTCGATTTACCAAAGACAGTCTGACATTCAAGGCTTCACAAATCAGCAGAGATTTCAGTTTCGCAAAACTCAACGCCAAATTAAGCTGGAATACATCTGAAATCGGACTTGGTCTCAATTCCAGAAAGCAAATACAAGAACCGCCATCTTATAACTTACCCAACACAAATCTTGTTGAAAGCAACGGTTTTGGATTGCTTTCTTCTTTTGGCGAGTCATTATCCGAAGAACAAATCCCATACGATGAAATTTTGCGTAGGCGCAAGAAGAAAAAGAGAAAAGGTATTAGACTATAGCAAAATCATCAAATTGTAAAACATCAAAATCAACAAAATCATGAAACAGGAAGAATTAATGGAAAGCATCTACGGATGTTTGGAGAGAATAGAAAACAAGGTGAACGGTCTATCCATGCCTCAATCGGCAGACGGTAATTCCGAAGCGGATAATGGTGCATCTGAATCTGCACATCAGGAGTTTAAACAGGATTTGAACGACATTAAAACTGCGTTCAACCGCCTTGCTGAAAGTGTATCTGCCATTCGGTACAATACGGCAAATTTGTTGAAACAAGGCTCAATGTTAGACAAGGTTATGGAAACATTGTCTGCGTTAAACAACAAACATCAGCAGACTCAAAAGCAACAGAACGATACATTCGATAAAATAACTGCTATGTTGGCGGACATGGAAACAAAGCATACGCAGGAATCCGAAGAAGTAAAATCTTTATTGAGAGCTACCGATGAGCATATCAAGGATGGAGTTTATTACGAGAAGCACCACAGTTTCAGTATCGAATCTCCTTCTATTTTCTGGGGATTTTGCGGAATGTTTGCCATGATAGTAGTCCTGGCGGTGGCGCTGTATTTTGCCAAGCAACCGGATTACGACCGTATCGACAACAACCTGAAATACCGATACATCAAGATGAAAGGAGAAATATATCCAGACGGCATAGCAGAACTGGAAAACATCTTTGAACTAAACAGGGACAACGATAAAATCCGCCAGATGCGCAAAGATGTGGAGAACTACGAGGAAGCAGTGCGTAAACGAGCCGCCCTTGCCGAGCAAGCCCGATTAAAAGAACAGGCTGCAAAGGAGCAGGAAGACAAGGCAAAGTCCATCAAATCCAAGCCAATTCAAACAGATAAACCTAAAAAGTGAGCGTATGGCAAGTGTAAAAGTCGCGAAGTGAACGGAAATAGAAAGCCAGCAGGTTATCAATAATCATGTGGCTTTCTTTAATATACCTTACTCATCAAACAAAATGCCATCTTTTTGGAAAAATACACCATGTTTTTGAAAGAATACTCCATATATTAGTAATAATCACAGGAAAAATTTGTATCTTTGCAAAATTTTAATAGGATCATACATTAGTATATGCAGAAAGGTGCAAATATCAATAGAATAAAAGCTGTACTTGCGGAACAAAATAGAACAAGCAAATGGCTCGCTGGAGAATTGGGCAAAGATCAAGCTACTATATCAAAATGGTGTACCAATACATATCAGCCAAGTTTGGATACATTGGTAAAAATAGCAGAACTGCTCAATGTTGATGTTAGAGATTTAATTGTAAAAACTGAAATTAAATAAGTTCATGTATAAAATAGAATGGGATAAAGATACCGGAGGTGTTTTGTTAAGTGCCAAAGTCACTAAAGAGACTTTAGGTATTGCACCTCGTCCTGTTTGGTTTGAAGAACTTGATTTACTTGGCCTTGACCGTCTTGGTTGGACTTACCCACGAACAGAAGAACCACTTATGTGGGCAGTTAATAAACAATATTTCTATCGTGGCGACTTGATGTTTGAGGCTAAAGGTGCTAATATTTACGATACACCGACAATCGTTTTCCAATCGGGTAAAGAGACAGCCACTATAAAACCGATTGACGTAAAAGAGATGTTAAGGCGTAATAGCGATCAAATGTTTTTGATTGAGAATGAGGCTATCGAATTTATTCGCGATACCTATATGGCTTATTCTGGTGTGAATAAAGCCAATGCACTATCAAAAGCTAATCAAGAGGTTGACTTTGAAGCACTCGCAGAGAAGGTGGAAAAACGTACTAAACAAAAAATGGCAGTAGTAAAGCAGGATTGCGACAGTTTCGATATAGTACCGCTCAAAACAGCCAATGCCGAAGGTAAACGTGTGTTGCTCTCTACTCGTATAGATAGATTTATTGCATCATTTTCTGGTGGAAAAGACTCGCAAGTAGTGCTTGACCTTGTAACACGTGCCATACCTCCCACTGCTTTCGAGGTGATTTATTCCGATACCGGCTATGAATTGCCTCCATCGTTGGAGCTTTACGAAGAAGTGAAACGCTTCTATGGCGAGCGTTTTCCCGCATTGAAGTTTTCCACCACGAGCAACCACGAATCAGTTCTCAATTACTGGGATAAAATAGGGACTCCGAGCGACACCCACCGTTGGTGTTGCTCAGTGATGAAGACCGCACCGCTTTACCGCTCACTTAAAGTGGAGGGCAACAAGCAAGCGCGTGTGCTTACGTTCGATGGTGTCCGGGCAGAAGAATCTACACGAAGAAGCGGGTATAACAGAATTGGAAAAGGCGTTAAGCATTCAACAGTTGTTAATGCTAGTCCTATCTTAAATTGGAATTTGGTGGAAATATTCCTATATATCTTCAAATACGATTTGCCCATTAATATAGCGTACAGAAAAGGCATTACAAGAGTAGGGTGTGTAATATGTCCATTCTCTTCCGAATGGAATGATATGGTTGTCAATCAAACTTTCAAGTTCGCTTTAAAACCGTTTTTGAAAAAAATAGAGAATTGTGTAAACAAACTGGCTATTTCTGATCAAGATGAATATATTAAATCAGGTAACTGGAAACGCAGGGCAGGGGGTAGAGAAATGAATCCCGATTCAGCTCTAAATGTTATTTCTGCCAATCCGGACCTTATTATTGAAATGGTTAATCCACATAAAGATATTACTACTTGGTTTTCTGCAATTGGAGAATTTAAGGGTAACTCTGAATATGGGCACATTAAATATGGCAATTCAATATATTCGTTCCATGTTGAAAATAAAAATCATAAACTGATTATTATTTTTCCAAATGCTAATAATGCCTTATTTATAGGATTAGTTAAACGTGCTTTGTATAAAGCTGTTTTCTGCATTAATTGCGAGGCTTGCGAAGTTGAATGTCCCACAGGCGCACTTTCAATTATTCCAGAGGCGAAAATCAACAAATCAAAATGTGTTCACTGCCAAAAATGTCTAAACTTTCACGAATTAGGATGTATTGTGGCACATTCACTAAAAAAAACAACTTCTAAATCTACAAAAATGAAACTTGTTGGATATAATAATTTCGGACTAAAAGAAGAATGGTTGGACTTTTATATGCTTAATCATGAGGATTTTTTTAAATCTAGCGATCATGGTCTTAATACTAAAGAACAATTGCCTAGCTTTACGAAGTGGCTTGTTCATGCTGAAATTTTAGACAATGCTAAAACTAAAAATATTACTGAAATTGGAAAACTTTTAATTTCGATTTACAGCTCCAATCCTTCTTTAGTTTGGGAAATAATTTGGATAAATCTCACATATTCATCCCCCATATTAACTTGGTATGCTCAGTCTGTGCCATTCCTCAAAAAAACGATAGATGCTGAATTGAAAGCTATGGTAAAGAACGATTTCCCAGATACAAGCGACACTACAATAAAAAATATTGTTTACGCTATGTTGCGTACACTTAGAGAGAGCCCAATTGGTGAAGATATCTGTCAATACACAGCAGAAGAAAAACAGACTTTTGTCAGACTCCCTGCATCAGAATTATCAAGAGAAGCTATTGCTTATTCTCTATACCGATATAGTGAAATCAACAACTCGAAAGAGTTACGCGTATCTACTATTTATTCAGATACCGAACATGGTCCCAAAATAGAGTTTGGTACAATACTTCGGTAAATTTTTACCGATAAATTAAAATTAAACATAGAATCGGCATAATCCGGCTCAAAATTATATTCAAGAGATCATTGAAATACTGTCAAAAATGAATCGTTAAGAAGTAAGAGAAGGGATGAAGAATATATGCTAAACAGCTGAAAATAAAGAGGAAAAGTATTGCATAATTCATTGATTATTAGTAAATTAGAAGTGCTTCACTACTTTTAATTATGACTAAAGAATCACTCCTTATGCAATACCAATCCGAGTGCAGGAATGCTCTCGAATCAGTTGTAAATATAAGCAAATCTTTTCAGAAAGTATTCATGGATGCAATAAAATTATTCATGGCCATACCTGACCGCATCAATTTCCTTCAAATGGGACGATATGGATGTTTCTCGGAGCAGACATACCGGAACAATTTTGAGAATGATGGCTTTGACTGGTTTTCCTTCAATGAAGCCATCATCAGGGAACACCTTAAAGGTGGTCGCAAGGCGATAGCCGTTGATCCGTCTTTCATTCCAAAATCAGGTAGCAAAACACCGTGGATTGGCTATTTCTGGTCCGGTTGTGCCGGCGAATACAGGCGTGGACTGGAAATAACCGGTATTGGAGTTATAGACGTTGACAACCATGAATGTATGACTTTGGGCTCTGTACAGACACCTGATAACGCAACGTTGGAAAGCTACGGGAAGAATCTTGTAGACTGGTACAGTTCTTACCTTATCAGCATACAGGAACATCTGAAACGTATTTCTGGCACTGTCGTATGTGATGCGTTCTTTTCAAAGGCAACTTTCATCAAACCATTGTGTGAGAACGGATTCCACGTTATAAGCCGCTTCAGAAATGATGCCGTACTGTTTTATCCCACCTTAGAAAATAGGACAGGAAAACGCGGACGTCCAAAATTGTATGACGGAAAGATTGATTTTGAAAATCTGGACATCACAAGATGTACCGAGTATAAAGTGAACAAGGGCAGACTTTACGGACTGAAAGCATATTCCAAAGCACTCAAACGTTTTGTGATTCTGGCTGTATGGTATCCTATGGATGGAAGAACCGACAAATGGCAGCTGTATTTCTCCACGGACGAGATGCAGGATGCCAAGGAGGTTTTAGACTTCTACAGGACACGTTTCCAGCTCGAAATTGACAAACTTTTCAAAGAACTCATTTTATTTACCGCCAAAGCCGCTTAGGCTTGGCTAATTTTTAACGAACTATTGTTTACCAATACTCAAAGAAAATAAGTTCAAATGGGGAGATAAAACGTTGTTGGCAATCTATTTAAATAATACGGATAAATTGATTGCTTTTCCGTTCATCCCTATGATTAAGCCTTTTTTTCATCTATCTTCCGAACCGTTCTATACTTTTGTGTGGCGAGAAAATCCGCCGGACAATTTATTGAAGCATCCCTCGTCAAGGCTCTTAAAAGAGTATCTGGATTACGCCAAACTCGACGATGAATTGTGGGAACTGCTGCAAAATGAATCGAATAGAGCATATCTACGAGAGTGCATAATTAAAAACTATTTCAATTGAATTTCATTTTTATACTTGACAATGGCAACGACATATAACGACATCATAAAAAAGCGTAGCGGTAGGGCTGCGTACAGCATAGAAGAAGAGAAAGGGAATCAATGGGCGTCGTTCATTCCCAACGAGCAGTTTAATACCGTTCTGCGCACAGTACTTCGCTCGGTGCGAGGCAACGATATTGATGCCCATAAATCGTTTTGGATAAACGGCACATACGGCACAGGAAAGAGCCATGCCGTAGCTGTTATCACGCATCTGCTCTGCGACACTGTTGACAACATCACGGAATGGGTGGACTATGAATATGGAGCAGACAAGTTCGACCTTATTCGCAGTCAAATCTATAGTTTGCGCGAAGCCAAACGTTTGTTGCCTGTCAAGATTGAAGGACTGCGTGATATGTCGCACGTGTCCGACCTGCCATTGGTGCTTCAAACTGCCGTTGTCAAAGCACTTAATGAAGTGGATCTTGAATTAGCCGTTGATACTGATTTTGACGCACTTATTCAGCATATTCAAAATAACCAAGTGATTTGGGACGACCTTATCGCCCGTTTTGCCGAGTTACGTTCTATTGCGTCTACCCGAGAGAAACTGATACATAAACTATCAGGAAAGGATATGGCGACTTTCCAAAAAGCAAAGTCGGCCCAACGCCAAGCAAACATGACAATTCTTCTAAATCAAGAGAATGTTGGAGCCTGGCTTATCGAAGTACAGGAGAAACTCCGTGCTGAAACAGATTACAAAGGCTTACTGATTATTTGGGATGAATTTACCGATGTAATGGAAGATTCCATTGGTATTCCCGTACTTAAAGCTCTTCAGACCATTGCACAAAAGTTCGCAAACGAAGGAAATGACAGTTTTCTCTTCTTAATTTCTCATCCGTCAGCCTTCAACAAGTTGGGCAACGAAGAAACCAAGCAAACTGACGGACGTTACCACCGTATGAAATATAATATGGAGTCGGTGTCGGCATTCAAAATAATGTCTCGCAAATTTGAGATTGTCGACTCGGAACGTCACCAATCAATGACCGACTTCTTCTATTCAACCAATAATAATTTGCTTGACCTATACACAGCAACGTCCAACGACCCGAAAGAGACTCGCAGAGACTTAATCAACCTCTTCCCTATACATCCGGCTACTGCCAACCTTGCCACACACTACGCTACAGTTGTTGGTTCATCAAGTCGAAGCGTATTTGAGTTTATTGGCCAAAACGAGGCAATGGAATTTTTTTTGGAGAGTGAAATCGCTTTTGCCAATCGTCAAACCGTTACAGCAGATTATCTTTGGGATTTCGTTCTGAAAGTATTTCAAGATGATGTCGTGAACTATGGAGCTGTTACTGAACGTTTCAATACATACCGCTTGCAAGTAGAAAACCATGGTGAAGCGGCTTATGCTGTTTTCAAAGGCATCTTGCTACTTAACGCATTCAACAACATATCTGCCGAAAACAACAATGACCTTGTAACACCGACAGAAGATAACATTATAAATCTTTTTCTCGGCACTCAATATGAGAATGAAACCGAAGAAGTGCTCAATTGGTTTAACGATCAAGGCATCATCCAGCGTGCTCCGGGCGGTATTTTCTCCGTTCAGTTCTCTGCTTTGCCTTCACATGAAATCGAAGAACTTAAGCAATCGCTTGCTAATGATACAGATAAATTCCGTTTTATTTCGAGTGTACTCAATTTTGGAGATACAGCTGCTTCATACTTTACCAAAAAATATGTTCAGAAAATAATTCGTCCATATGCTTATCACTTTTATTCGGAAGCGTCAAATGATGCCCTGCTGAAAGACCGAATAAAACGAGCTAAAAAAGAAACACGTCCGAGCGATCTTTATTTGGCATTATTATTCTCAAAGAACAATGCTGAAATAGCCCATCTTCGCGAGTTTGCCGACCAAGCATCTACCAGTGGTGCAAATGAAGACAAAGATTTAAAAGATATTATATTCATTGTATTCGATACAGCGTTTGGCGATAAACAATATGCCCGATTCATTGAATATATGGCAAACTACACCTCTGCCCAGTCGCATGGTTTTCTCGACCAAGTGAATGTGCATCGCGACCACGCCGCAGATATGATAAAGGAATGGCTGCAAGATGCCCAGCGCGGAAATGCCACTATTTATGTAAACGGACAACAAATTCCCATCTCGGTTAAACACCTTTCACCGTACCTCAATAATACGGTCGCTCCTATTATCTTTCCACAAGGTCCTGATGCCATTGAAGCAATCAGAACAAAAGCTCCCAATACTTTCTGGAAACCACAAGTGTCGAAAGAGATTATTCGCACATTCATTTTCAGCACCAATAAGTCGGAGCTTACCGAAGTGGCAGGTCAAATGAAACCTGTGCAATACCTTATCCAAGACGCTATTGACGAAAGCCTTGATTGGCGTGCAGATATGCCCGACAATCACCCATTCAAGATGGTTTTTGAATTCATTCAAAACAAAATTAAATATGCCGATAAGTCGCTGCTGTTCAATTTTGCTGAGAAGTTTGACGACTTGCGAAAACCACCATACGGACTGTCGGGCAACTACGCATCTGCCGCTATGGTTGCTTTTGCTCTACGTAGTTGGGAAAACAAGATTTTCGACACTTTAGGAAAGCCCATCGACAAAAATAGTTTGGTGGAAATCATTGGCGAACTGTTTAACGTTTGGGAGAAAGGAAAGAACTCAAATAAATTGAGTTTCAAATTTCAGACACCAGAGGAGGGCAAACTATGCAAAACGCTTGTTAAGACTTTTAAACTTGACAAGTTGAAAGGTTACAGCGATATATCAAGTCTTAAAGATGCTCGTTTTGCTATAACAGGCTCTTTACTTGAAGAAAAGGGCTATCCGCTATGGGCACTTAAATATATGGATGACGAATTTGTCAATTCTCATCCTGCTATTCTGCTTAACGAAGAACTCAAGCGTTTGTTTGATAACATCGTTGCTATCTGTGGCGAAAAGGATATTAAAAATCCCGCTATTGTAAAAGAAACCCTTTTTTTGATAGAGAGTTATCGTGCAGATATTCCGGACATTATGGCAAAGCCTGGCAACTTCCAAAACGGATTTAAGAACTTCCTGCTTAGTCAACCCGGTATTGGTTTACAGAACTTTGAAATTGATTCTGCTTATGACTTTGTGAAAAAGCATCTTGAATCAACTGTCGGCTATTGGTCGGAAGAAGAAGTTGTTGTAGCCTTGAAAGACTGGCGTATCGCAGAAAATGACAAAATTGAAGCAGAGCGTCGTCGCGAGGAAGAAGAACGACGTAGATTAAAAGATGAGGAACGTGAACGAAAATTGGAAGAAGAACGCCACAAACTCGAAGAAGAGGCTAAAAATGCAAAGAATAAAGTTTTGCAAGAATTGAAAGGCAATCCGGAACAAATAGTTCGTAAGAAAGTTTCCGCGCGACAATACATTGATTCTATTGACTCTGTGGATTCACTCCGTTCACTTCTCGATAAGGTAATTGATTTAGGTTACGAATTTATTATTGATAAGATTCTTGAATCATCAAACAATCAAAAGTAGCCTATGTATCAGCCATTCAACTCACTTGATGAGCTTTTTGCATATATGCATGAAGACAAGCACTGGACAGGTGCCAATGCTTCTCACTTTAACAGGTATCCTGTCAGGTTCGTACTGTTCGATAATTTTTCTGATTTCAATGAATTTATTGTAAGCCGTCCGGCAGGTATTTACAAACATTCAATTGATACGATGATTGATGTCGATCATCCCGATGACTTTCTGTCATATACCGAACTGTCCGGTGAGATACGCGCTTTTACAAAGAAAATCCCAATAAATGATTTTATCATTTACCCGTTTTCTGAAATGGCTCGCTTCTATGACAACGAAGAATACAAGGAATTTGATGCTCTGATTACCACCATACGTGGTTCACAAGCTCCGGAAGATGCTCAAAGAGAGCATGTACGCATATATATACCGATAGTGGGAATGCAGAAGAAAATGGGCAAGTTTATGAACGATAATTCTACGTTTGTCTGGGAGCTTAAATCGGAAACCGATAAAGGCATTTATAATTTGGTTGTAACCAATGGTACTATCTATGATGTTTCCGGACTTTCCGACAAATATACATATGTCAAAAATTTACATGACTGGCTTAAATTGTGGGAGAAAGGAAGTAAGATACAACCAACTATCATTAGTAGCTCACCGAACATTTTTGCTAATGCACATTTTGCTAAGCCTGATAATGCTTTTACATATACTGAATGCAAAAATGCTTACGAATTTCTTGTTAAAGGTTTACATATTGATTTTGGTGTAACAGAAGTTCCCTGTGAAGAAGAAATGTACTATTGGGAACAACTGGCTGCCGAGATTGATGTCAATACTTTCAATTTTGACGAGTTTGTGAAAGAGCGTCTCGACACATTCTCCCTGAAAGACGGAATTGACTTTATAAAATCTTGGTTTGATTGCGAAACAGATTTTGACCGTTGGCTGTTATCAGTGTATTTCCGTAAGATTGCCAACCCAACAGGGTATATTTATCGCGTCCTTTGTCAATGCTCTAACCTTAGCAAAGCAGAGCTATTCTCTAATATAGCAACTCTCATATTTGAAGAACCGAATAAAGAAGTATATATTTTAGAGCGTTTCCAAGCCATGAATTTGGCAGCCGAAAAAGGTGTTAAAATCACCGATTTGGCAAAGACTAAATTAAAAGCCAAACTTAAGTCTATTGCAACTGCTCCCGAACAGGGCGGATATTATTTTGCCTCCAAACTTCTAACTCCGTTAACGGAAGAAGAATTGCAACTTGCCATTCTTTGGGTCGCTCAGGGAAATATCACTCTCAATGATGTAAAGAGCGTTTTCCCCGATTTATATTCTTATATGCAACCTCTTGAATTAAACTCTTTGGAGGCATCTAATCAGTGGATATTGGATTATTTCAATGGGTATCGTTTATCTAAAATTTCAAATAACATCAATGAACGTATTTCTGAAATTATTTCTGATAAAAACGCTAATTCTGCATCTTTCTTAAATTGGTATGACAATTTCAAAACCGTCAAAACAATATTACATGATCGTTCGGATATTGATGTGTTTTATTGGATAGACGGGTTGGGTGTTGATTGGATACCATTTGTCCGAAATATTATAGGGAAGTTTTCTAAAGAGCATGTATATCTTAACGAAATACATATTGCTGTGGCAGACCTACCAACAACTACCGCAACCAACAAGCTTGTCTTGCAATCGCTTTTACCGGATGACCGACAACTTGAAAAGATAGGTGATTTGGATAGCTTTGCTCATTCGTCAAAGAATTATCCTCAATATATTATTGACGAAATGAATATTCTAGAGAAAGCAATAACCCAAGTGCTTGATAAATACACTGGAAAGAAAATAGCTTTCATCTCTGACCATGGTGTTACTTACCTTTCTCAACATTCAAAGGGTCTTAAGTTGGCAGGACTTATTCCCAACCATGAAGGCAGGTTGGCAAATATTGTTGGCGACAATTATGTTTCAGACAACAACTATATTATCCTTGATAATAAGAAAACAATATGTTCGTTGACACACAAGTCATTGACAGACAAAGTGAACACCGGACACGGTGCTCACGGAGGTTGCTCTCCCGAAGAAGTATTAGTTCCCATTATTGTGGTTTCTTCTCAGAAAAATGCAAACACCTATTCGGTTGCTATTGATAATGACGAAATAGACGGCAGACAACCTACGCTGAAATTTACCATTAAGGGACTTGCTTCTATAGATGTTCCCACGCTTGAATATAACGGTGTTATATATCATCTGCTGAACCATGGCAATGATAAATTTGAGAGTGAACGTTTGAACTTGGTTGATACTGCTACTAAGGCAATAGTACGTATCAATAATGAAATTTTTAATACATTCAACATCAAAATCTCTACGGGTGCTACCGAAGATGATTTATTTGGTGATTTATAAATATTTATATAAATGGACAAATCCTTATCAGATAAGATTCGTGAGCAATTTGCAGCGATGACAATATACAAAGACCCGACTTCAACAGGTAGCCTTTTTGCAGGAAGAAATTTGCCGTCATTCGTAAAGGATTTTTTACTAAAACGGTATATCAATTCTGACGGTTCTGTTAATCGGCTTAAATTAACAGATTTTCTCGATTCGGTTATTCCTACCGAACAATCTACAGTTAAAGACCGATTGGATTGTGGAGAAGAGTTGACCCTTCTCACTCGCTTTATTGTGTATATCGACCTTGTTAAGGGCATTCGCCGTTTTTCGATACCCGATATGGGTATTAAACAAAATGAGGGGCAAATCCCTGAATATGTTTATAAAGCACACATGGGCGAACTTGTCGATGGTGAAAAATGGGGTATAATTAAATTGGCTCTCTTGCCTGATGATGACGGCAAAAAGAACCATGTGGAAATGGTAGACTATAAGCCGTTCAAACCTTACAGATCCGTTGATGTTGATTACTTCAAAAATGCACGTGAGGCATTCACTACAAAAGAGTGGATTGATATGTTACTATCCGCTATGGAGTATGATGCCGATGGCTTCCAATCGCAAACGGAAAAGATAGAGTTCCTTACCAGGTTACTCATTTTCATAGAGCCTCGCTTAAATGTGATTGAACTTGCACCAAAAGGAACTGGTAAAAGTTATGTTTTTGGCAACCTCTCCAAATATGGTTGGTTGGTAAGTGGTGGTAAGGTTACTCGTGCCAAGTTGTTTTACGATAAACAAAAACAACAAAATGGCATTATGAAGAACCATGATTTTACAGCATTTGATGAAATTCAAACTATCGTATTTCAAGAACCTGCTGAAATTCAAGCCGCTCTAAAATCATACCTTGAATCGGGGAAAACCACAATTGACAATAACGAATTTACATCGGAATGCGGTTTGATGCTAATGGGAAATATCCCGTTAAATGAGAAAAAACGACCGCTCAATTTCCGTTATTTTGACTCTTTACCTCATAACTTTCGTGAGTCAGCTTTGCTTGACCGTTTTCATTGTTTCATTGAGGGGTGGCATTTGCCTCGTATTCACAAGGGTATGATTTTCAATGGATGGACTATTAATGTGGAATATTTTTCTGAAATTCTCCATGCTCTCCGCACACAAAGTATTTATGGTATTGTATTCGACCAAATAGTAGACTATGATAAGAACGCAGATACACGCGATTTCAACGCTGTTAAACGTATTGCAGTAGGGTATATGAAGCTTCTCTTCCCTCATTGGACAAGCTCATCAAAAGTTGATTTTGAAGAATTTGATACCTATTGCTTACAACCTGCTATCCGTAGGCGCGGCATCATCAAGGAACAATGTCACTATATTGATTCTGAATTTAAAACTTCTATGCCTAATTTTTGGATTAACAAGGGCATCATGAATAATACAGATTCAGATGATAAGGGTATGGAAGAAAATGAGTTATTTTAAGGATTGAATTATTTTTGAATAATTTTATAGGCATATGGAAAATTTGGATAAGCTTGTACTTGAATTATGTAAACTGCCACAAGAAACAGGTTGGGTAGAGTTCAAACATAACAATTGCGATCCTAAAATGGTTGGCGAGGATATCAGTGCCTTAGCCAATAGTGCTGTTATTGCGGATAGGAGTTATGCCTATATGATATGGGGTATTGATGATAATACCCACGAGATAATTGGCACAAAAGTCAGTTTGAAGAAAGAGAAGAAAGGTAATCAAGAACTTGAGAACTGGTTGCGCTATCTGCTTTCCAAAAATGCCGATTTCGAAATGCACTCTGTTGATATTGATGGAAAGCACATTGAAATACTGATTATCTCAAAAGCTGTAGGCGTACCTGTTACTTTTGAAAAGGTAGATTATATCCGAGTAGGCAGTTATACGAAGAAAATCATTGAATTTCCTGCATTGCAAGCTCAATTATGGGATAAATTGCGAAATCAACAATTTGAAGATGCTTATGCTATATCCGATATACAATTACAGGATATACCTCACTATTTGAATTGCGAGGTATATTTTGATACTCTAAATATGCCAATTCCAACAAGCATTGATAGGTATGCGCATTATTTGGTAGAGGACGGTATTATTGCCAAACAGGACAATGGTCTCTATGCCATAACAAACCTTGGGGCTATTCTCTTTGCAAAGAAACTTTCGGAGTTTCCGCGTGTAGGACGAAAAGCAATAAGAATTGTACAATACGAAGGTCTTAACAGACTTACAATACTAAAAGAAGAAACTACCACAGAAGGATATGCCATTAGTTTTGAAAACGCAGTAAAATATGTAAATACACTACTTCCAACAAAAGAAGATATTGATTCTGTGCGTAGAAAGTCTATAAGCACATTCCCCATACCAGCTATCAGAGAAGCAATAGCAAACAGTCTTATTCATCAGGATTTTTTCATTACCGGAACAGGACCACTTATTGAAGTATTTGAAAACCGGGTAGAAGTTACAAATTCGGGAACACCATTAGTAGATATTATGAGAATAGTGGATAACCCACCCAAATCCAGAAACGAAAAATTAGCTTCTTTGATGCGCAGGTTGAATATGTGTGAAGAATTAGGGCGTGGATGGGATAGAATGGTTATTAGCTGTGAATTGCAAAAATTGCCGGCTCCGCGAATTCAAATATATCAAGAATCAACCAAGGTTTCATTATTCTCTCATTTAGATTTCACAAATGTCCCAGTGGAGGATAAAATATGGGCAACATACTTACATGCTTGTATAAAATATATAGAAGGTGATGCTCTTACCAATAGCTCATTAAGGGAAAGGTTTGGTGTTGCAGAATCTTCATCAGGTAGTATTTCACGATTGATAAAGGAGGTTCTAAACAATAAACTGATAAAACCAGTAGATCCCAATACAGCCCCTCGGTACATGAAATACATTCCAACATGGGGCTAATTTAACTTGCTGGCAACTTGCTGTATTTGCATTATCTATATTTATATGTTTGATTAGCAATCACTTGACTATTAAGATTAACTTGCTGGTAAGTTGCTGAACAAGATGGCAGAGTATAATACAATTCTTGATTTTGTGGAAGGTTAGCAAAGAATTAAGGCGGAATAAACTGATAATTTATATATTTTCATTACCTTTGTCGGTAGCTAATCATACCACTTCTATTTGAAGCAAGATGAAGAAGATAGCACGTTACAAATCCATTACCTATTGCCATAAAATGGCTTTGTAAATCCTTGAAAGATAGTGATATACTATTAGGCAAAAGCATTGTTGCCAAATCATTACCCGCTGAAAGGTGATTTTTAACACATGGCACTGATATTTACTTCGTATGGCTTTGATTGGCTTACATGGTCTAACTCGTTGATATTTAACTTTGCAAACAAAAAACGAGTATGGCAAGAAGTACATTCAAAGTGCTGTTCTATGTGAACGGCAGCAAGGAGAAAGACGGCATTGTCCCCATCATGGGACGGGTCACAATCAACGGGACTGTGGCGCAGTTCAGTTGCAAACGGAACATTCTGAAAACGCTTTGGGATGCGAAAGGTAACCGAGCCAAAGGCAAGAGTGTTGAAGCACGGAACATCAACCACGCTTTGGACAATATCAAGGCGCAAATCATCAAGCACTACCAGCGCATTTCAGACCGTGAGGCATACGTTACGGCTGAAATGGTACGCAACGCCTATCAGGGCATCGGCAGCGAGTATGAAACCCTGCTGAAAGCGTTTGACAAAGAGAACGAGACATTCAAGAAGCGTGTGGGCAAAGACAGGGTGCTGGCAACCTATCAATCACGAGTTCGGGCAAGAAACCATGTAGCCGCCTTTATCAAGTCCTTTTACAGACGGACGGATATGTCGATGTTGGAACTTACCCCTGACTTCATCAAGGAGTTTGCCGCATATCTCTCAACGGAAGCAGGATTGCAGAACGGTTCGATATGGTCAAACTGCATGTGGCTGAAAGGTGTGGTCATGAAAGCGCATTACAACGGGCTGATACCACGCAACCCTTTCGCACAGTTCCACATCAGCCCGAATGTAAAGGAACGGGAATATCTGACGGAAGATGAGCTGAAAGCGGTAATGACACACGAGTTTGCTGACAGCAAACTCGCATATATCCGTGACATTTTCGTCTTTGCCAGTTTCACCGCCCTCTCGTTCGTGGATATTCAAGAACTGTCCTATGATGATATTGTGGAGGTAAACGGTGAAAAATGGATATTGTCAAAACGGCACAAGACCAAAGTACCGTTCCAAGTGAAGCTGCTGGATATTCCGTTGCAGATTATCGAGCGTTACAGACCGCAGCAGGAAAACAACCTTGTGTTTCCCAATCTCAACTATTGGTCGGTGTGCAAACCGCTGAAAAAGATGATAAAGGAATGTGGTATAACCAAGTCAATATCATTTCATTGCAGTCGGCATGGCTTCGCAACGCTGGCTCTGAGTAAGGGTATGCCCATCGAAAGCGTAAGTCGTGTATTGGGGCATACGAATATTGTCACAACCCAGCTCTACGCAAAGATTACCATACAGAAGATAGATGACGACCTCACTAAATTCGGGAACAAACTAAATCAGTCGTTTAACAACATATCAATGGGATGAGCATGAAAAGAAGCATCATAACAATGGATGAATCCGGCTATATCATCATGCCGGAGAATGTCACTGACATTTGGATGAGCGAACCGGAACTTGTGGAACTGTTCGGGGTTATAGCCCCGACACTTCGTGCAGCCGTCAGAGCCGTGTATAAAAGCGGTGTCTTGAAAGAATACGAGGTACAGAAGTATGTCCGATTGGAGAACGGTTATCATGCCGATGTGTTTGGTTTCCCGATGGTGGTCGCACTCGCTTTCCGTATCAATACTTTTGGCGCGGAACAAGTGCGCAATACCATTCTTGAAAGGGTGTACTTGCGAAAAGAGAAAATAAATATCTTCTTTTCGCTGGGTGTGAACAGTATGGAAATATCTAATTATCAAGCATGAAACCTATCAATGTGACGACATGAAGTAATGACCCCATTGCGTATTTCCATTGCCAACAATCTATTTATATGGATAAATAAATGGGTGTATTGCCCTTCATATGAATGAATACGATAAGTCCGAAGAAACAGCCATTGGAGTGGCGCTTCTTCGGGCTTTGTCTATATGTCTCCGAGCCAAATACAAGAAAAATTATACGTGAGTCATACATGAGTCATATATCCGTCTTGTACGAATTGCCGAGTTTTGCACTGATTAAACTAAAATGAAGTGTTTATGAAACAAGAAAACATCGCAAAGGAGGAGTTTATCCGAGTGGGTATTACCCTCTACAAGTTGGTGAACCAGCCCCGTCTGAACGGAGGGTATGTAAGGAAACGCATCGTGTGGAACAACGAGACGCTTCGGCAGGATTACGGCAAGCACTATCTTGCCACCGTACCCAAGTATGACGGCTTCTGCACCGTACCTGAACATGTGGACTATCAGTCCGTGGTCGGCACGTTCCTCAACCTATACGAGCCGATAGACCACCAACCGCATGAGGGCGATTTCTCCTCTATCCGCTCGTTGGTGGAACACATCTTCGGGGAACAATACGAGTTGGGTGTGGATTATCTCCAACTGCTATATCTGCAACCCATACAGAAGTTGCCCATCCTGTTGTTGGTATCGGAGGAACGGAATACAGGCAAAAGCACATTTCTAAATTTTCTGAAAGCCCTGTTTCAGAACAACGTGACGTTCAACACTAACGAGGATTTTCGCAGCCAGTTCAATTCCGACTGGGCAGGGAAACTCCTTATCGTGGTGGATGAAGTGCTATTGAGCCGCAGGGAGGACAGCGAGCGGTTGAAGAACCTGAGCACGACACTTTCCTACAAGGTGGAAGCCAAAGGCAAAGACCGTGACGAGATAGCTTTCTTCGCTAAATTCGTATTGTGTTCCAACAACGAGTATCTGCCTGTCATCATTGATGCAGGGGAAACACGCTATTGGGTACGCAAGATAGACCGCTTGCAGTCGGATGATACCAACTTTCTGCAAAAGCTGAAAGCGGAGATACCTGCTTTCCTTTACCATTTGCAACATAGGCAGCTATCCACCGAAAAGAAAAGCCGCATGTGGTTCGCCCCCTCGCTGCTGCATACCGAAGCATTGCAACGCATTATCCGTAGCAACCGTAATAGATTGGAAACCGAGATGTACGAGCTTATGCTTGACATCATGGCAAATATGGGTGTTGATACATTCTCGTTCTGCCCCGAAGACATCCTCCGTTTACTGGCAAATACATTCGTCAAGGCAGAGAAATACCAAGTGCGGAGGGTCTTACAGGAGTGCTGGAAGCTGAAACCAGCCCACAACACCCTCACATATACCACCTATCAAGTGGACTATAACCGTGAATGCCGTTACTCTCCGATTCGGAAAACAGGACGGTTTTATACTGTAACGAAAGTGTTTTTGGAAACACTATGATTCTTTTTTTTGATGAATTGATGAATAAGAACATAATAATATTGAATATCAATACACCATCATCAAACCTTAATCAAGAATAAGGTACTGATGAAAAGAGAAAACAGTACGGACAGACCATGCCCGACATCACAAATGATGATTTTCTCTTTTCGCAAGCAGTTTGATGAATGTATGATGAGGGTATATGATATTATATATCAATAGGTTAAATATCACAATCATCAAAACATCGTTTTATCAACCATCATTAAATCTGTAGGAATATACATTATGACAATACAGGAAGCAAAACAAATCAGAATCGCAGACTATCTGCAAAGTTTGGGCTACACACCCATCAAGCAACAGGGCGAAAGCCTTTGGTACAAATCACCTTTCCGGCAGGAAACGGAAGCGTCATTCAAAGTGAACACCAACCGCAACCTGTGGTTCGACTATGGGCTGGGCAAAGGGGGCAACATCATCGCACTGGCGCAGGAACTCTATTTCTCCGACTATGTGCCTTATCTGCTCCGTAAGATAGCGGAACAGGCTCCGCACATCCGTCCCGTTTCTTTCTCTTTTCGCCAACAGGCATCCGAACCATCTTTCCAACAGCTGGAGGTCAGGGAACTCACGCATCCGGCATTGCTCCGCTACTTGCAGGAACGTGGGATTGACACCGCACTGGCAAAACCGGAGTGTAAGGAACTGCACTTCATCCATAACGGCAAACCTTATTTCGCCATCGGCTTCCCGAATGTGGCAGGAGGGTACGA
>PPYF01638850.1_pt1 | contig 25269 bp, 15 predicted proteins | sample 1559871 | NCBI WGS metagenome assembly PPYF01 (sample SAMN08240021, study PRJNA423297) | Human gut metagenome, whole genome shotgun sequencing project. | reverse complement strand
AACAAAAACTCTATCAATATGGATGATGTGGAAAGCATAAACGTATTGAAAGGTCCCGCGGCTACTGCCCTTTATGGTTCGCGTGGTGGTGCAGGTGCTATCATCATAACTACTAAGGCGGGACAAAGTGAGAAAGGGTTGCTTGAAGTAAGTCATACATTGCAGGCCGAAACTTACTATAATCATTTCAATATGCAGAAGCTGTATGGTGGTGGAGGATATGGAGGTACGGAAAAAGGTAACAGGGCTCAGGATATTTATGATTTGTATAGTGGTGATATTCCCGGTTTGCAAGGTGCTTATGTGTACGATTATAATGAGGACACTTCTTGGGGAGCTGCATACGATCCGGCTGTGAAATATGTCACTCCGTTGTCATTAGACGAAACCAGTGGTCATTATGGAAAACCAGCCACTTGGCAACATGGATTGGATTTGAGAGATCTTTATCGGACTGGTGTAACCAATACAACCAACGTTTCGTTTTCAAAGAGTGTGAAAGATTTTAATACCCGTGTTTCTTTCACCAATAGCTATCGTACTGGTGTGCAGCCCAATTCGGATGCTATTCGCCGTTTCTTAGGGTTCAAGACAAATTTCAAACCCACACCGTGGATGAATGTGTCATTGGATTATAAATATACTTATCGTCAGGATCATAATGCTGCCGAAAGTGGATATAACGGTTCACGTACCGTTTTGCAGGAATATACCCAATGGGGACAGACCAATGTCAATTTAAAAGATTATAAGGACTATAAACGTCCGGACGGATCATGGAGGACATGGAATATCAACAGTGTGAATAATCAAAGTGCTGCATTCCATGATAATCCGTATGCTTTATTTCATGAATATAATCATCGCACCATTTATCAATGGAATGTATTCAGTGGCGATGTGTCTGTGGACCTTCCTTATAACTTGAAGGCAGGGGTACGCGTAAATGGTAACATACGTGGTTACAAATTGGAACGAGAACGCCCTTCAGGATCTATTAATTTCCGGTCAAATTATCGTCAGGATCAAAGCAGTTTGATTGATTTGACCGTACAAGGACGTTTAACTTGGGGACAATCATTTTTTAAAGATAAACTAACGGTAGACGCAGCTCTTTTTGCAGAAGCACGTGATTATACGTACGATAATTTATATGCATACACCAATACGAATTATGATTTGTCTTTGGACGATTACTATAATTTGGCTGCTTCATCGGGTACTATTGCTTTAGCCTATAATGAGAAAACACATTACAAAGAACGTAGTGTTTATGCCACAGCTACCATGGGCTGGGATGATACTTATTTTCTTGACGCTTCTGTTCGTAACGATATGTCTTCCACATTGAGTCCTAATCATAACAGCTATTGGTATGGTGGCCTTTCCGCTTCTGTCCTTGCTCACAAATGGGTGAATGCAGAATGGCTGAACTTTTGGAAACTGCGTGCTAGTGCGGCTCAAGTAGGTACTACGCTCAATGCTTACAATATTTATCCTACTTATTCGCTGGATACCAGTTATGGTTCACATGTTACAATGTATGAACCTTCTTCTCAGAAAAATTATAATATCGAGCCGTCTATTTCCACTTCGTATGAAATAGGTACGGAATTCCGTTTGTTCAATAATCGTTTATGGGGTGATTTCAACTATTATACCCGGGATGACAAAGATCAGATAATCTCCGTAACCTCTGCTCCGCAATCGGGGTATTCCACTCGTAAGATGAATGCTGGTTTAATTCGTAATCGGGGTGTTGAATTGAGTTTGGGCGGGATGCCTGTTTCCACTAAGAACTGGAAATGGGAAATGAATTTCAATATAGCGAAGAATAGTAATAAACTGGTGGAACTAGCTGATGGAGTGGATTCTTATTCTATTTATTGGACTTCATTCACAACTCGTTTGTATAATTATGCTATGGTTGGTAAATCACTTGGTGTGATAACCGGTAATACATGGGAACGTGATGACAATGGCAATATAATCTTCCATGAATTGAGTGCTTCGCAGAAGGCGTTGTATGGTGGTGAATATGTACCTACTTACAATCAGAATACACTAGATGAACTGGGTAACTTCCATCCGGATTTCACTGGTGGTTTTAATACTAGTATCAGTTTTAAGAATTTCCGTCTGTCGGCTAATATTGATTTCTCTGTAGGCGGACAGATTGTATCCTATACTAATATGTGGGGTAGCAATAGCGGTATTCTTGATAAAACAGCTGAGCTTAATGACCGTGGCGTCAATGTTCGTGAACCGGTAAGCAAAGGTGGTGGTATCCACATGACTGGTGTGGATCAGAATGGCAATAAGGTAGATACCTATGTCAATGCTAAACTATATTATACCACAGCTTCCCGTGTATGGGAAGAATGGGTGTATGACCGTACTTACGTGAAACTTCGTGAAGTGTCATTGTCGTATGTTTTCCCGTCACAGACTTTGAAGAAACTAAATATCGGCCTGAGTCGTGCCAGTGTGGCAATTAATGCTTCCAATCCATGGTTGATCTACTCAGCTTGTCCTAATGTGGATGTGTCTGAAATTGGTATGGGATATTTTGAGGGTGGTAATGCCGCTGCAACCCGTTCGATAGGTTTTACCGTTAATCTTGCTTTTTAAACCATAAAATGAAGAATCATTATGAAATATATTAAATTATTATTTTTATCTCTGAGTTTTGCAGCAACATTCACAGCATGTGATATGACTGACTTTGGCGATATTAACAAAGATCCCAATGAACCGTCGGAGGCTAATACTGGTATGTTGTTTACATACGCTTGTACTTATGTGAAATACTTCTCTATGAACTCAAATTATTATTACCCGTGGACGCAAATGTATCCGGGGTATATGTCCGAGAAAAATAATAATCAGTATGGTGCGTTTGGCGGACCTACTATGAGTACAAGTTCTTATTATCTTTATCCGTTGAAGAACTGCCAGAAGATTATTGACTTTAATAGTGATGAGACTGAAAAAGGTAAACCTGCCATTGTGCAGTTTGGTGATAATGCCAATCAGATTGCGGTTGCACGTACATTGATGGGATTCATCTATATGCACCTTACAGATGCTCTAGGGCCACTTCCTTACACAGAAGCATTTCAGGCAGGTGAGGAAAATTTTACTCCGGTATTTGATTCACAGGAAACTATTTATGCTAAGTTAGATGCCGATTTGAGGGAAGCGTATAATCAGTTTAATGAAAGTGGCTCGTTGAGCACAGCCGACATCCTGTTCGATGGTGACATTCGTGCATGGAAGAAACTGAATGCTTCTACCCGTATGATGCTTGCTATAAAACTGGCAGATGTGGATCCTGCCGAAGGACGCTCGCGTTTTGCTCAAGCTTACGCTGATGGCGGTATTGAAGAAAATGCCTATAATTTGAATTATACTTTTGAGGCCAATACTGTGGGATATTTATATTATAATGGCGTAAACTATAATTATAATTTTGTTCCTAATAAGTATTATGTAGATCAGTTGAAGGAATTGAAGGACAACCGTCTGTTCTCTACTTGTTCGCTGATTCCTTTTGGCAAGACACAGGCAGAGACAGGCGTGACAGATGAAGACCTGAAGAATTTTGATAAATACCAAGGTATGCCTTTGGGTATTGAGTCTGCAGATGTGAACACGTGGAATAAAGTCTGCTGTTTTTATAATCCTTCGCTTACACAGGTAACCTCTACTTTCCCTATTATTACTGCTTCTCGTATGCTACTTATCGAGGCTGAAGCTGCTCAACGTGGCTGGATTCAGGCTGATCCTGCCCAACTTTATGCAGCCGGTGTGAAGGCATCATTTGAACAATGGGGAGCCGAAGGTGTTGATGAATATTTGGTACAGGAAGCAGTTGCTTATACGGGTACTGATGCTGATAAAATTAATAAAATTGCTCTTCAGCGCTGGATCAGTGGCTTCATGGCTGATGGTTTTGAGGCATGGTCTGACTGGCGTCGTTTTGATATTCCGAAACTAGAAGTCGGTCCGGTTTGTACAACGATTGATCACATCCCTTATCGCCATCAATTTGATAGCGAAATTTATCAAGGTAATCTTGAAAATTATGAAGCTGCCGTGAAAGCAGATTTGAATGGTGATGATAGCCGTGAGCAACGAGTATGGTGGAATAGAAGATAAGATTTGAAGTATATAATTCTCTTTAAAGTTTCGTTTAAATATAGGGGACATTCTCAGTGATGAGAGTGTCTTCTTTTATTGAAATAAATCAAAAAATATATAGGATAAACGTTAGTTAAGACTAGGTAATTCATAAATTGCCTCGATGGATACTATCTATCCCAGACAGCCAATCTTTTGTTAACCTTAAATCTAATACTATGAAAAACACATTGCAAAGATACGGACTTTGTTTATAATAGCAAGTTTTTAGTCTGTATTTCGCCGTTTTATAACATGCTTTATAAATATATCGCACCTTGTTAACAAATTAATTTAAAAATGTAAAGTTTTGTTTATTATGACCTTTCGGACTTTTTGTCTTATGAATGATAGAAGAGGGCAAATGAAAATAAAAGTATGTGATAGCTGTTTTTCTATTTCTTATTTTATATCTTTGATGTCACTTTACTGATTGAAAAAATAACAGTTACTTATGAAAAACAGACAGTTTATTGTATTTGCTCTTTTATTAGCATGTCCGTTGCTGTTACACGGACAGGAAACGTTTCTTTGTGGAAAAGAATCATGTAATAAAGGTTATATCCGGCATCCATGGTATGGAAAAAAGGTTGGTTATATAGGAGACTCGATAACTGATCCCAATTGTTATGGAGATAACATAAAAAAGTATTGGGATTTTTTGAAAGAATGGTTGGATATCACTCCTTATGTGTATGGAGTGAGTGGACGTCAATGGAATGATGTACCCCGTCAGGCAGAACAATTGAAAAAGGAGCATGGAGAAGAGGTTGATGCCATCGTGGTTTTGATGGGGACAAATGATTTTAATAGCAGTGTACCTGTCGGGACTTGGTTTACAGAGAAAGAAGAGCAGGTGATGGCTGCCCGTGGTGAAACTAAAAAACTGGAAACGCGTAAAAGGCGTGTTCCTATAATGACGAATGATACGTATAAAGGCCGTATTAATATTGGTTTGAGTCATTTGAAAAAATTGTTTCCCGATAAACAAATTGTTTTGTTGACCCCATTGCATCGTTCTTTAGCGGAATTCGGCGAAAAGAATGTACAACCGGATGAAAGCTATCAGAATAAATGCGGAGAATATGTGGATGCTTATGTACAGGGCATTAAGGAAGCAGGTAATTTGTGGGGAATTCCTGTAATAGATTTTAATTCGGTTACAGGTATGAATCCGATGATTGAAGAACAACTTATTTATTTCTATGATTCGGGCTATGATCGTTTGCATCCTAATACCAATGGTCAAGAACGTATGGCACATACATTGATGTATCAGTTACTTTCTTTGCCTGCATCATTCTGACAGTTGGACATTCATTTTTTTGTCTTTTTGGAAGAGTTTGTCTATTTAGGAGAACCTCCAATGTTTCGATATGAACTTGAAGAATTGAAAAAATGTTCAAATGGCAAATTGATGTTGTTTGAACATTTTTTTATTAGTTCTTATTTACTGAAAGAGTAATTGAACTATTGATTTTGAACAAATTTCTATATTCTTGTATCATTTTTTATGGTTTCTTTTCTTGTTCTTATTTACTTTTGCCTAAATCTTTTAACTTATAAAATGTATATGAAAAACATGAAATTAAAAGTATTACTTGTTTTATGTGCTTTACTCCTGTTATCGGCTTTTATTGCTGAGAGAAAAGACCCCATTACTATTTTTATGATTGGTGATTCTACCATGGCGAATAAAAGTCTGAAGAATGGTAATATAGAGCGTGGTTGGGGACAAATGCTTCCCGGATATTTTACGGAAGAGGTTGTGGTGGATAATCACGCTATGAATGGACGAAGTTCACTCAGTTTTATCAATGAAGGACGTTGGGACATAGTGCTTTCTAAAATTCATAAAGGTGATTATGTATTTATTCAATTCGGACATAATGATGAGAAACCTAGAGCCACATTACATACAGAGCCCGGAAGTACCTTTGATGATAATTTAAGACGTTTTGTGAATGAAACACGTGCTAAGGGAGGAAATCCTGTACTGTTCAATTCTATAGTTCGTCGTAATTTCCTTCCTAAAGGTGTGACGGAGATAAAGGGTAGTTATGAAAAAGAAGGTCCGGTATTGGTTCCGGAAGGGAAAATTGACAATACTCACTTGAATATATATGGTGGACGTATAGTTGCCGGGTTGGTTGTGGACGCTTTGATGGAAGAAGTGCCGGCTTTGGCAAAATATGTGCGACGTTATGATTATGTGGTGGCGAAAGATGGGAGTGGGGATTTCTTTACAGTTCAGGAAGCAGTGAATGCGGCAGTTGGTGGGAGCAAGAAAACAATATCTATACTTGTCCGTCCGGGAGTATATGAAGAGCATGTTTCTATGCCGGAATCATCGCCTCGAATAGAATTGGTGAAACAGACAGGGGCTGAGATCAGGGATAACGGGTTCACACAAGATGTTTATGTGGCACCTTATAAGGGTGACAGAGTGTGTGCTATTAGTTATACATTTGATAGGAACAGGGGTAGGTACATGTACTGAACAATATCACATCGGGGGAGATAAGTTGAAATCGACTCCTGCGTCTTTAGATAAATGGGTGGAAAGCTTGGTAAGCTCCGGTAGATGGGGAGTTGGCAATGATACATGGAATATCGCAGGGATATAATGCTTTTCAAAATCCTGAAATATTGTGGGAATAGGTAAAGGCTATGGAAAATGAAATATGGGTGGGTACATTTAGAGAGGTAGTTGCTTATAACAAAAGAACGAGAAAAAAATCGCTTGAATGTGCTAGAAAACGGCTATAACATAACTCCTCATTTGGATATGAATGCACAATTATTTACAGAACCACTGACTATGGTATTGAAATCTGTGGGAAACAGAGTTTCGGAGATTAGGCAAGATGGGAAAAAGCGTTTTCTAAAGAAGGATGCTGATAAGGTTCTTTTCGATTTTAATCTTTATGGAGTGATGATTCAGATTCGTTTTATCTGAGGTGTTGGATATAGTTTTAAAACTAGAATAGGGAAATCCGTTAGTCTTTATTGTAACCATTTGAGGTGTGATAATAAGATTAACGGATTTGTTTTTTGCTCTTTTATAAAGTTACTCAGAATTAATTTCTAAATTTGTTCCCGTTAACTTTATTCCTTTTTCAAAAGAAATAAAATGGAAAACACAGAGAAACTGATTGTAGAACAACTGAAAAATGGCAACGAAGATGCTTATAAATACATCTATGATTATCATTATGTTCTTTTATGTCATGTAGCAAATCAATATTTGAACGATAATTTTTTATCGGAAACTATAGTTGGAGATGTAATATTTCACCTTTGGGAGATCAGAGAAACTTTAAACATTACTATTTCTATTAGAAGTTATCTGATAAAGGCTGTTCGTAATCGTTGTATAGACTATCTGAAATCTAGATCTGAAAAAAAGGAAATTTCATTTTCAGTTTTAGTACCGGAAGAGATGTCTGAAGAAAAGTATTTGCAGTCGGATAATTATCCTTTGGGAATATTATTAGAACGTGAATTGGAGCATGAAATCCGTATGGCAATAGATAAACTACCGGTTGAATGTAGATGTGTTTTTGAAAAAAGTAGATTTGAGGAGAAAAAATATGAAGAAATTTCTCAGGAATTAGGTATTTCTATAAATACGGTTAAGTATCATATAAAGAATGCATTATCTTTCCTTCAGACTGAATTGAGCAAATATTTAATTGCTTTGATTTTATTTTTTTCGTGTTAAAACAGAAAAAAGTTCTTTTAGGACTACCCTGTATTTAAAATAAATCGTCTTCACTTTAGAAACAACAAAGATGAAAGCAGAAAAAGAACATATTGATGAATTAATAGTATCCTATTTAAGTAATGAGTTGGATGGAAATGCTGTGCATGAACTGAAGGAGTGGATAGCTGCGTCTGTGGAAAATGAAAAGTATTTTATGCAGCGGCAAGAAATTTGGTTTTCTGCCATAAGTGTGAAAGAGGATGTTAAATATGATAAGAGCAAAGCATTTGAACAATTTAAAAATAGAATTGCTAATCAGAGGTTGAATGATAAAAGAGAACGTGAAAATTTCTGTTTGTCTAAATTTTGGCGTTATGCAGCTGTTATTGTTGTATTGTTCTCAGTTTCTTATTTTTCTTATTGGAGGGGTGGAATAAGTATAAAAGAGGTATTTTCGGATATCATTGTGGAGGCTCCTCTTGGTTCCAGAACAAAATTGACCTTGCCGGATGGGACATTAGTGTGGTTGAATGCCGGATCGCGTATAACATATTCACAAGGATTCGGAGTAGGGAATAGAAAAATAGAATTGATAGGAGAAGGGTATTTTGAAGTTAAACGAAATGAAGAAGTTCCATTTCTTGTGAAAACGAATAGTTTGCTGGTAAAGGTATTGGGAACGAAATTTAATTTTCGGGATTATCCGGATGATGCAGAAGCCATTGTTTCTTTGTCCGAAGGAAAAGTGGCATTGAATAATTTATTGAAAAAAGAAAAAGAAGCTTTTTTGTTACCCAATGAAAGGGTGGTTTTGAATAAAAAGAATGGCAGAATGCATGTGGAGTATTCTACTGTTTCCAATGCATTACAATGGACTAATGGATATTTATTTTTTGATGAGGAATTGTTGCCGGATGTTGTGAAGGAGTTAGAACGTAGTTATAATGTGAAAATACAAATAGCTAGTGATACTTTGAATACTTTCAGGTTCTATGGAAATTTCGTTCATCGTGAGCAAAATATTCAGGAAGTTTTGGAAGCATTATCTGCGACCCGTAAGATTCATTATATTATTGAAGGACACAATATAACTTTATATTAAGTAGGGAGTGGATTAAAATTGTTTAACCTTAAAATTAAAAGTATGAATAGAATTAGAGCTGTAATACTGTAATAGGGGTACGAAAGGGATGAAAAAGAAAAGGTGGGAAGATATAGGGATTTTCCCACCTTGATGAAATCTCTTTTTCGACTTACGATTGTGAGTGCGCTTTTAGAGAATGCAAAGTTAATGATTTTTCTCTTTAAAAGCTAAGTTCATTTAATTTTTTAATTAATAAATTACTAATTTATGAAAAACAAGAGAAAGGCCATATTATTGGTCGGGGCTTTGCTTTGCCTTAATTTGAATATCTTCTCACAGAATATACCATTGAAAATGAATAAAGTATCGGTGAAAAAAGCTATGACTGAGCTAAAAGAAAAAAGTGGATATTCATTTGTGTATATAGCTGGGGATTTAGATACGAAAAAGATTGTTGATATAGACGCTGAGCAACTGCAAGAAGTTATTGAGCAAATCTTGGAAGGACAAAATGTTTCTTATGAGATAAAAGATAAAAATATCATTATTCGGAAGAAGGAAGTAGAACAGTCCATGTTGAACGAGAAAAAATTACAAGATATTTCAGGGCTTGTGATGGATGTTATGGGAGAACCTATCGTAGGAGTTAATGTGATGGAAAAGGGGACTACTAATGGTACTATTACTGATATGGATGGTAAGTTTTTACTTAAAGCTCCTGCGAATGCAACTCTTATTATTAGTTTTATCGGTTATAAGACTCTTGCTGTTAATTTGGAAGGGGAAAAGAATGTGAATATAACTCTGAAAGAGGATTTGGAACAATTAGATGAAGTGGTGGTGGTTGGTTATGGAACTCAAAAAAAATCTAGTTTGACAGCATCCGTGGCGACAGTGCCTGCAAAAGAACTGAGTAAACAGATGGGGCATTCTGTTGCAGCTGCTTTGCAGGGGAGGGCTCCAGGAGTAGAAATATTGCAAAAGGGGGGAGAAGCTGGGGCAGATATCAAGATACTTGTTCGGGGAGCAGGTACATTTGGTGCTACTGAACCTTTATATGTTATTGATGGTGCATTTTCTAATAATGGGCTAAATTCGTTGAATCCTTCAGATATTGAATCAATAGAAATCCTGAAGGATGGTTCGGCGGCTGCCATTTATGGCTCTCGCGCTGCAAATGGGGTTGTGCTGATAACTACCAAGCATGGTCAAAAAGGTAAAGCAAAAGTTGAAATTTCTGCAAACTATTCTTTGCAGACTCCTTCTAAATATCTTGATTTTCTAGATGCAAATGAGCATCGCGAATATACTAAGCAAATTGTTGCAAATTCAACAAACCAGACTCAAGCTCCAGAAAATATTCATCCTACTAATCCTGATATTAATACTGACTGGCAAGATGCATATCTAAGAAATGCTCCTATGTATAATTTGAATGCTTCAATTTCTGGTGGTGGTGAATATTCAACTTTTAATACAAGTTTGGGGTATTTTGATCAGCAAGGTATTATGGAATTTTCTGGTTTTAAGAAATATAATGCACGTGTCAATGGAACGTTTAAGAAAGGACGTTTGACTGTTAGTGAAACTCTTTCTGCTGCTTTTACAAATAAGGAGCCTCAAGTAAGGATGGTGATGGGGATTCCTACTGTTCCAATGACTGATGTAGAGGGAAGGTATGTATCTGCAGGTAAAGATTATTATGTAAATGAAGGAAAAGTTACTAATCCGTTTGCATCTTATTCCAATACTGTTCGAAGAAATAAAACAGTTAATGTTACTGGTAGTTTGAATATAGGACTGAATTTATATAAAGGATTGGATTATAAGCTACTACTTGGAGGTGACTATATATCAACAAATAATATATCTCGGTCCATTGCTTTTGACTCCAATTGGGATGAGAATGGTAATGCAGATCCTGATTATAGCAGAACGATTAATTCACTATCTGAAAGTCGTGGACAGCGATTTAGTTATACAATTGATAACATTTTGACTTATAAGAATATGTTTGCTGGTCATACTATTGACGCAATGGTAGGTACAAGTTGGATGAGAGAATACTATAGAACTATGGGGATTGGTTCTGGTTCTACAGATTTGGGTGGTCCTAATATTACTATTTTTAATGGGAAAGGAGATATAACAAGTGAAGAATACAATTCAGCTTTACTCTCCTTTTTTGCTCGCTTGAACTATGACTATAAGGAGCGTTATCTTGTTTCTGCAAGTATTCGTAGTGATAAATCTTCCAAATTTGCTAAAGGAAATAGGGTCGGTTACTTTCCTTCGGTTTCAGTGGGTTGGAATATACATGAAGAGAATTTTTTTAATATAGAATGGATAAGTAAAATGAAGATTAGAGCTAGTTATGGTGAATTAGGAGCTAATTTTATAGATTCATATTCTTTCCTTTCTACGGCTTATGGTCCAATACCTTCTGTATTCGGTGAAAATCAGATTGGTCAAAGTAGTGTGATGAATGGTTATGTAACCAAATTTGCTCAGGAAAATTTGACTTGGGAAAAATCAATATCTAAAAACGTAGCATTGGAAATGGCTTTTCTGAATAATAAAATTTCTTTTACAGCTGAATATTTTTGGAAAGATAATAATGACTTACTTGCTCCATTACTTCCATTAGCATCGTCAGGGCAAACCATTATGACTAATGGGGGGGATTTGCCAGTCTTTAATTCTGCATCTGTTGAAAATAAAGGTTTTGAATTTACGGTAGGTTATCGTAATAATTGGAAGGATTGGAGTTTGGATGTTACTGCCAATATTTCGGCATTAAGAAATAAAGTAAAGAGTTTGGGTGAGGGAGTACAACCCATTAAGGCAGAGGTGATGATGAGTGGTTCTTTTAATGACCGTCCTACTATTACTAAACCGGGCTTGCCTATTGGTACCTTTTGGGGATATGTGGTGGAAGGTTTTGATAATGATGGTAATTTTATTTTTCAGGATAATAATGGTAGTGTGAATGGTGTATTGACAGGAAAACCGGATGGGAAGATTGATGAGAATGATAAAACGGATATTGGTAATCCTCATCCGGATTTTACTTATGGTTTAAATATAAATGTAGGTTATAAGAATTGGGATTTGACTGCTTTTTTCCAAGGAACGCAAGGTAACGATATTTTTGCTTTAATGAAATATGATTGGTATTTTGGAGGAGCTAATAGTGCTACCCTAAAGGATGCTTTCTATAATTCATGGACTCCGCAAAATCCTAATGCAGAAGCTCCTAAACTGAATAGTAAAAACAGTTCTGGCATAAACTCGCTTCCAAGTACATTCTATGTGGAGGATGGTTCTTATTTCAGATGCAAGAATCTACAAATCGGTTATTCCTTTAATAAGAAATTATTGCAAAAATTCCATATAGAATCATTTAGAATATATGCGGGGGTACAAAATTTATTCACTATCACAAAATATCCCTTGTATGATCCCGAAGTTAGTTCAAACGTGTTGTTTGACAGAGGTGTGGATGGTTTCTGGCAAGCACAGGAAAGTCCTCATGAAGCAACAATGAATTCTAGAGTATATAATCTTGGTGTCAATTTAACTTTCTAAAAACAGAATAAGTATGAAAATAATGTTGCGTAAAATTATAGTTATCATTATCAGTTTTGTAACTATTGGAATGATGGGCTCATGTGAAGATATTTTTAATGATTTGGCGGTGAATCCTAATCAATCAGACGTTAATTCATTTTATACTACACTAGAAAATTGTAATAAGGGAATTCTTGGTATCTATGGGTATATTTCGACTCCTCGTAATTTGGGAGCTTGTGGATTTGGTTTGATGTTGACTCGTAGTGATGAGGGGTGTTCGGTAGCTGATTATGGAGTACCAGGTGCTTATAATGAAGAGTTTACCCCTTCTTATTATTCATTGGTTCAACCTTTTCAGTTAATGTATACAGCTGCTTCCCAAGCTAACCAAATGATTGAAAGTCTTACTGAAATAGAATTCAGCAATAAAGAATTACAGGATGCATATTTGGGGGAGGCTTATTTTCTTCGTGCATTTACACATTTCTTTTTATTCATCAATTATAGGAATATTCCTTTGATTAAAGAATTGCCTAAGGCTCCTAATGAATATAAGCCTCAGGCAACACCTGAAGAGGCTTGGGATTTTATTATAGATGATCTGATCAAAGCTAAAGATTTACTTCCTGACAAGAATTTTTGGGATGCTAAAAATAAAGGACGTGTGACGAAAGCTTCTGCTTATGCACTTTTGGGTAAGTCATATCTTTATAGATCCGGTATTGAACCCAAATATGGAACTTCACAAACAACTTATTATAATGAGGCTGCTGCGGCTTTTGCAGAAATCATTAATGGTAATTGTGGAAACTACAGATTGGTAGATGACTATTCATGGAACTTTGATGTGGCACATGAAAATAATGATGAATCTATTTTTGAAGTACAATTTGTCGGAGTGTTGAATACAGGATTTAACCCAGGATTTGTGGACAGTGGGTTGTTCAATGATGTCCGGTGTAAAATGTGTATAATGAATAGAAGTAGAAATTCGAATAGTTCTGCACAGGTTATGCACAATTGGTTATATGATAAATTTGTAGCGTCAAAAACAGTGACAGGAGAAACTGATCCACGTATGTTTGGTTCGTTTGTTTTTAATGATAATGTATCGGAGATTATACGTCCGAAAGGTATGAAGGTTACTTTTCTTGAAGGGAAGGATTGGGAAGCAGAAATGGGTTCAAAGGAAGGAACATTTGGTGAACAATATGAGTTGGCAATGGGATATAAAATGTGTAGTAGGAAATGGTTGGATTGGACCTTACCTCCGACAGATGATGCTGGTGGGCATTTTTTTAATGGACGTGCACAAGGAGTAAACTGGAGAATGATTCGTTATTCGGATGTTTTGCTGATGTATGCTGAAGCTGTAGTAATGGGAGGGAAAGCCACTGCAAACATAACCCCGTTAGAAGCAATAAACAAAGTACGCGATAGGGTAGGAGTACCTCATGTAACAGAAGCTAATATGAGAACTATTGAAGATGAACGTATTCTAGAACTTACCTATGAAGGCTTCCGATTCTTTGACTTGCTTCGTTGGGGTAAAGTAGTAGAGCGTTTTCGCGAATTGGAAAATACTGATCCTTTGTTTAAAAGGTTTAGCAGGGCTCAATATATGGGGTTTAAGGAAAATAAGAATGAATGGGTTCCATTGCCAATTGATGAAGTAGAGGGTAATCCATATATCACTAAAAATAATCCAGGATGGTAATTAAAAATAGAATAATTATGAAAGTATTTTATTATATTATATGTGCAGCTTGCTTTGCCGGCTGTGTGTCATCTTCCAATGATAAAACGGTGAAAGAGAAGGGTAGAACATTGCATAATGGCATTGTGCTGCCCGAGCAATGGCCTCCTAGTATGATTGATGATGGAGTACGTTGCGAAATGTCTTTACCTTATATTTCAAACAAACCGACTGTTATTTCTGTAAATCTAGGACGCCAATTATTCGTTGATGATTTTTTAATTGCAGAAACAGATATGGAGCGTGTTTCCCATAAGGCTATGTTCTATGAGAATAATCCGGTACTTGCTCCGGATAAGGAGTGGGAATACACTTTTGAACGTGCTCCTTATGCTGCTCCTTTCAGTGATGGAATATGGTATGATGAAAGCGAACAAAAATTTAAAATGTGGTATTTGGCTGGTGCCGGATCTATGCACAAACATCGTCAAAGCTTTTATACTTGTTATGCGGAGTCAAAAGATGGGAAGCATTGGGAAAAAGTGAATATGGATATAGTGCCGGGTACGAATATTGTAGATACTTGTGATCGGGATGCGGCTACAGTTTGGCTCGATAAAATGTGTCCAGAACCAGAAAAACGTTTCAAATTCTTCAATGTGGAAAAACATAGTGGAGGATGGAAAATAATTTTAAAATATTCAAAAGATGGTATTCATTGGTCGGAAGGAGTTGCGCAATCAGGACCGGTGGGGGATCGTACCACTGCTTTCTATAATCCGTTTACTCAAAAATGGGCTATTAGTCTACGGCAGGGGAGTAAAGCAGACGGACGCTCTAGAGGCTATTTGGAAAATGAAGATCCAGAGATGGCAGTTAGCGTGGCGCATTCATTGGCTAAAGGAATAAAGGATAAAAATATAGTTTTGTGGTTTACTCCTTCCGATAAGGAACTGCCACATCCTGAATTTCCTGATGTGCGTCCAGCCATTTATAATTTTGATGCTATGCCTTATGAAAGTGTTATGCTAGGGTTCTATGCTATGTGGAAAGGACCAGAGAATGATCTCTGTGGTAAGTTAGGTATTCAGAAAAGAAATGAAATAGGGATGGGATATAGTCGGGATGGTTTTCATTTTTATCGTCCCAGTTATGAACCTGTTATGGGAGTAAATGAAACGGAAGGGGCATGGAACTGGGGAAATATGCAGTCTATTATTGGCGTACCTCTCATTGTTGGTGATTCTTTGTATTTGTATTCTAGTGGAAGAATGAAGAATAAAGTGATGTGGGATGGATTTACTTCTACTGGGTTGGCAACTTTACGTCGTGATGGGTTCGTTTCCATGCATACAGACACAGAAGGGGTACTTGTTACCGAGAAAATAAAGTTTGATGGTAATCATTTTTTTGTGAATGCACAAGCAAAGGATTTGCAGGTGGAGATAATGGATGAAAATGGTAATGTGATTACGGGATTTTCCAGAGAGGATTGTAAGGAAATGAATGATTTGAACAGTACTAAACAATTGGTAACTTGGAAATCAGGTAAAAAACTTGCTGCTCTTTCAGGCAAGATAGTTAAAGTGAAGTTTTATGTTACTTGTGGAGATTTATATGCTTTTTGGATTTCTCCATGGGACACAGGAGAAAGTAGGGGATATACAGGTGGTGGTGGTCCGGGACTCAATCCTTGTGGAATCGATATTAAATAACTGATATGTATAAAACATAGTTGTGTTACATCGTGTATTTTGTTGGTGGCTGCTTCATGAGAATGAAGCAGTCATTTTTTGTATTACAGATAAATTTTGCTTGGTTGAGCTAAGTCAATATTTAAGTATGAGGAAAATGTAGACATAAAAAAAGGAGCAACGCCTTGCTCCAACCTTTGTTAACCTTAAATCTAATACTATGAAAAACACGTTGCAAAGGTACGTGTTTTAGTGAATTTTGCAAATAAAACAACTAAAAAAATATGTTTTCTAACACGTTTTAATACTTTTGTCCTATTTGTTAAGGATGAGGACTTTTTTTATTTACTTGTATTTTGTCTTTTTTACATATAAAACCGTATATTTGTTGCCACTTTTGCAAAAGGATAAAAACGAATGGTTTCAGTAGATAATTTGAAAGTAGAGTTTGGAGTAACGCCTCTGTTTGAGGATGTGTCATACGTTATCAATAAGAGAGATCGTATTGCGCTGGTCGGGAAGAATGGGGCCGGTAAGTCTACTATGCTTAAGATATTGGCAGGAATACAGGCGCCTACTTCAGGTAGTGTTTCTGTTCCGCGTGATGTGACGATAGGCTATCTGCCTCAAGTCATGATTCTGAGTGATAAACATACTGTGATGGAAGAGGCGGAGATGGCTTTTGAACATATCTTTGAGTTGCAGGCTAGTATTGAGAGAATGAATCAGGAGTTGGCGGATAGAACAGATTATGATTCAGAAAACTATCGTAAACTGATTGAGAAATTCACCCATGACAATGAACGCTTTTTGATGATGGGAGGTACCAATTATACAGCTGAGATAGAACGTACATTGATGGGGTTGGGATTTAGCCGGGAGGATTTTAACCGTCCTACATCTGAGTTCAGTGGTGGATGGCGTATGCGTATAGAGTTGGCCAAGTTGCTGTTGCGACGGCCCGATGTGTTGCTGTTGGACGAGCCTACCAATCATCTGGATATAGAAAGCATTCAATGGTTGGAAAACTTTTTGAAGACAAGTGCGGGAGCCGTTGTATTGGTGAGCCACGACCGTGCATTTATTAATAATGTGACCAATCGTACGATTGAAATATCTTGCGGGCATATCTATGATTATAAAGTGGCTTACGATGAGTTTGTGGTATTGCGCAAAGAACGTCGTGAGCAGCAATTGCGTGCATACGAGAACCAGCAGAAGCAAATTCAGGATACAGAAGATTTCATAGAGCGTTTCCGTTATAAGGCTACCAAGGCTGTACAGGTGCAGAGCCGTATCAAGCAATTGGAAAAAATAGTTCCTATTGAAATTGATGATGAAGATAATTCAGCCTTGCGGTTGAAGTTTCCGCCTGCCATGCGTTCCGGCAATTATCCGGTCATTTGTGACGGGGTGAAGAAAGCATATGGCAGTCATATCGTTTTTCACGATGTGACTTTGACTATTAATCGAGGTGAGAAGGTAGCTTTTGTCGGAAAGAATGGGGAAGGTAAGTCCACTTTGGTGAAATGTATAATGGACGAAATCCCATACGAAGGTAAACTGACCATCGGGCACAACGTACAGATTGGTTATTTTGCTCAGAATCAGGCTCAGATGTTGGATGAAAATCTGAGTGTCTTTGATACGATTGATTATGTGGCAAAAGGGGATATTCGTTTGAAGATTCGTGATATTCTGGGAGCATTCATGTTTGGAGGTGAGGCTTCTGATAAAAAAGTAAAGGTACTGTCGGGTGGGGAGCGGAGTCGTCTTGCCATGATAAAACTTTTGTTAGAACCGGTGAATTTCCTTATTTTGGACGAACCTACCAATCATCTGGATATGCGTTCAAAGGATGTATTGAAAGAAGCTATCAAGGAATTTGATGGAACGGTGATTGTTGTTTCTCATGACCGTGAGTTCTTGGATGGACTGGTGACCAAAGTTTATGAATTCGGAGGTGGAGTAGTAAAAGAACACATTGGCGGCATTTATGATTTTTTACAGAAAAAGAAAATAGAGAGTCTGAATGAGTTGCAGCTTTCGGCTTCTCCTACTATGTCTGCCACTAAAAAGGAAGAACTCGAAACGGTTAGTGAGAACAAATTATCTTATGAGGCGCAAAAGGAATTGAATAAGAAAATTCGCAAATTGGAGAAACGAATTGCGGATTGTGAACAGAAAATAGAAAAGCTGGAAACTGAGATTGGCGAGGTGGAAGCTGATATGGCTACTCCCGAAGGTGCATCGGATATGGCTTTGTATGAAAAGCATCAGAAACTGAAAAAGGACTTGGATCAGACGGTAGAAGAATGGGAAACCGTTTCTATGGAATTAGAAGAGATGCAGGGAAGTTAAAGTATGTATCATATATATAGAACAAATGAAAGCAAAACATTATTTACCAATGGCTGTATTGGCTCTGGCAGTAGCTGCCGGATGTGACAGTAAAAAGGAAGCCGTCATGACTTCGGGTATAGACTTGACAAATTTGGACACTACGGCTGTTCAAGGAGCTGATTTTTATCAGTATGCTTGTGGCGGATGGATGAAGAAACACCCTCTGACCAATGAATATTCCCGTTTTGGCTCATTCGATATGCTTGCTGAAAATAATCGGGAACAACTGAAAGGATTGATTGTGGAAATTGCTGCCGGGCAGAATGCGCAAGGTACAATAGGTCAGAAAATAGGGGATATCTATAAATTGGCTATGGATAGTGTGAAACTGAATGCGGATGGAGTAACTCCTATTCAAGCTGATTTGGAAAAGATTGCTTCAGTGAAGGATAAATCGGAAATAGTTCCTTTGATGGCGGAACTGGCTCATAGCGGTGTATTCCCTTATTTCAGTTTCTATGTGGGTGCCGATATCATGGACAGCAAGAGCAATTTGTTTCAATTGTATCAAGGGGGTATCAGTCTGGGTGAAAAAGAATATTATCTGGACAATGATGATGTGACTGTCAATATCCGTAATAAGTATAAGGAACATATTGTAAAGATGTTCCAATTGGCTGGCTTTGATGAGGCTGCCGCTAAAAAGAAAATGGAGGCTGTAATGGATATCGAAACCCGTATTGCAAAAGCTTCTTTCAGTGCGGTGGAACAGCGTAACCCTGCGGCCAATTATCATAAAATGTCTTTGGATGAATTAAAGAAAGAGATTCCGGGCATTGACTGGGATGCTTTCTTGAATGGTATAGGCGTGAAAGGGGTGACTGAACTGAGTGTTTCTCAAGTGGATCCGATTAAAGAGGTTGAGAAAATTATCAATAGCTTGCCGGTTGAAAATCAGATCGCTTATATGCAATGGAGTCTGATAGACAGGGCTGCCGGTTACTTGAGTGATGATTTGGTGGCACAAAATTTTGATTTTTATGGAAAAACACTATCCGGAAAACAGACTAACCAACCTCGTTGGAAGCGTGCTGTAAGTACTGTAAATGGAGTACTGGGTGAAGCGGTAGGTCAGATGTATGTGGAGAAATATTTTCCGGCAGCCGCAAAAGAACGTATGGTGCAGTTGGTAAAGAATCTGCAGACCGCATTGGGAGAACGTATTCGGAATTTGGAATGGATGGGTGACAGCACAAAGATTAAAGCTATTGAGAAGTTGAATTCTTTTTATGTAAAGGTTGGCTATCCTGATAAGTGGAGGGATTATACCGGTTTGAATATTGAAAAAGATTCTTATTGGGCCAATGTGAAGCGTGCTACAGAATTCGAACTGGATTATATGTTATCCAAGGCAGGAAAGCCGGTTGACAGAGATGAATGGGGAATGACTCCGCAGACTGTCAATGCATATTATAATCCGACCACGAATGAGATTTGTTTTCCGGCGGGTATTCTTCAATATCCGTTTTTTGATATGAATGCTGATGATGCATTTAATTATGGAGCTATTGGCGTGGTTATCGGTCATGAAATGACTCATGGATTCGATGATCAGGGACGTCAGTTTGATAAGGATGGTAATTTGAAAGATTGGTGGACAGCCGAAGATGCCAAACGTTTTGAAGAACGTGCTCAGGTAATGGTGAATTTCTTTGATAGCATCCAGGTTTTGCCGGGACTCAATGCCAACGGTTCTTTGACTTTAGGTGAGAATATAGCCGATCATGGTGGTTTGCAGGTTTCTTTCCAGGCGTTCAAGAATGCGACAAAAGATGCTCCCCTGCTGGTAAAAGACGGATTCACTCCGGAACAGCGCTTCTTCTTGTCATACGCCGGAGTGTGGGCTGGCAATATCCGCGACGAGCAGATTCGTTTGCAAACCAAGTCTGATCCACATTCATTGGGCAGATGGCGTGTGAACGGAGCACTCCCTCAAATAGGTGCATGGTATGATGCTTTTGGCATTAAAGAGGGGGATCCTATGTATTTGGCTCCTGAAAAACGTGTTTCTATTTGGTAAGCTTTGTATGTAAAAGATAATAAGAAAGCATGGTAATTGCTGAGAATTCGGCATTTACCATGCTTTCTTTTTGGAATTTACATGATAAACACCTATTTTTGTGCCCGATGAAACGGAGACGATACATAGCATGGGTATTGATGTTGGTCAGCATTATCATGTTGACAGCATCTGTTCTGCCTCATCATCATCACCGGGAAATTCTTTGTTTGCAGCATGATATGACTTTGTGCGGCTGTCAATGTTCCGTGCAGCATCAGCAGCATAATAATAGTTCTGATGAGAATCATACATGTAATGCCGGATGTGTGACCAAGTTTAAAAGTGTAACTCCGGATCGGGCCCAAGACAGTGTTTCTCCTGATTATTCGTTTTGTTTGCTGTTATATACGGTGACGGATGTATTGGCGCTTTCATTGCGGTTGACAGAACACAACACATTACCTTATAATTACTATTTAGAAAAACTGCATTCTACGTGTCTTCCCCACGTAAAGGGGTTGCGTGCTCCTCCTTGCGATGTTCTTGCTTAACAGATAGAAAGTTTATCTTTTTATCCGCAACTTTGTTGCATTTTCTTTACACTAATTTTGCATTTAGTAAAAAGTAAGAACAAATAATATCATCATGAAGAAACTTATCTTTATGGGAGTCTTAGGCTTGTTCCTCTTAGGCTCTTGCAACAGTAAATCGGGTCATGATCACGAAGGACACGATCATGGAACGGAGGAAGCACATAATCACGACCACGAAGGGCATGACCATAATCACGAAGGGCATGACCATGAAAAAGAAAACCACGACCATGAGAATGAAGGTCACGAAGGGCATAATCATGAAGCGGAAGCTTCTGCAGCCGGACATTCCGATGAGATAATTCTGGCTCCAGAAAAAGCAAAAGCAGCCGGGGTAGAATCGGAAATAATCCGGCCTGAATCATTCCGTCAGGTGATAACGACCAGCGGTCAGGTGCAGGCAGCACAAGGCGATGAAAGCGTAGTAGTCGCCAATGTAGCCGGTGTGGTTTCTTTCCGCCATCCGGTAACGGACGGTATGAGTGTGAGCAAGGGGGCTCCCATTCTGAATATCTCTGCTGAGAATATGCCGGACGGAGACCCTGTAAAACGTACCCGTATCGCATATGAAACCGCCAAAAAAGAATATGAACGTGCCGCCAAGTTGGTAAAAAGTCAGATAATATCGCAGAAAGATTTCAATGCCATTAAGGAGAGTTATGAAAATGCATTATTGGCATACGAGGCTATTTCAAAGAACCAGACCAAGACAGGTGTGTCCGTCACAGCTCCTTTAGGTGGTTATATCAAGAATTGTCTGGTGCAGGAAGGTGACTATGTGTCGGTAGGCCAGCCTTTGGTGAGTATCACTCAGAACCGTCGTCTGTTCCTTCGTGCAGATGTTTCCGAGAAATATTATGGTTATCTGCATAGCATCCAGTCGGCAAACTTCAAGACTCCATACGATAATAAGGTATATGAGCTGGGTGAGTTGAAAGGGCGTCTGCTTTCTTATGGTAAAGCATCCGGTGGTACTTCTTTTTATGTGCCTGTAACTTTCGAATTTGATAATCGGGGAGATGTGATTCCCGGTTCGTATGTGGAGGTGTATCTGCTCTCGTCGGAAATGCCCGATGTGCTGGCCTTGCCTGTTACGGCACTGACCGAAGAACAAGGTTTGTACTTTGTTTATCTGCAACTGGATGAGGAAGGATATAAGAAACAGGAGGTAACTTTGGGAGCGAGCAACGGAAAGAAAGTGCAGATTCTGACCGGTTTGAAAGCCGGTGACCGTGTGGTAACAAAGGGAGCTTATCAGGTGAAATTAGCGTCGGCTAGCAATGCGATTCCGGCTCATAGTCATGAACATTAATCAGCCGTCCTATGCTAAATAAGATTATACATTTTTCCCTTCAGAACCGTATATTGGTTCTGGTGGCGTCGGTTTTGCTGCTTATCGGCGGTACTTACACGGCTTTTCATACGGAAGTCGATGTGTTCCCCGATTTGAATGCGCCGACTGTAGTGATTATGACCGAAGCGAATGGTATGGCCGCCGAAGAGGTGGAACAATTGGTAACCTTTCCTGTAGAAACTGCCGTGAACGGTGCGACCCATGTGCGCCGGGTGCGTTCATCTTCCACCAATGGCTTTTCCGTTGTGTGGGTGGAATTTGAATGGGATACCGATATCTATCTGGCCCGTCAGATTGTCAGTGAGAAATTGTCCTTGGTCAGCGAGGAGCTGCCCGAGAATGTAGGTAAACCTACCATGGGACCTCAGTCTTCTATTTTAGGTGAGTTGCTGATTATCGGTCTGACTTCGGATACTACTTCCATGCTCGATCTCCGTACACTGGCAGACTGGACTATCCGTCCGCGCCTGCTCTCTACGGGAGGTGTGGCACAGGTTGCCGTGCTGGGAGGTGATATCAAGGAATATCAGGTGTTGCTTGACCCTGCCCGCATGAAACATTACAATGTTACGTTGGCAGAGGTGATGAACGTTACCCGTAACATGAATCAGAATGCCAATGGCGGAGTGATTTATGAATATGGAAACGAATATATTGTTCGCGGGGTGCTTTCCAGTCATGATGTGGATCAGTTGTCACGTTCCGTCATCAAGACGGTGGAAGGGGTGCCCGTTACATTGGAGGATATTGCCGATGTGAAGATTGGTTCGCAGGAACCCAAACTGGGTACTGCTTCGGAGAGAGGAAAACCTGCCGTACTGCTGACCGTTACCAAACAACCCAAGACCGGGACTATTGAACTGACAGAGCAGTTGGAAGCCGCATTGAAGGATTTGCAGAAGAATCTTCCGGCTGATGTACACGTTTCTACAGATATTTTCCGTCAGAGCCGTTTTATTGAAAGCTCTATCGGTAATGTGAAGGATTCGTTGTATGAAGGTGCTGTTTTTGTGGTGATTGTTCTCTTCCTGTTCCTTGCCAATGTACGTACCACGGTTATTTCATTGGTAACCCTTCCGTTGTCATTGATTGTTTCTATATTGACTCTTCACTATATGGGACTCACCATCAATACCATGAGTTTGGGTGGTATGGCCATTGCCATTGGTTCGTTGGTGGATGATGCCATTGTGGATGTGGAAAATGTATGGAAGCACTTGCGTGAGAATCGCTTGTTGCCCGAAGGGGAACGTAAGAGCGTGATTGAAGTCGTGTTCAATGCTTCGAAGGAAGTGCGTATGCCTATCTTGAACTCTACCTTGATTATTGTAGTCAGCTTTGTTCCTTTGTTTTTCCTGACAGGAATGGAAGGGCGTATGCTGGTTCCGTTGGGCATTGCCTTTATTGTGGCGTTGTTTGCTTCTACGGTAGTGGCTTTGACACTGACTCCGGTACTGTGCAGCTATCTGTTAGGTAATAATAAAAGCAAAGGATTGCCCAAAGAGGCATTGTAGCCCGTAAAACGGGACGTGCCGAACTGGATGAGCATGCATTAGGGGTTAACGTGAGTGAAATTGAGGCCCCGTTTGAATTGAAAGACCGTTCCCGCCAGGAACTGGTAGCCGATGTGCGTGCCAAGTTATCTACCATTACCGGTGCGAATATCGAAATAGGCCAACCTATCAGCCACCGTATCGATGCCATGCTTTCGGGTACCAAGGCCAACATTGCCATCAAACTGTTTGGTAATGATTTGAACAAGATGTTTGCCATCGGTAATCAGATAAAGGATGCCATCAGCAGTGTGGAGGGTATTGCCGACTTGAATGTGGAACAACAAATCGAACGTCCGCAGCTGTGAAGCGTAAGATTGTGATTTCGGCCAATACCAGCGGTCGTGATTTGCGCAGCGTGGTGAATGATATACAGGAACGGATTGATGCGCAAATCAAGCTTCCCGAAGGATATCATGTGGAATATGGCGGTCAGTTTGAAAGCGAGCAGGCGGCCAGCCGTACGCTGATGCTCACTTCGTTTATGAGTATCGTGGTTATCTTCCTGTTGCTTTATACCCAGTTTAAGAATGCAGCCCAAAGTGGAGTCATTTTGTTGAATTTGCCTTTGGCGTTGATTGGTGGGGTATTTGCATTGATGATAACAACGGGTGAGATAAGCATTCCGGCTATTATCGGCTTTATCTCGTTGTTTGGCATTGCTACCCGTAATGGTATGTTGTTGATAAGTCATTACAATATGTTGCGCGAAGAAGGTATGGATTTGAAAGAAAGCATTCTTCACGGTTCGTTAGACCGTTTGAACCCTATCCTGATGACTGCGTTGTCTTCCGCGCTGGCTTTGATACCTTTGGCATTCCGTGGCGATTTGCCGGGTAATGAAATACAAAGCCCGATGGCGAAAGTTATTCTTGGAGGTCTTTTGACATCGACTTTCCTGAACGCTTTCATTATTCCGATTGTTTATGAACTGATGAACCGAAAGAAGAAATAATAGAAATAATATGAAACGAATCTTAGTTATAATAGCCCTCTGCTCTCCCTTGCTGATGCAGGCCCAGAGTATTGAGCACATTTTGAAAAGCATCGAGCAGAACAATAAAGAGCTCAAGGCACAGAAACATGCCGCCGATGCGACCAAGATGGAAAACCGGACAAACAACAACTTGCCTGATCCTACGGTGAGCTACAGCTCTTTTTACAGTAATGGTGCCGAAGGTGGTCACGGTACGGAATTCGTTGCTTCGCAAGGTTTTGATTTTCCTACTCAGTATATTGCCCGCAACCGGCAGGCTACTTTGCAGAACGAAGCGGTGGACAAGCAACAACAGGCTGCCCGCCGGGATATTCTGCTGAATGCGAAGAATCTCTGTCTGGACCTTATTCTGTTGAATCAGGAAAAGACATTGATGGATATCCGTATGAAAAATGCGGATGAATTACAGGCACTTTACGAGAAACGTCTGAC
>PPYF01660429.1_pt1 | contig 25274 bp, 20 predicted proteins | sample 1559871 | NCBI WGS metagenome assembly PPYF01 (sample SAMN08240021, study PRJNA423297) | Human gut metagenome, whole genome shotgun sequencing project. | reverse complement strand
CTACCACCAATATCTAATTTGTTCAAACTATTGCCGATTTCTTCAGTCTTTGATGCATTAAGCTCAATGTCTTTAGCGGTTTGATCAATTCTAGTGGATAAGTTTTTATTCATATCTGTAACAGTTTGAGAAATTTTATCCGATGTCTGTTTTATTTCAGCACTTAAATCCGCACGCACATCATCAACTTTTTGAGTAATTTCACCGGCAGTCAACTCAATTTTAGAATTCAATTCACTTTTTACACTTGTTACTTGTTGTGAAATCTTATCAGCTTTTTGATCAATACTTGAGATGGATTCTCCCTGTTTTTTCACTGTAGCGTTTATTCCGTCAATAGTAGTAGTGAGAGAGGAGATGTTGCCTTTGTTGTCTGCAACACTTTGTTCAATTTTCCCTACCTGAATATTTAAATTAGAAACATCGCCTTTGATATTTTTCACAGACATTTTTATTTCTTCAGCAGTTTGCGAGAACTCAGATTTTACAGATTCAATATTATCATCGATATCTTCTGGAGCAGGAGTCCATGAAGTATCAGAAACTCCTTCTGAAAGACAAGCTTCATAAAAGTATCCAATTGCACCACTAGCAACTTCAATATCAATGTCGTTATTTTGGTCTGAAACAGAATTTACAGTGATGGTTTTAACAAATTTCTTCCAAGAAGTTTCAGATGAAATTTGACTTTCATTCCCTAATATACGAAGCGTAATAGTTGTATTTTTGTTTGTTTTATACCAAATAGAGAAAGTGTATGTACCAGAAACTTTTATTACATTATTTAATCTATAAACAGCTCCATCATTGATATTTAACTCCAACACTTCGTCTGTTTCGTTGTAAGGATTTGTTGTTTTTGTTGTCTTGAAAGAAGAAATATTTATCACCTCCAATAATTTTTTGCATGAAAAAAGCTAACGCCAATTATTCATCAACGTTAGCCTGATTTGAACCTCTCATGGCTAAAGCCACGAGTGTTCTCTCCTTGTTTAAATAATTTGATTATTGCATATTACGCAGGAATCACTACTGGCTCAGAATATGTAGCTTCACCCAGAAGCACTAATTTAGCATATTCCTCTTCTGATATTCTGATCATTGCAGCTTGTATCTCTAAAGGCATTAGAGACAATAGATTCGCAATGCTGCTTTGTGTTGATTGAATCATTTTCTCCAAATACTCAACATCCCTTATATTATTCTTTTTATTTGTTTTAAACTTTGATTGGAATTTATGAAAAATGCATCATCATTACCTGACGATGCATTAACATCCACATCCAAAATAGATTTATTAGCCATATAACCTCCATTTATTTCTCAGTCAAATATTTTTCATTTTCATCCATCAAATAATTTTCGCTCTCATCCATGAGATATACATGCGGATCGCTTACAAAACTATAATTTTCATATATCAAAGTCTTTGAATTCCGTAATAAATTTCTTGCACCAAGCTTATCTGTTTTTGCTACATAAGTTTTCTCTACAGTCTGTTTGAATCCTTCCGCATCTTGAATTGCCTGACTTACCTTTTCAGATAATGATTGAACAGTAGAGCCGTCTGCTTTTTTTTCAAGTTTTGATTCAACATCTTTTACGGTATTTTTAATTCCATCAGAATCTATTTTTATTTCAGAAACTTGATCACGAATTCCTTGAATGCTTGACTTGTCATATTTATTAATTTCTTCTGTAATATCTGATTTAGATGCTTTTAACGTAATATCTTTATTTAACTGATCAACATTAACTTTTACTTCTGATACAGTAGTTTGAATTTTTTCTACTTCATCTATAATGCTTTCTGCATCTGTCAATACTGGAACCGTTTGAAAATCTAATTGTTCTGTTAGACTGTTGCTTGCACATAAAGTACATTTTATAGCAGCGTCATCTGATTGAATTGTATAAACTTTTTGAGATTCGTCAGAAGCGGAAGAGTATATTGTTTCAAATGAAACACCATTTGTACTTCTTTCTATGATAAATCGACCTAAATAGCTGTTAAGAGAAGCCGAATTTCCATCTTTATATACAGATGAAAATGTTATTTCATTAGGAAAAAATTGATTATCACCTATTTTTTTTACTACAAGATCTGAAGACTGAAGCATATAAATTCTGGCAGAACCAGTTTCTCCGGCTTTAGCTTTTGTCCAAGTAAATTGTTTTACAATACTACGCCCACCTAATGTAAATGTAATATCTACTTTCCCACTGAGAATGTTATTGTTTCCAAGATTTGAACCTTTTGCTATATTTAGAATAATCTTTCCGTATTTTTCTTCTGTTGAAGATTCACATAATCCAAGTGTCATTCCAGATGGTAATATTCCCACGGAAGCCGTACATGAAATCTTATTTAATCCTTTATATCCTGAAAATGGTATTTCTAAAAGTGTCTGTGCGCTTACAATTCCGGAACTTGTGCAAGGTATAGACTGTGATTCATTTCCAACAATAATGTTTACAGGGGAATCACCTGTCATTCCTTGTTTTGAAACAGACCATGATATTGTTTTTGTAAATAATATTCCATCGATAGTGATAGGAATTTTAAAAGAACCAGAGTTTGCTAAAACTTTTGCTCCACCTTTTACAGAAAGTGTTATAACAGACCCTTGTTTAGAAATATTTACCCCATTTGCAGAGATAACTTCCCCTATTGTAAAATCCTCGCGCTTTTTAAGTCCATGCATAACAATGACAGAAGAAGTAAAAGATTCATCCGACAATGCAACATTGTCAATTGATACAGGGAAACTAACATTTTCATTTTCTAAAATGATTGTATATGCATCTTTTCCCGGAACGCCTTCAGAACCTTTTAAGAAATACAAACTATGTAAATCATACAAATTTCCGGTTGAGTCCTCAACCTTTATTGTAATTGTATTCTTTTCACTCATATAAGAAGATGGTATTGTAATTGACAGGTTATCTTCTGATACAAATTCTGTGTTTTGAACATTATCGATATACCATTTTCCAACGGTGACTCCATTTCTGCACACTGCTTTAACGGAGATAGAAGACGGCGATATTAAACCATCCTTGTCTTTAAAAATTTGCTCACCCATTAATTCAATGGATCCGACTTTACTTTCTAGTGCAGAAACTTTATTGGAAATTTGCGTATAAGACACTTCGAATTTTTCATCTCCAAAGTACATCTTACCGACATCAAATATTTTACTGCCATCGGAATCAGTCCATTCTCTGATTCCCGTTTTATCAATTTTATTTTCAGTAATTGCCCCATCTGCAACCATGTCTGTTTTTATCAGACCATCGCCTATAGCAGATTCTTTTATTCCAGTAGAATCAATAAGAACACCTTTTCCTGTTTCGTCATATAAACAGAATGTAAACTCATTATTGTTATCCCTGCCAATCTGAATCCGTACAACATCATTTTGATCCTTGAACTGCATTGTATTTCCAACAATAGCCAGTCCACCGTCATCAGATTTAATTTGAAATTTATCTGCAGAAATGGTTCCGGCTTTCAACATTGATACTGTAATTTGAGCAGCAATCAATTCTTTAATTACAGCTTCATCGATAATTACATTTTTTGCTGTTAGCTTAATGATATGTCCAAGCTCTGCGGATACATTGCCAGCTAATAAATCATCAATATTTCCTACTTTTGCTTTTAATTCCTGAAAATCACCTGATTCAGCAACAATCTTTCCGGCAGAAATGAGTTCTGATTGTAAGTATTGGAAGAATCCATTTTCTGCTTCTATATTGATACATTTGATCATTTCTGCTTCAAGTGTTCCTGGCGTAATATAATTTCCTCCAGTTCCACCAATAATACTTCCGCCAGAACCATTTACAATATTTTGTACTTTATTAGTAAATGAAGATGACTGTAATATTTTTTGTAAAATTTGGTAAATATTATCATCAGTAAGTTGTAGATTTCCTACATAATTATTGCGAGCTCCCGAACCACCAAGATTTGACCCTGAGCCAAGAATTGAAATAAAGTCATTTCTTTTCGACCTAGACTTTATCATGTTGGAGAATGTTATTGAAAAATTATTATCAAACAAAAAAGGATTAAACGATATCGTCATGACTCGCAATTTTACGAAGTAATCATCTCTGATTCCGAGCCATATAAAGTTTCCTAAATCTAAAGTTCTAGCATGTAATTCAGTTCCTGTTACAGAAATAATATTGTCTACGTCTGTTGCATATGTTGTTTGCGGTATAGAAGAAGCCATTAATTCTTCCATAGCTACACGACATAGTTGTTGTTGGACGGTTACAATATCTGTAAGAGAATCTTGGCTACTTACAAAAATATTTTCATTCGTATATGTAGTAGGGTTCGTAATATGATACAGTTCTGCCAGTTCTTCCTTTTCAAAGCTGCCAAGTTTTTCATCACTCCAAGCTTCTAAAGACATTCTTTGACCTAATTCAGTCCTACGTTTTCCTAATTCCTTTTGTTTTTCTTCTTCTGTTTTTGCTTCATCTCTACGTTTTTTCAGGGCGGCAGCACAAGAGTCTGTATTCTTCTCATCTAATTGATATGCATTTTTTTCATATATTTCATGCTTATCTTTGAATCCATCTTCAGTTAGAGGTGGATATTTCTTTGGATCTTGTTTACTTAACTCCTGATATCTTTCCCATGTCAAATCATAATGGCTTTTAGATAGTAAGTTTGCTTGATCTTTATAAGATGCAAGTTTTACCTCCAATTCATTGATTCCATAATATTCCCATGTTGTTTCATAATCCTCAATAAAATCCATCTCACCTTCAGATGTTGGCAATTTACGATTATCAAATTCTATTTTGATATTTGGAAGAATAGTGTCTACGATTTGATGATAGATATTGGCATCTGGGGATGCATTAAGAGCATTAATATCAAAATTACCATCTGAGTCAACATAGATTTTTTCATAACCAAGTTTCTGAGCTTCGTAATCTTTTTTTAAAGCAGTCAATGCTTCGTCAGACAGTTTATGCCAGTTATCGGGATCGCAATCTCCAGTTGGAATTCTGATATATAATTCAGTTATTTTGTCTTGCAGCTCATTCCACTGTTTTGACATTTCGGTATATTCAACTCTTGATTTTTCACAAAAACTAAACCATGCCTTATATTTTTCAATTGTAGGTGTGCTTAAATATTTGTTATTTAACCAGAACGGGTCAATGTAAAAAAGATTATTATTTCCACCATTTACCTGTTCAATCCCTAAATCGTCTGCGCCAGATACCCGGTATTTTGTATAAACGTGTTCGTCATCTATAGTTATATCATTAGAGTTTTGCACGTTGCGATATCCGATTGTAATATTTGTATCTTTCCCAAAGTTCTCTACACGATAAAAATTAACAACAAGATTTTTATAATCGAATTCAACAATACAACTAAAAAATTTTTCAAAATCTTGTGTTAAAAAACTATATACGTCACTGTATGAAATATCAAATGTCCCAATTTCATCTTTTAAATATACAAGCTTTTTCTTGATTTCACCATTTTCTATGGTTTCATATTCTTTTGGGATATTATCAACATGTCCTATTTTCCATCCAGGAACTTTGCTTACAAGAATATCAATTAAACTTAATTGTGGCGTTTTTTCATTGAAAAATTTGATCTGCTGTTTTGCAAATTCAACACCTTCAATTTCTTCAACATTTCCATCTACAAGCATCTCCAAAGAATCCGTTGTTCCGCAATTTACTTTCCATCCGTCAAGTGGGATTTGTCCATATTCTCCCTGTGCAGAATTTGCTGTTATTGATTTATATTCCTTCGTTCCTGATCCATGTGTTTCAGGACTGTCCATAATAAACCAGCCGAGAGAGGAGATGTAAATCTTCATATATTTAGAAAACCAATTATAAGCTGTCGATTCTATCATTTTTCCGTCATCAGTTTCTATATATTGACTTACATCAAATGTAATAGAAGAGACATCATTACAAACTCCTTCATAATTGACTGTTGATATATCTATTCCGTTGATAGCACAAAGAAAAATTCTACTTGGGGTCGCAATGTAAGCCACTGGCTGTTCATGTTTTCCGTATAAATCATAATTTAATTGCAATTAGATCAGTGCTCCTTTCCGTGGTTCCAAGTATGAAATATCTAATGTCATATTCCCGAACACCCTAAAAGTATTATGTCCGTGAATCAAACGAATCCAATAAATATTATCTTCTTCCTGAATTCCGACTCTCTCAAATACAACAGATCTATCCAATTCATCGTATAGCGCCAAATTCTTACAATCTAATTTTAACTTCAAATCCCTTTGTGTTTGACAGTAGAAAAATCCGCCTTGAAAAATATAATACTGTCCATTTTCAATGTAATACGCACCATATTTGTTCTTCACTCCATATGAATCGGTAAGATAGAATAGAATAGCAGTATCGTTGCATACAGATACTACATGATTCTCTTTGTCATAAACGTATTCAAGTGTATATCCATTCATTTTCGCATAATTTTCAATTTTTCCCATCAGCAACTGAAGTGTAAGTTTGTTTGTAGATTGCAAAGAAAGCGTCCCATTTTCCAATATTTTACTGTCTGACAGATTATGGATATAGATTTGTTCTGTGGCTTTTGGATAAATATTAATAACTGGATATACATATCCGTATTTGTCACTGCTTGTATTTTGCAACATAAAATTTTTACTTCGAGTAATGACTTGTTGATCTTGTTTTTCTACATAAGAAAATGGAGAATTACATGTAAATGTGCAGCGGAGACCGTAACAAATTCCCCAATTTTCATATGGGGTAACAGAAGAGAAGTAACCCTTTACTTTTACAACTTCTTCTTGCTGTGTTGTGATTTTTAACCATCTATGTTCTTGAGGTGATGTGAGCCATGAAACCGTTTCCTCATATTCTTCTGTAGATAATTCTAATTCTTCCTGAGATGTATTTACCTCGTAATCCTTTGTGATATGTATTTCAAATACAAGTGTTTCTGTATATGTTGTTCCAAATCCAGTCACCTCTGGTCGATATTTATTCATTGTAGTAGATTCCATTTCCCTCACAATAGTTGATGGAAGGGAAGTATCGTCATCAAAATTAACAGAAGAAAGATTCTGTTGTTTCAAAGTTTGCTCATCAAATTCAAAATCTTTACATACTAGAATCAATATAATTCACCTCAACTTTCTTTCATTTTTATATCAAAAAAGAGCTGAGAAAATTCTCAACTCTTCGTGTATTCGTTATTCATAAATGACAGGAATATCCGTTTGACAGAATATTCCAAATTATTTCTAATATTAGTTAGAGAACAGAGTCAAACAATTTATACGGTCACAGTAATAATATGATTTATTTTTTAAAATGTTTAATCTCTATCTTTTTAAAATCTTTTGTATTCAGCATTATTTCTTCTGAACTATCCTCTGTTTTGTCTATGAGGATATTATTATTCTCGTCAAACAGACCATACCTTGATAATACAACAAGTGGCTCTCTCTGATTCTCTTCGCAAAATCTTAAATGACCGGCGTAAAATGTTCCATCGCTTTGATATATCTTTAATGCGGTGCCATTTTGATATACATCATCCCATATGTTTTTGTTTGTTGTGCGACTTATATTTAGTATCCGCAGTATTTTATTATATCTACGAGATGATATAATTATGCTTAACAATATAGAAGAAATTGTTGCAATTATGATACATATCCCTACAAATATGATCTCATCATTTATTGCAATATGTAATTCTTTAAATAATATGTTTAAAAGAATTTTAATAACATATGATACCACAATACTTTTCAATACAATATTTTTTAGAGAATCTCCATCTCTAAATCTTGTCCATTGATATATAGTTAAAAATATATATCCAGGAACAATATAAGAAAGAATTTGTGGTAATTGATTTATAATTTCAGTAATCCAGTTTATACTGATCACTCCTCTTGATTTTCTTGATTAGATGATTCTTGCTGAATCCATCCTTTTATGTTATTAGTAAACTCGTTACGTTCTGTAGAAGATATTTCTACAATGACGTTACGATTAGAAATTTCATTTTTACTACACATATAATTATCTCCATACACAATATTTTGATATATTTTATCATATGTGTATATTTATTACAAGCGGCAGGACAATAAATCCCGCCGCTTATTTTTAAAGTGTCCGATGCATTCCAAGTTTATGAGCCTCTTTGGTAAATTCCTTTGTAACTCCTTCAATTACTTTCTTCATGCCTGGATAAGTTTCCTTGTCAATACTTCCTTGAACTTCTATCATCTTGTCATAGTAATTATTTGTTACATTAGGTCTTTCACCAAGGCTGTTGGCAATGTTCAATGAACTATAAATATCATCTTTGTGTTCACCAAGATCCATAATGTTCTTTGACAGTCTTGCATTTACAACAGCATCACCATAAGTAATTGTCGTAGCTGTTCCTGTCAATGCACCACGCCTAACCATCATTTCAGGATTATTTCCTTCATTGATGCGAACAATTTCTGAACCATTTACAAATTTCTTTGTTCCAGACGCATAACCTCTTAACTGGTCAAGACTTACCCAACCAAGGTCACGCTCTCCGAAACGAGGTGTTCTACTAATATGATATTTCTTCTGTGCCCAATTAGCATTATTAACACTGGTAATATATACTTCCTGACCACGCATTTCATTTCCAGCAGGGGACTGACCGTCAGAAGAGTAGAAGTAATCTCCGCTTGCGAATACTACTTTGTCTCCAACATTCGGTACTCCGTCTCCTCCACCATTATTACTCGGTGGTGGTGTAGTTGGTTTTGGCGGTTCTGGTTTTGGTGTAACAGTTACTGCACAACTATTTGTTGAAGTAGCACCGCCACCATCTGTTGCAATTGCACTAATAGTAGTGCTACCTGCTTTGACAGCATGAACAGTTCCATTTGTAACTGTAGCAACACCTGGATTTGATGACACCCACTGCAAACTCTTATTCTTTGCATCATTTGGTCTAATTGTCGCTGAAACTGTGCCTGTAGAACCTTCCTGTATAGAAAGTGTCCCCGGACTTAATGTAATTTCTGCAACAGGTCTATTGGATAAGTCTGGATTCTTGCTGATATCACCTTGAATCTGATCATTCTTATCCTGTGTTGTTCCGTTCTGAATCTGACCGGTATTCACACCCGTCCAATCATCCGGTCTATAATTAGGAGCGTTAGTCATGCTGTTGTCAACCTGATCTTGTGCTCCATTACTTGTACCAAGATTTCCAAGATTATTGGATAAATCCTTATTCGGTACAAATCCTGTACTGTTGATGATTTGCTGAATTTTGTCATAAGCCTGTTGGTAGTTTCCAACAACGCGGTTTAACATTCCAGATATTACTTGTTCCTGCTTTTCAGCATTATGAGTAACATCGTATAATGTTTCCTCCAGCTGCTTATCGAGATCCTCACTCAAACCGTCCAGACCATTCTGACGCACATCATATTCATGGTCATCACGGGTGTCTTGCATTTCTTCTTCTGCATCTCTGAGTTGTGCTTTTAACCTCTTTAATTCAGCCTGAGCACTCGCATTATTTCAATTATCTTCACATAGTTCGCTACGCTATGCAGTTCCCTTATGAACTTCTCTGAGTTATCCTCAGAAGTTGAGACTATACCTTCTATTTGAATAATTTGGAATTTTTTTTGAAATGATTTTGGACATAATAAAAGAGCAGTAGTATTACCTGTTACTGCTCTGTGGATTCCGATATTCTATCTAACAATATTTTAACATAATTGTCCGATATACGTTTTTTGGCTTTATACAACCAATATGTTTTTTGACCTATATATTCATTTTGTGGTTGCATAAAAAATGAACACATACAATATTCATCTCCTTTGCTTCTTTTTCTCAAAAACATATATGCCGTTCTGTTATATAAAGTACTTTTTATTAAATAATCCGCTTTTATAGCCGATGAAGGGTTATTAGTTTTTATATATCTACATATAATATTTTTGTTTTCTATAAATTTATCAACATCTTTAAATCCGGAAATTCGTTCTTTTACATTTGCATAGCTGTAATCCACTTTTGTATAAAACACACTTTTGCCTAAATACTCATCAGTAATCTTAAGAGATTCTATTTTTTTAAATAACTGTTTTTCATTTTTAGGGATGTCTATATCTTTTAAGTATTGAAACCCTACTAAATGATAAAAATCTTTTGATTCAAATGTAAGTTTTATATCTGATTTTTGCTTATTACAAACTATTATAAAATCATAATTGCAATTCATCAATTCTTTGAAATTATTTAGTGCCAATGATATATTATCCATAACTTCTCCTTGGTATAAAAATAGAAGAGTCACTGGTGATGACCCTTCTATTCATTCAAGGACTTTCTTTCAGAACATAGTTCCTAGTTAGGCTATGGTAAATCCTCGCACCTTTGTAAATCTCCATGTAAACCGGTTCCTAACCCGGCGTACACTTCAAAGATTATTTATAGCAGTCATATTACGCTGCATCACACCAGATATATTTAAGAAAACACTGCTGTTTTCTTGTTATTATTATATCCCATATACGGAGAAAATTCTACACAAAATACAAACAAAGTGATATGTTTACAATTGTCAAATATATACAAAACATACGTTCTGGAATTCATAAGTGTATCATAGATGTATCTTAATTATAACATATATCATATTTAATTGTTCATTTCATTTCTTATTCAAATAGTCTATATTTTTCGAGTTACCAATCGCTTGTAACCCTATGCCTACATATATAATATATAGGACTTACCAGTCGTTGAGCGTCTTCCATATCATAAATCATATATGACTTAGGAAGTTCGTTGCGTCTGGGTGACTTGCACACCCGGTTATCCCTGACCTATCTGTTTTTTATGGTTTCTATCCGAAGACTGTTGAGTTATAAACTCGTACCGCATTCACGTTTACCGTTTCCAGTTCCGTTGTAGCAAGATAGGGTTGTGGGGGCTTTCCCGCTATTAAATAGAAGTCGCGCAAATAACTTCACGCCTTCGAGTGCTGAAATCTGAGCTTTCAATGTATTCACATCTCTAGCCTGTTTACGCAGAGTCTTATTGTAATCAGCATTTTTCTTTTTGATATCCAACAATTCCTTCTGCTTATCAATCGATTTTTGAGCAACTTCATTCTCTTGCTCAAGCATCTTTGTATAGAGATCAACAATAGAATCTTTGTAGTCTTCAACAACGCCAACAGAGCTTGAAATCTGATTGAGAAATTCTTTTTGCTGCTCCTTATATTCACTTGTTGAGATATTCCCGTTCTTTAAATCCTCATCAAGCTTCTTCAATGCCTCTTGATAATTCTTGATTTGCTGTTTCGCAGCATTCATACCCTGACTAATCAAAGACAAATTTGCAATACCATCTACAGTTAAACCGCCGTTCTTATCAAGAAAAGCATCACTATTTAAAAGTCCTCTTAAATCATCTGTCTGGTCAATCAGATCACCTAATGCTTCCTGTCCATCAAAGAACGGTTGCCATCTTACTTCCCAGATTTTATTTTTGAGGTCTTCAATGTTCTCCATTGCATCAAAGATAGCGTCATCGAGCTTTTCTATCTCTTCCGCAATTTCATTATATTTGTCAGAACCGACATCATATTTTGCCTGATCCTTTAATAGTTCATTCCGCTTATCGTAATTTGCCTGAATCTGTGCATTTGCATTGTCAAGCTGTGCCTGTAAATCTTTTTCAGATACCTGTTCACCTTTTGATTCTGTAAGGTCAGAATTGTTTTCCAGTCGTTTTGCAGTTCTGTCTAACTCATCAATAACCTGTTGCAGTTTCAGTAAATCAAGTTCTCTTAACTGATCTTGTAATTCAATCAGTGTTTTCTCAGCTTCAGCAGCTTCTTGCCGGAATCCATTTAATGCAGCTTGTGCTTCAAACCATTCCGTTGAGTATTCAGCCATATACCCATTTGCCATGAGTTTATTGATTTCATCTTGATATGATTTAATCTGTGACTGTAATTTACCTGCAACGTCCTGTTGATTTTTAATAGATTCTTGCAGAGAGCCATACATATTATCGGAATATGCAGATTCTCCTTTTGCAGCTGCTAATTCACGTAATGCTTCCTGATAATCTACAGCAGAGGACTCAATTCCAGTCATCATATCGATGTAATCTTCAATATTATCCAATGCTGTCTGCGCCAGTTCACTCTGTTTATTTAAGAGGTCATCGTACTGTTTATTACAATCTACGAGCTTATCATAATAAGATTGCAACTCGCTGATTATTTTTTGAGTATCCTGGTCGTATTTTGAAATATCCATAGACCCGTTCTGAATCTGATGTACGATAAGTGGGTTTATTCCGCTCTGTTGTACAACAGAGTTAAAGTGACTTTGGTAAGTCCCAATAGCTTGCTGAGTCTTACTCATTAGTTCACTATTCTTAGACATTGCCTCATATAACTTTTCTTGTTTATGCGGAAGATGAGCAATACGTTCCATTTGACTCATCAATAAATCATACTGTGATTCTAGTCGTTTGAATAATACATCAACCCAGTCTGTATATCCAGACACTGCTTCTGATAACTTCTCTGCTGCTTCGGATGTATCTGATGCTGCTTTAGACGTATCAGTTGCTGCTCTGGAAAGGTTATTTGATGCAGAGTTGAGATTGTTGGAAGTAGTGTTGGTGCCTCCAATGTTTCCACCACCTGTATTCCCAAAAGTCCAAGACCCCCCAGAAAATGCAGTTCCTTTTGCATGAGAATTTCCTTCATATGCTAATTTAGCATGAGATCCAGTAACATATCCTCGTTCTAACAAAGCTTTGGATTGTTCATGATTGAACACGATATCATTCTTTTTGAGATTAGTGATAGTAGGATATCCATTATTTTCTACAAACCATTGTCCATTTCTGACAATAATTTCTGCACCTAATTCATTTATCAGAGCGCCCTTTTCAGGTTGTTTTAATCCCCACGATCCACTAGAAAATGCATGACCAGAGTTGGCACTTCCTTGTGAATGAGCAGTACCATTGGCTGGACTACTACCTTTTGGTTTTCCGGATGTATCATAGTGTACTTTTACATAAGCGTCTGGTGGAGTAGCAACATTTCCAAGAGTATAATTAACAGTTGCACTTTTAGGTGAATCAGGCAATTCTTGTGATCCACGTTTATAATCGACAACTGCATTTTTCTTACTCGGTGCTTCTTGTTCCCCTTTTTTATAATTAACATTTGCGTTTTTATCCGATGGAGGTGCTTGTTCTCCACCAATCTTACTATAAGTTACAGCAGCACTCTTGTCTGCAGGTTCAATTTGTGTTGTACCCTTTTTAATATAATCAACAGAAGCAGTTCTGTCTGCAGGGGCTTCTTGGTCTCCTCTTACATAATCTACCTTTGCAGTCTGGTCTTCAACCTTAATATCACCAGTAACCAGAGTATCAGATACATTTCCATCTGGAACAATTTTTGCTTTTATTTCAGGCGTCATAGAAGACAAACTTTGCTCCAATGACTCCATTGATCCTGTATCAACTTTTACATCTGGTGTAATTTCAAGTGAACCATCTTCTGATTTTCCTTGCAATTCTGAGAATAATTCTTGAGCCTTAGCCTTTGCAGCATCAAGTTGGTTAGTATCTACTTGAATTCCAAAATCTTGTTGCATCTCTAATGAATTAACGATGTTTAATTGTTCTTGGAATTCTTGCAACTTAGAAACCGTATCAGCAGTAGCTTCATCAAGTCCAGTCGTGTCAATTGTCATAATTGCCGGCTGACTCACCATAATCTTTTGCTGAATAAGGGTTTGTAAAATTGTAACGGCTTCCTGAGCACCTTCAATATTTAGGTCGATTTGTCCATCTGCATTTTTAAACTGATCAAGATTTGTTTTTGCTCTTTCAATCTGAGAATCTAAATCTGCCAAATCAGTGCTGTCAAAATTAAAATTCAAATCCAAACTCTGATTTCCAGCATTCTTTAATTCTTCAAGTTTACCTTTAGCTTCGTCAGCTTTTGATTTCATTTCATCAATAGAAGCGTTAAAATCTTCTGAACCGTCAATTTTACCTATTTTTATGCTATCATCATATTCTGATGCAGCTCTTAAAATAGATTGAATTGCTTCTTCACTAAGATGGAATTTATCAGCTAAAATTTTATCTGAACCGGTTTGGAATTCCATAGTTCCGTCTTCAAGTGTTTTGACAATCCCTTTTGACATTAATTCTGCATCATTTTGCATATCAGCCATGAAATTATCAATACCCTGTTTATTCCCGGTAAAGTATCTTTCTCTTGCATTAGCAGCATTTTCATAAGCAGCAACAAGTTTTCCCATTGGTGCAGTAGACAAATCTTCATTGGAGAAGTAGTCGGCAATTGCACGAAATTCTTCTGTATTATATCTACCTTCTTTGTATAACGCATCGCCCCTTGTTTTCATAGTTTCAGAGACGTTTCTATACATATCTCCATCTTCACCAGATGATTGTACATTTATCCATTGCTGATATGCAGAAGTGACTCCGTCATATGCAGCTGACAACAATTGAACTTGCTCCAACTGTTGTTGTAATGAATCCACGGTTGCTTGTGCGGACGCAACCTCAGATTCACTTCCAGAATTCTTTGCATTTGCTAATTTGTTGGTAGCCACTGCTAATTGATCTGTAAGATTCTTTTCGTCTTCGAGCCATTTAGACTTGTTCAAAGCTTCTTCTTGAGCCTGTAATTGTCTAAGAGCTTCTCTGTTAATATGTACACCATTTGCTGTTCTTTCGAATAGAGTAGATGGATCATATCCTTCTAAATCTGAATAAGCTGCTTGAAGATTTGCGATGTCTCCAGTTAACTGTACAACACCAGTTTCTTCGTCTACTTCATAAGATACGCTTAGTCCTTTTCCAGAATAACTATTTGCAAGAGCAGCATTTAATGTATCAATTAAAGCAATCGCATCTCCAACTTCTGATGTAAATGTACCAAGATTGAATGTCATCGGATTCTCAGATTCTTCTTTCATGACTTCGATCTTATCCATTACATCTTGCCATGTTCCGTCGAAATCCTCATCTTCGATAGCAATTTGGTATGCTAATTCTCGGTCTTCTCCACTTAAATTATCAATTTCTTTTTCTACATCCTTAAACTGCTCTTTTAATGCATTGGCATCTTCAGTTGCAGAATCAATCGCAGATTTAAAGAATCTATTTTTCCATTCGTCTCTAGTTGTCTTGCTGTCAGAAACATCTTTTAAAGCAGAATCAATAGCTTTGTTATATTCTGCAATAGACATTTTTGATGAGTCTAAACTAAGTGCTTTCGTCAAAGCTTCTTGCGCTGGCTTTTCAAGACTATTTAATGGTGAAACTAATTCATCCAAAAGCATCTGATCGGCATCTCCGCCGTATTCTTTATAAAGTTTTTTCCAATCTAAATTCTGTAAATTACTTTCTACTGCATTAAGTAATTCAACAGGCATATCAGAAATAGCAGCAGATGTTTCAAGATAAGGTTTTACTGTGCTTTCAGCAAAACTATTCCAGACTTCTTTTTGCTTTTGTTCTTGTGCTTTAATATTGGATTGTATTTCACCTTTTTTTGCTGCAATCTCATCTTCTCCAGCTAAAACTCTAGCCTCAATCATATCAGTTGCTTCATTAAGTTTGTTCTCATCTACTACAGGATCAATTGTAAATTCGATTCTGTCAATAGTGTGACCATCCAAAGATACGTCAGACCGTCTGACACGACCCAATTCTTTCCCGACATATGCTCCAAGTGCCTTTTCCATCTTGTCTGCGTCGGTTTTAGACATATCCTTGAAGATAAGATGTCCATTTTTAAGCTGTTCTTTTATTTCTTTTCGACTTAAAGAAATTTGAGAAGAAGATTCTTTTAATTGTTTTTCTTGACCTTTTAAAGACTTAATTTCATCTTCAATATTGTCTGCTTCTTCAAAAGCACCTCTAAATGTATCTCTTGATTTATCAACAATATCATTATGAGCCAACGTCATCTGTGTTTTTTGCAGTTTTTCCATTTTGTCAGCGGCAACAGACGCATTGTCACCTAAATTTAAAATAGAATTTCCGGCTGCATCACTACCAGATACAAGTGATGGGAATGATTCAGCTAATTGATTGCTTATGTCAAGATAGTCCTGGTATTCCTTTTCAGAAAGAGTAAGATTTGTATTATCTGAACTGACACCTTTTCTAAGTTCTGCATATTTTTTAGTTAGTGATTCTACAGCATCACCTGTGGTCTTGATTGAATCTGCATCTTGGGCAAATTTCTTTCCTAGCGTTTTAATCGTATCGACTTTTCCGTTGTAAGTATCAAATACTTCCTTAATTTCCTGTTGAGCCTTTTCCCCATTTTCAATTGCAATCTTATCTGCGTTTATAAGATTATAAATTCCTTTTATTGCAAGACTAAGCCCCTCAGCAATAAGAAAACCACCAAACATATTCAGAGCAGTAGCACCAATTGACTTCAGTGCGGTACCAGCAGTTTTTGCCATTCTACTGAATTTAGAAGAAGTAGTTGTAGCTTTTGTAGATTTTTCAATGAACTCATCCATTGACATAGAACCATCTTTTACAGACTTTGCCATATCAACAACACTAGAATCCACCTCTTTAAATTGAGAAACTATATCATCAATATTTGAATTCTTACCCAGCTTATTGAATTTTTTTGCAAAATCCAATGTATCTTGATTAAATTTAGGTTTTGTTTTCTTTTTAAAATTGTCAAAAATAGATGTGAATTTATCCGCATCAGAGTCGTAGTTTACAATCGTCTATTGTTCTGATAAACTATATATAAATAACTTGCAATTAAAAATATATAGGGGGATAAATATGGTTAATCATTTAAAAATATGTCCAACATGCAAAAAAGAAAAAATACAAGATGGAATTTATAGAAATGGTTATGTGTATTTCTATGAAGACACTGATACAGAATGCCCATATGGTCATCCAATAATCATGACATCAATGCCGGATGATGATTTTATTATTCTGTCAAAAATCTCAGATTCCACAGATTTCTATGATGCAATGATAAAACTGCACGATGACGATATCATAGAATATGAATTAAAAATGTCGCAATTCCGGTCACAAGTTCAAGCCAAAGAAGCAGAGGAAGAACGTAAGAAAGCAGAGGAATCTAAACCACGTTGTCCGAAATGTGGATCAACTTCAATCGCAACTGTCAATAAGGGGTATTCACTTCTCACTGGATTCCTTGGTTCCGGCAAGCCTATGAATGTATGTCAGAGCTGTGGACATAAGTGGAAGATATAAGAAGGTGGCTGGGAGAGCAGAAGTTTATTTGTCGATTACTCTCTTCAATAATTTTTCGTGTTCTCTACAAATAGTATCAAGATCAAATTCTGGCGAAACATCATCTGGAAGTTTTCCTACTGTTTTGTCAGAATTAACTTGGTATACATCACCGTTCCAGATAAACTGATTTTCAGAAATGTACAGCCAATCAGATTCAACGGAGCATTTTGGATACGACAGAATAGTCATCGACTCGTCTAATTTTTGTTGCATTTTTATGTCATCAATTTTTAATTTGATTTTATATAAATCTATAACTAATTGTTTTTCGTCATCTGTTAATTTAATAATTTTAACTCACCACCTTTGGAGAAAATTTTATGAAGGTATTAGATATTTTTTCATTATATTTAGAGTATCAAAAAGAATACTCAAGAAGTGATTATCCTAAATTATCGGTAGATAATCTTATATATGTTCATGACGTTGATTTTTTCTTTCAATTTGATTCGTCTAAATTATATGAAAATCAATATGAACTACATGTAAATATGGAAGCATTTACATTGAATGATACATATTTGAAGAGCATATTGTATCATGAATTTACACACATATACGATTCTCTTATGTTTAAAAATAAACAGATAGAAGAATATAAGAACATTATGTCATACTATTCGGAAATACATTCATCGTACATCGAAATGAAAAGTAGGATAAAAGAAATATCGAATTCTATATATGTACAGGATGAAAAGATCGCAATACCAATGGATATGCACATACAGCAAAAATATTTAAATATTAAAAAAGAATGGTCAAATTATATTGAGTATAATCCAGAAACCATCACAGATAAAATAAAACGGCTCTGTTATTTTGTTGGACATTATAAATATCTGAAAGATAATTACGATATACCTGAATTTGAAATTGTATCACCATATTCCGAAGAAATATACAACATTATAAATGATTATTCTAATGAAGTGTATGATTTACAAGAACATTTTGATAAAATCGTCCAAAAGTCAAAACGTCATAAAGACAGCCAAAATTTTGAGAAACTGCAATCAATTTTGGACGAAGATGCAATAAATCAAAATGCATTATTAAAATTATTCATAAATAAGGAATAATTGTTAAATGCGGATCGACTTCAATCACAGCAGGACAAAAAGGTTACTCAATCCTGACTGGATTCTTAGGAAGTAATAAAACAGTCAATAGATGTTCTAACTGTGGTCATACATGGAAACCGTGAGAGGAGAGTGGTAGACTTATATCGTATAATCTTGATCGTTATCGGGAAAATCCATATATTGCTCCACACAATAAGTTGGTTCTATGTCGTTAACATCAAAATCAATTGAGAATCTTTTTAATCTTTCAATTGGTTTTCCATCAACTAGAACCGCTATTCTGCTGCGTAGATCATAAAGAGGATTATCTTTATTTGTCATTTCATCGTCTGTTTTATAATGAATAGTAATATCTTTCATTTAATCATTCCTTCCTATAATTTCAAGCCCTAATTCATTGATTTTTGGACTTTTTTCCTTAAATGTTTACCTCAAAACAAGGGCTTAAAGTGTAGAACAGTCATTGTATCCTGTACTGAATAGTTGAAAATGGGTACACTTAACAAAACATCCTTTGGTTTGCTTTATAAAGGCTATAATCCCTCTGTTCAACTATGATGGTGAACCTTCCGTGTCTAATGGTATCATGTACCAACTTCCTTCGTTCCACCTGTTCATACACCAAGTGCTAACTAAGCTTTCTAACAGGGTCATGCCCTACGGAGAGAACTACTGTCAGCTACAGCTCTTGTTTGTATTTGATTGTTACCGACCTTCTGCTTCCTTCAAGAAAACTGTTTTTCAGTGGACGCTCTCCCTTGTTTCAGCGGTTGGTCTTGTTGGTAATGCAGTGCATTTCACACTCCATCCGGATTTACGGGTTCCCTATCCAGAACCCTGCTCGATTTCAGATACTCTCTGGAATCCAGCAAGGCTCTGGAATATCTAATTGTTACGAAGCATTTTATTTGATACCGTAATTTGCAGAATCCGGAAAATTAAAATATCCCATTTTTAGCCTTGTTATAACGGTAATAATTTTTTCTATTACTGTTATAACAAGGATTCCAGGGGTTCGGGGATGGAAGATCCCCGCATTATTTCTACACAATTTAATTCTCCGAAAATGCCATATTATAATGTGCTGGTCAACATCTAATGCTGTCTTATTCTTATGCTACCTGCACTGACTGCTCATTTGGTCTTACTATATCTCCCAACATCTTTTTCGGATCGTATGGCGTCCCTTTTGTCAGGATTGCAAAAATTACCCTCAGTATCTTGCAGGCAATCACTACCAATGACTGCTTCTTTTTCAGCGGATTATCTTTTCGTGTCGTGTAATACGCATGAAGTTCTTTGAATTCATTAGCATGTGCTACTGCTGACTTTGCAGCCTGGAACAGCCAGTATCTAAGCCGTTTGCGTCCTCTATGGCTGATCTTGGTTTCTCCCTTGTGCTTACCGGAACTGCATGCTACCAAACCCAATCCACTTAATTTCTGGATTTCCTTTACATCATCAAACCTTGATATATCTCCCATTTCTGCAAGTATCCCGGAAAGCGTGTTTTCTCCTATTCCGGATATCTCCAGAATGTTTTCTGCATATGGAATCTCCATACACATTTGATGCAAACGGCTCTCTATCTCTGCAAGCTGCTCATTTGATTCCATCATTCGATGGACAAACCATTTGACAGCCAGTTTGCCTGATTCCGCACCATCCTGAATCCCTATGCTTTTTTTCGCATTTTCAAAAATGGAAGTTGCGTTTACATAACCACGTCCCCGCAGTTTTGCCTCATGCCATATCTGTCTGATACCTTCTACGCCAAGTGTAACCAACTCCTCCGGAAATGGTGCAACCTTAAGCACTTCCAAACAAAATGTCCCATCTATTTTTCCAAATGCGTCCTTATACTCCGGAAAATAAATTTTCATTTCTCTGTGAAGTCGGTTAAGATCTCTTATCCGATCCTCGTTTATCTGGTCTCGAAGCATCGACAGCCTTCTGATATCAGCATAAAGCTTTTCCGGCAGATACGGCATTCCAAAGTTTCCATCTTTCACAAGATTTGCTATGAGTTTTGGATCTTTTCTGTCATCCTTAAGTTGGCTGTTATCTTCAACTTCTTTTGTTTGCTTTACTGCATAAGGATTCACCTGTACTACGCTGATCCCATTTCCAATCAGCCATGTAGCAAGACAGAACCAATAGTGCCCAGTGGGCTCTAACCCCAGAATAATCTGCTTTTTGTCATTTGATGCAGCAATCTTTGTAGCCCAATCCATCAAACTTTGAAAACCTTCCAATGTATTGCTGAATGGAAATGCGGACTTACTGAGTTCTCTTCCTCTGGTATCGATTGCTCTCACATAATGTGTATCGCTGCCTACATCGCATCCTAATATAAGCATGTCATCACTAACAAAAGAGAGTTTTTCATTTTTCCCAAATTTACCATTGGTTTCCAACTCACGCCATGTTGATGCTGTAAGATTTTCTCTGATCACCTCTGCTTTTTTCAAAAGCTCCTGCTGTTCAAAAATATTTACGGTTACTACTTGATTTTTCTTCTTTGTGCCTTTAATATTCATTTTAGATACCTCTTGTATTCTTTAGATTTTTACCAACGGTCAGGTCAGTAATAATCTAAATTTACTTGAGGTATTTTTTATTGTCAATTTCTTGGCTTATTTAAAGTATACAGGAAGCTTTCTTGGAGGTATAACTTATGAAACTAAATCCTGAATGTGTAAGAGACACATTAATATATTTAGAGGATAATCTTGTGATGTGTGAATATTTTTCTATAAAAGGTATTTCTTTTAAAACGATAATAAATGATCTATCACAAGACAATAAATATTCCGAAGAAGATGTTGCATATACACTGACACAATTAATGAGCGCTGGCTATATTACTGGATATAAAAATTATAATGGGAAAGATAGAAAATTATCAGGTTGTGTTGATGACATTTCATGGAACGGTCATAATTTTATAAATACTGTTAGACCAGAGACAATATGGAATGCAACGAAAAAATCTGCGAAGAAAATGGGTGTTGCGTCTATTCATGGGATCATGTCACTCGCCAGTACAATTTTTAACGCAATAATAAATGATCCGGAATACATTAGTGCAATTATCAATAATATACCAAAATAATATCGGTAAGCAGTGGAAGTGTAATAACTGTAAGAGTTATTTTTAGTGGGGAGCAGTGATTTACAATTCTACATCTCCTAAAATTTTTTCTTTAAACTTTTTTATAATTGAATAACATTCGGATTGATTTACATCCGTTCCACAATACAGTGTGTTGATTAAGCACTTTACAATATAATTTTCTTTCTCTTCACGCTGTATAAAATTATCAATTTGATTATTATTAAACATTTTAACACCTCAATTCTGAAAGGAGATTTTATGATCACTGAAGAAAATATAATTTATACAACTACTCTTATAAAAGCATATAATTATGAAAAGAACATCTGTAATACGGGAACTGGATTCTTCTGTAAAGACGAAGAAAATTATTATCTTATAAGTAATAAACATATTGTAGACGGATGTACTGAATTCGAATTCAAAGTTCCTATGTATGGAGACGATAAAATAGTAACAACAAAAATAAAAATTGATCCATCAAGTCATTCTCTGTACGATATAGGTGTAATAGGCATAAACGCTGTTATGTCATCAAACTACAAGTACAATATAAAATTTATCGAAATATCTGATTTCTACAATGATCAGCTTTTTAAATGTTCAAATATTGAGAATATTATTATGCTTGGTTATCCACAGGGGATGAAAGGAGATCCCCTTGGTTGTCCTATTATTAAAAGTGGCATAACAGCAACCCCTATATCCAAAAAGTATAATGATCAGGAGATATTCTTGACAGACATTCTGTCATTTCCCGGTTCCAGTGGGTCACCTATATTTATAAAATATAATGATTCCTATATTCTCGTAGGAATTCATTATGCTTCTGCAACAACAATAGACGATGGATCACATATAGGATTAGGGTTTTGCATTAAAGATTCCATATTATATAATTGGATAAAAGGAATCTAAAATTTAAGCGTTGCTGTTTTCTTGGAATCTGTTAAGAATTGAATTAAATTGTCAAGATCTTCTACAGTTACGTTACTTTCATTTAATATCGAAACGATTTTATTTTGTAGATTTAAGTAAGAGCAATTATCAATTTTAAATGAAATGCTCGATGCACGTAGTTCAATGGAATTAAAATCATTTTGATTAGGGCTTTCACATGTTTCCATTTCTTCACCTTCTTTTATAAAATTTTACATACGAAGAAGAGATGTCTCAATTGATGTCTCTTGACTAAAAATTATTTCACTTATGAGGGCGTAATGCCTCATCTCTCTGATAAGAATAAATCTTATCTCTCTATCGCCTGACGATGCAAATCAGAGCAGTAAATATTACTACTTTTAATAAAACAAAATATAAAACTCATAATGTGGGATTATGCTATCCCAATCCAAAAATATCATAACTACTATAAACCACGCTTTCACGTGGTTTATAGTATGTTGTCATTTAAACTCATGCCATAACGACAATCGTTTTCCTCCTATTCGTCTGCACATCTATCGGCTAATGGACACCCATTTCCGTGTGATATGATACAAACTAAGCCAATGGACACCCATTTCTCTGTTTGTACATGGAGTATAACAAATAATATACAAGATGTCAATATATACTAAAAAAGTTTTATAATTCCATAAGATTCAATATCTCCTTTGTTCCCGTCATACATTTTAGGTATAATAACATCCAGCATATTGTGTTTGACTTTAGAATTATTTAAATATTTAATGCAATTATATGCAACAAGATCAGCAATTTGCAATCCAATACAATTATCCTCTTTTACTAAAAAATTCGTTGTTGTAATATATTTTTCAATTGCAGTGGAATGATAAATATTAGTTCCGTATTTTAACATATGAAAATAATATTGCTGAATTTTTTTGTTTTGTGTTTCTTCTCTTGACTCAAAAATAATACTTCCTCTTGCATTATTTTTATTAAGGAAGTGAATATAATTGTTAACTATAGTAGAAAATAGCAATTCATATGCATCATGGCTTATTGATTTAGGATATTCGCTATTATAATTTTTAGCATTTATATATGCAGAAAGAATTTTAAATTTCGAAGATGTAAGAGAAGAATAGAATTCATTCCAAAATTTTTCGCACATATCTTGATTTCCACACATACATGAAAAATCATTTTGTTTCTTAATCATATCTGTGTAATGAAAAATTATATTAGGATTTTCTAAAATTGATTTACATTTTAATATATTTGGTATTAAATTATCCTTATATTCTTTTCTTGATATAAATATTCCGCCAAGCAATAGATATGGGTTAAACTTTGTTACGTTGCTTTCGTCTAAAAATAAGATATAATCTGTATTGTCAATCTTCATATTTTCTCCTTTTCATCATTAGTATCACTTCCATTATATACTAAGAATGAATAGAAGAGTAGTCTGAACATATGTTTTTATAAAATCAAAACATCAACCAATATAATAAAAGAGTAGGATTACCCCTACTCTTTTATATCATCTAATTTCAGCACATACAATTCACATTTTTCGTTATAAGAATCGCCAACTGCATGTTGAGTTTCTTCATTCGCCCTTTGAAATCCAAGAGACTTATAGAATCTGATTCCCTGATGATTATCTGCGTCAACAAAAACAATTATACCGTATATAGCAATTATTTTTGAAACAGCAATTATCTTTGGAACTATATAGTCGGTAAATAACACTGTTCCAACGCCACTACCTTGAATTCCATATTCTACAGCAATACGTGAAATTTCCACAACAGGCAATGCTGTGTATTCGTTAATGCATTCATCATATGTATGTATCGCATTAGCTTTGACTGTATAAAAAGCCAATATACTTGTCTTATCTTTGTCTAACAAAATATATGTATGACCCTGTTTATCTTCCGCATAGTCAAAAGAATTATCTGATAAAAAAGTATTTAATGGGTCATCTGCTCCACAACAAAAATCTCCAACAAGCGTAAAATGTGTATTGGATTCTCTTGTTAAAAGCTCTTCAACACATTGATTCGAAAGATCGGTCATCTGTTCTTTTCTCTCAAGAATTTTGCAATAGCAGAACTTGCATTTTCTCTATCTGTTGTAGTCGCCGGAATAAATTTGCTTTTCTTAAAATCATCAACGATTTTTGTAGCCGCTTTCCCTTTTAATAATGGAACAATAGCTTTTGAAACAGCCATATGTTTCCCCTCCTTTGTATGTATGGATTCTTTTTTACCTAATTTCATATAATCACCCCTTAGTATTTGAAGCAATTATACATTAAAAAATTTGAACAAAATGTCGGAATATAACGTGAGAAATAAATTAGACTATTTTTTTGTGTATCTTATTATACATTTTTTATTAAATTTGTTCAACCACTAGATATAGTACGGGAAAATGAAAAACATACTAATTATATAAATTTACCCTATATATAGTTGTTTTATCTATATTTAAAGTATTTCTTGTGTTTTTTTGAAAAGAAAAAATTATTCTATTTATTTGTTTCCACAACATAACAAAAGGACAGGATATAATTCCCTGTCCTTACATCGTGGTGTTTCGAGCTGTATTTTTTTAACTCATGCATTATTATACACTCTTTTTTATATTAAGTCAAGTAGAATCTGATACTCCAACGGCTAAAGCACGTTGGGTTCTTATGTACATAGACTTCCAAATATACTCGAAAGCATATAAGACTA
>PPYF01114331.1_pt1 | contig 25287 bp, 19 predicted proteins | sample 1559871 | NCBI WGS metagenome assembly PPYF01 (sample SAMN08240021, study PRJNA423297) | Human gut metagenome, whole genome shotgun sequencing project. | reverse complement strand
AAGTGTTTGAGAAACATATCCAGCAGATGACCGCTTATGATTTGGTTTGGTCGGACAAGGTCGGCTATGTGTGGCTGGCAATATCTATCGACCCGGTCTATATCGACACCGGCAACTGGATAGAGTCCGCTGCCGGTCTTTGTTATGAGTGCTTGAATGATATAGCACTGGATGTTTTCGGAATGACCGGAAACGACCATGACTTTGAGGACGCCGACCCGCTGGAACTGGCCGAGATTAAGCGGCGCTGGAAACCCTATATCGACCAACTGCCGGAATATGCGTACCTTTGCGACGAACTGTTAAGCAGGAGAAAATAACCCATCCGCAAAAGTGTCAGGAGCTAAAATCTGCTTCTGGCACTTTTTTTGTGGCTTTTTCGTGAATTTGATTAAAAAGTCCTTGACAACTCGTTTCGGGTAAAACGGCAAAGTCCATCCTGATTTCCTGCGGAGCCAGACTTGCCCCCTTTGACATTCAAGAAGTCAGAGACATCACAATGTACGATGAACTACAGCTGGATACCTTGGGCGACCAAAAAACAGCGCTTTTTCTCATTATGAGTGATACAGACAGTACATTTAATTTCCTGATTTCGTTGATTTATACTCAACTGTTCAATCTGCTGTGTGAAAAAGCGGATGATGTATATGGCGGCAGGCTTCCGGTCCATGTACGCTGTCTGATTGATGAGTGCGCCAATATCGGTCAGATACCGAATCTGGAAAAGCTGGTTGCGACAATACGAAGCCGTGAGATTTCGGCTTGTCTGGTGTTGCAGGCACAATCCCAGCTGAAAGCTATCTACAAAGACAATGCAGATACCATCATTGGAAATATGGATTCTCGCATCTTCTTAGGCGGTTCTGAACCGACAACTCTGAAAGAACTCAATCAGGCACTTGGGAAGGAAACGATTGATCTGTATAACACATCGGACACCCGTGGCAACAGCCCGTCCTATGGTACAAATTATCAAAAAACAGGGCATGATCTTGCATCTATTGATGAACTTGCAGTGCTGGACGGTAGAAAATGTATCTTACAGCTCCGCGGAGTCCGCCCGTTTTTGTCCGATAAGTATGACCTGACACAGCATCCGAATTATAAATTGACAGCTGATTACAGCAGGAAAAATGAGTTTAACATCGAGCAATATCTCAGTTGCCGGTTGAAACTCAAAGCGGATGATGAGTTTATCGTGCTGGATGCAGATGAAGGAGGTGAAGAAGATGGACAGGTTGTTTAAAAAAGGAAGGCAGACCGTAGAAAAGGTGGCGGTGGATTTAGGACGGAGATATGTTAGACGCTTGCCACGCTCTCCGCCGGACAATGAAAAAAGTTCATATATCAGGATTCTGAACGGATGGGATGTGAGGAAATTTGTCCAGCAATCCATTCGGTTGAAACAGAAAATACAGACAGCACAGGAACGAGAATGAAAGACAAAATGATTTAAGGAGGAAAACGATGGAGTTTTTTAACAATGCAGTAACAGTTTTACAGACACTGGTAGTAGCACTGGGTGCTGGACTTGGCATCTGGGGGGTCATCAATCTTCTGGAAGGCTACGGAAATGATAATCCAGGCGCAAAAAGCCAGGGCATGAAACAGCTGATGGCAGGTGGCGGGGTAGCACTCATCGGAACTACTCTTGTACCGCTTCTGTCGGGCCTGTTCGGTTAATCGGAAAAAGGAGGTGACATCTTGTGGAAAAGATTCTCCAGCAGATCACCGATTGGCTGAAAGAAATGCTTGTGTCAGGTATCATGGGAAATCTGTCGGGGATGTTCGATTCTGTCAATAATCAGGTCGGTGAGATAGCATCTTCTGTTGGAACGACCCCTGCCGCGTTTTCGCCAGGGGTTTTTTCCATGATACGAAATGTCTCCGAGTCGGTAATCATTCCCATAGCAGGTATGATACTGACTTTTATCGCCTGTTACGAACTGATTCAGCTTATTGTGGAGCATAACAATCTGGCAAATTTTGAAACATGGGTATTTTTCAAATGGATATTCAAGACCTTTGCCGCAGTTATGTTGATTACAAATACTTTTAGTATCACAATGGCAGTGTTTGATGTAGCACAGCGTGTTATCGATTCAAGCGGCGGCATTATTTCTGGCAGTACCGCAGTTGACGGGTCTGCATTGGAGTCAATGGAAGCAACTCTGCAAGGTATGGACCTCGGTCCATTGCTGGGGCTGTTTCTGCAATCCTTTATCTTGCAGGTTACAATGTCAGCACTTGCGGTTGTCATCTTTGTCATTGTTTACGGACGAATGATCGAAATCTATCTTATGGTGAGTCTTGCTCCGATCCCTTTTGCCACATTTGGAAACAGAGAACAGAGCAGTACTGGCCAAAATTATCTTCGCTCCCTTTTTGCTCTTGGATTTCAGGGCTTTTTGATCATGATCTGTGTGGGAATCTATGCTGTATTGATTCATTCCCTGTCTGTCAGCGGTGATCCGATCGCCTCAATCTGGGGTATCATGGGTTATACAGTCCTACTCTGTTTTACGCTTTTTAAGACAGGTTCATTGGCAAAGAGTGTGCTCAATGCACATTAATATCGGAAAGGAGGTTTTTCTTTGGCGGCATATATACCAGTACCACGTGACCTGACACGGGTAAAATCAAAAATCCTTTTTAATCTTACGAAAAGACAGCTCATTTGTTTTGGAACAGCGGCTCTCATTGGAGTGCCGCTGTTCTTTTTGATCAAACGCAGTGGAAATGTCAGTCTGGCAACAATGGTGATGATGATCGTCATGCTCCCGTTGTTCCTTCTGGCGATGTATGAGAAAAATGGACAACCACTGGAAGTGATAGTAAAGCAGTTCATCCAGGCTAAATTCATTCGACCGAAGATAAGACCATATCAGACCATCAACTATTATGATGCTCTGATACGTCAGAACAAACTGGAACAGGAGGTAGAACGCATTGCTTTTTCAAAAAAATCCACAGGCAAGAAAGGGAAGCATGTCAGCACATCTAAGCAGAAAACAGCAAAGAGAGATTAAGGCAGTTGTGGAACGTTCCAAGCTGGAGAACGGAATCCCAAAGACTGCTCAGCAGTCCATCCCATTTCAGAGGATGTTCCCAGACGGAATCTGTCGTGTGACGGATAATTACTATACGAAGACCATTCAGTTTCAGGACATCAACTATCAGCTGGCACAGCAGGAGGATAAAACAGCTATCTTTGATGAATGGTGCAGTTTCCTGAACTTTTTTGACAGTTCGATTCACTTTGAGCTTTCCTTCATGAATATGAGCACCGATGCGGACAGCTTTGAAAAAAGCATCCGTATTCCGTATAGGAAAGATTCTTTCAATCCGGTTCGGGCAGAGTACAGCCAAATGCTTAGAAAACAGCTGTCACAGGGAAACAACGGTCTGACCAAAACAAAGTATCTTACCTTTGGCATCACAGCAGAATCTATGAGGCAGGCAAAGCCGAGACTCATCCATATCGAGAATGACCTGATTAATAACTTTAGAAGGCTAGGGGTGACGGCAAAATCGATGAATGGAAAAGAAAGGCTCAATCTGATGCATGCGGTTTTTCATATGGGAGATGAGGACAAATTCTTTTTTGACTGGAAGGGTCTGGTCGAATCCGGACTTTCTGTTAAGGATTTTATCGCACCGGCCTCGTTTGCTTTTCAAACCAACCGAACTTTTCAGATGGGGAATATGTACGGAGCTATGTCATTTCTGGCGATTACGGCCTCTGACTTGAGTGACCGTATTCTGGCAGATTTTCTGGGGATGGAATCCAGCCAGATTGTAACGATACACATCCAGTCGGTGGATCAGACTGCCGCAATCAAAACGGTGAAACGAACCATAACAGAACTAGACCGCAGTAAGATTGAAGAGCAGAAAAAAGCAGTTCGTGCTGGATATGATATGGACATCATTCCAAGCGACCTTGCTACCTACGGCAGAGATGCCAAAGCACTGCTGAAAGAATTGCAGAGTCAGAATGAACGCATGTTCCTCATCACGTTTCTGGTGATGAATACAGGACGGAGCGAACAGGAATTGGAGAACAACGTCTTTCAGGCGCAAAGCATTGCTCAGAAGCATAACTGTAATCTGCGTCGATTGGATTTCCAGCAGGAACAGGGACTGATGAGCTGTCTTCCTCTCGCTCAGAATCTGATTGACATAAAAAGGGGACTCACCACCAGTTCCACTGCGATTTTTGTCCCGTTCACCACACAGGAGCTTTTCCAGTCGGAGGGAGATACCCTGTATTATGGCTTAAATGCTCTTTCCAATAACCTGATTATGGTGGACAGAAAGAAACTCAAAAATCCGAACGGACTGATTCTGGGAACGCCTGGTTCCGGCAAGTCATTTTCAGCCAAAAGAGAGATTGCCAATGCTTTTCTGGTCAGTGATGATGATGTCATCATCTGTGACCCGGAAGCAGAGTATACAGCACTGGTCCACAAATTTGAGGGACAGGTCATCAAGATAAGCTTATCCAGTACAAATTATATCAATCCAATGGATATCAACTTAAACTACTCTGAGGATGATAACCCGGTTGCCTTAAAAGCGGATTTTATTCTTTCCCTGTGTGAGCTGGTTGTCGGCGGAAAAGACGGGCTGAATCCGGTCGAAAAGACGGTCATTGACCGCTGTGTACATCAGATTTATCAGCGGTATTTCGATGACCCAAAGCCGGAGAATATGCCGATACTCGAGGATTTGTACAACGCCCTTTTAAAGCAGGAAGAGAAGGAAGCGCATCATGTAGCGACTGCGCTGGAGATCTATGTAAAAGGTTCTTTGAAGGTCTTCAATCACCACACGAATGTGGATATCAACAATCGTCTGGTATGCTACAACATCAAGGAACTGGGCAATCAGCTGAAGAAAATCGGGATGCTGGTTGTTCAGGATCAGGTGTGGGGGAGAGTGACAGCAAACCGAAATGCGGGCAGGTCGACAAGATATTATATTGACGAGTTCCATCTCCTGCTCAAGGAAGAACAAACTGCTGCCTACTCCATCGAAATCTGGAAGCGATTTCGTAAATGGGGCGGTATTCCGACGGGCATCACACAAAATGTGAAGGATTTGCTCCGTAGTCCAGAAATCGCCAATATCCTGGAGAACTCGGATTTTATCTACATGCTCAATCAGGCAAGTGAGGACAGGGGGATTCTGGCAAAAAGATTGAATATCTCTCCGCATCAGCTTTCTTATGTGACGAATTCCGGTGAGGGAGAGGGGCTTCTGTTTTATGGAAATGTTATCCTTCCTTTTGTTGACAGGTTCCCGACTGATACAGAGCTGTACCGGATTATGACCACCAAGCTGTCAGAGGTAGTAAGGGAAGAAAAGGAGAAATAAGAAATGGTCAAAAAGCCAACTCGACTCCGTTTTACCGAGGATGACCTCTCTGACCCACGTGTCAAATCTGCTTATGAGAAGGCACAGAAACAAACTGACAAGGCAGAAAGAGCAGTGGAACGCATCACTTCTGGAAAAAATCACCATAAGCTGCGAGATGAAGCTTCGATTTCGGCTAATAGAAAGGAAAAGCTTCGTTTTACCAAGGCAAATATCGAGGAGGAAATCAAAAAGCCATCCAGGGTAAAACAGGTTATGACCCGTTCTGCTGCGACTGCGATATCTGTTAAAGCCCATCAGACAGTTGCAGAGCAGGATGATGATAACACAGGAGTGCAGGCAGCGGATGATACTGTGCGGGCTGCGGAAAGTGCTGGGTATGCAGCGGACCATCTTTATTACAGTTATAAACTGAAATCTTATGATAAGGCTGAAAAGATGGTGGAGAAGTCAGACAGAGCGAATGTGAACGCGCTGTTCGAAAGATTTAAGAAAGAAAATCCGGGAATCTCCTCCAATCCTTTGTCACGTTGGCAGCAAAAGCACAGGATTAAAAAAGAGTATGCGGCAGCACGAGCTGGAAAAAGTACCGTAAAATCCGGTGCCTCAAAGGGAACAGCAAAAGCAGTAAAGCAATCTGGAAATATCGTAGAAAGAGCCACCGAATTCTGTGTGTCTAATAAAAAAGTGATGCTGATATTACTGGCTGTCGGTCTGCTCTTCATGCTGATATCCGGAATGTTCACGTCCTGCACAGCAATGTTTCAGGGAGGAGCCCAGGCTGTTCTGGGTTCCTCCTTTACTGCCGAAGATGAAGATATTCTGGGAGTGGATGAGGATTATACTGCGATGGAAGACGACCTGCACAAGAAGATAGAAGAGGTTGAGTCACTTCATCCGGGATACGATGAGTATCGTTACCATTTGGATGAAATCGGACATAACCCCTATGTCCTGGCATCATACCTGACAGTCATCTTTGAGGACTATACCCGTGAGGAAGTACAGTCAGAAATTACCCGGTTGTTCAAGATGCAGTATGAGCTGAAATTTCAGGAGGAGGTCGAAATCCGCACAAAAACAATCACAGATGAAGATGGAAACACCACAACGATAGAGTATGAATACCGGATTCTTCACGTTTATCTTGTGAATCATAGTCTGGAAAAGGTAGTGGAACAATGCGGACTGAATGAGGATCAGCTGAATCGTTATTATCTGCTCCTGGAAACTCTGGGAAATCGACCCTATCTGTTTGGTGATGATATCTACGCAATCCCGGGTGCAGGTGGTGCGGGATACGATGACTATGATATTCCGGGGGAAGCACTGACGAATGAAAGGTTTGCCAATATGATGCGGGAAGCAGAAAAATATCTAGGCTATCCGTATGTATGGGGAGGTTCTTCTCCATCGACCAGCTTTGATTGTTCCGGATTTGTCAGTTGGGTCATCAATCATTGTGGCAATGGATGGAATGTCGGCAGGCAGACGGCTAGCGGACTGAAAAATCTGTGTCAGATGGTCCCGCCATCACAGGCTCAGGCAGGAGACCTGATATTTTTTGAGGGAACATATGACAGCCTCGGACCGATATCCCATGTGGGAATCTATGTAGGGAACGGGATGATGATTCACTGCGGGAACCCGATTTCCTATGCAAATATCAATACAAGCTATTGGCAGGAACATTTTTATGGATTTGGAAGATTGGAGTAATGGAAAGAAAGGAGAAGCTATGAGTGCGAAATTGGAAAGGCTGGGTGCGGAACTTGCAAATGCACGCAGGAAGAAAGCGATATGGGAAGCAAAGGTCAAGGAACTGGAGGTCAGGTATCGTGAAGAGGAGAACACCGAAATCCACGATATGGTTCATGCGGCCAATCTGACTCCTGAGCAGTTGTCAGAACTGCTCAGGAAGTTTTCGGAAAATAAGATTTTACAACCCGAAGAAATTTATCGTGGATGCAAGGAGGAAAATACAGATGAAGTTTAAGAAATTAAGCACTGCTTTGGCGATTGCGATGTGTGTGGGGATGCTCAGTACAACAGCATTTGCTTTTGCCAATGAAACACAAGACACAAAAGTACCTGAGGAGCAGGCAGAGTCAATCCCAGAACAGACGATGGAGCCGCTGACTCCGGACGGAAACCTTACTTTGGTCGATGATGAGGGTAAAACGCAGGGGGAGGGCAAGCAGTTTATCACGGTTGTTACCAAAACCGGAAACTATTTTTATATCATCATCGACCGTGATGACAAAGGAGAACAGACAGTTCATTTCCTCAATCAGGTGGATGAGGCAGATTTGATGAAACTGATGGACGAAGAAGAAATCGAGATGTTCCGTCCGATTGTGGAAGAGCCTGAACCAGAGCCGGAGCCAATCCCTGTTGAACCGGAGCCGGAAAAGAAACCAAGTATGTTTCCGGCTGTTCTGACACTCTTCCTTTTTGCAGGAATAGGTGGATTTTTTGCATATAAGAAATGGCAGGAAAAGCAGGCACAGCAAGAACAGGAAAAGCCTGACCCTGATGCCGACTATATGGACGATGAGGATTATGGGTATCAGGAAAGTGAGGATGACAGGAAAGAGGATAATCTCATTGGAAATGATGATACAATAGTATAATATGGACAGCCTTCGGGCTGTCTTACATAAATTTTAGGATTTGCTCATGACAACAGAAAAAAGATATGATATATTGATAGTAAATCAGAAAATAAACGTGAGTTTGAGAATGTGGTGATAAAATGAGTGCAAAAGAAATCAAGCTGAATCTGGATGACAGCTACATCAATGTCATCCATTTTGGACAGGGGAGCGAAGCTGTAATTATCATATCCGGAGTCAGTCTGACAGGACTGGAAGGACAAGGTAAAGCAGTAGCTGAAGCATATCAACTGTTTGCCAAAAAATATTCAGTCTACCTGTTCGAACGGAAGAAGGTTTTGAAAGAAGGATATACGGTCGAGGATATGGCAGAGGATATCTCGAAAGCGATGGATTTGCTCAATGTAGACTCTGCTTATATCTATGGGGTTTCACAGGGTGGTATGATTGCACAGGTTCTTGCGGTAAGGCATCCCGAAAAAGTAAAAAAATTGGTGCTGTGTTCCACCATGAGCAGACCAACAAAAACAATGAAAAGGGTAGCTGAAAACTGGGTGGAATTGGCTGACAGACGGGATGTAGTGGCACTGAATCGAAGCTTTTTTCATGTCGTGTATTCCGAAGCTTTTCTGGAGAGTGTAAAAGAGCTTCTTCCCACTTTGGAAAAGGTCGGAAATGCAGAGGATTGTGTTCGATTTAGCATTCTGGTAAATGCGCTCCTGCAATTTGATATTTATGCACAGTTAGAACAAATCAAGTGCCCTGTACTGGTGATTGGTGATAAGAATGACCAGACGATAGGGGTAGAGGGTTCGTATGAAATCATCGACAAGCTGGGCTGTGAATATGATATATATGACCAGTATAGCCATGCAGTGTATGATGAAGCACCTGACATCAAAGAAAAAATTGTGTCTTTCTTAGAAAAATCTTTTTGATTTATAGTACAAGTTTCGAAAGAGAAATTAGGCAGATACGAATTTTCGCAAACGGATTCGATTTACATAGCAGTCTTACGCTTCGGTGTAAGGCTGCTTTTTATTTTCCAGAAAGGAGCGGATAAATAATGAAGATACCAATGAGTCGGTGTAAAGGACTACCAACGGACGGCCTTCGGGCTGTCTTACATATAATTCAGAAGTTATTCATGACATTAACCGCAAAATATGATATATTTATCATAAATTTAAGTTCACCATCATGTGAGGTTAATTATAGAAATTAAGAGGAAAGATTGAAGGAGTGCTGATGTGTTTTGGGGGAAAAATTATATAGACCAATTTTACAAGAGGGAGACCATCTCGTAAAATCTAATAAAAATGAAGGTAGAGTTCGTGGTATAAGCCAAGATAAGAATAATAAGACAACGGATATTGTTGAGTGGGAAGAAGTTGAGGTTGAAGGCCAAACTTATGGTTATGAATCACAACAAGTAGAACTTACTTCAGAACAACAACGGAATGCAGAGATGATTGGTGTAGTAATTGCTGCGGGGGTTATATATGGAGCAGTAAAACTAAATGAGCGTGTAATACGACCTTGGTGGTGCAACTGTGCAAAACCTTGGATTGATAGCGTGTTATCAGATGCAAGTCGGATGTTTTTCGGTGAAACAAAAGATGCAGAAGTTTTAGAGAGAAGAGAAGATAAATCAAATCGGACTTCTAATTTTATTACCAATAAGAATAATTCTCAAATTGATTCTATGATGGATCAGGTTCTTAATAGTCTTCAATTTAATATGAGTACTGAAGAGGCAAAAAAACACATGATGAATTTGATCTATCATATGTTAGGAATTGCATACGAAATAAAAATGTTAAGTAATTCGCGAATTGCAGACCAAATTGCAGATGAAAATATAAGAATAGAAAATCAAGCAAAAGCTGAGAATTTCCTCGTCGAAAAAGTAGCTGATAATATAAATCGTCTATTATCGGATAAGACATTACAGTTGGATGAATCTACTTCACAACGTATATTTAATTTATTAGATGGTGGAATAAGAATCAATGAAGAGTACATACCGGTCAAAAAAGAAAAAATTAAGTTGGCCATTAACGATATAAAAAATGTAAATAAATTTGAAGGACATTAACAACATGACCCTAATTTTCTTTTGTTTTTGCGTAGCAGTTTTACATTTCGATGTATGGCTGCTTTTTTATTTTCTAGAAAGGAGCAGATGCAAATGAAATTAGTATTGGCTGAAAAGCCATCAGTGGCACAAAGTATTGCAAAGGTACTGGGTGCGACAAGGCGTGAGGATGGATACCTGGAGGGAAACGGTTATGTGGTCAGCTGGTGTGTGGGGCATCTGGTGGAGCTGTCACAGCCGGAAGCCTATGATGAGAAATATAATAAATGGGCGTATGCAGATCTCCCTATTTTTCCGGAACAGTGGAAGTATCAGGTGTCTGCCAGCACCAAAAAGCAGTTTGGAATTCTCAAAAAACTGATGGCAAGAAAAGATGTAGAGAGCCTTGTGTGTGCGACAGATGCCGGACGTGAGGGTGAACTGATTTTCCGTCTGGTTTATCAGCAGGCTGGATGCCGAAAGCCCTTTGAAAGGCTCTGGATTTCCTCTATGGAGGATTCCGCTATCAGAGAGGGATTTGAGCAGCTGAAACCGTCAACAGAATATGATGCTTTGTACAAAGCGGCATTATGCCGGGAGCGAGCCGACTGGTTGGTTGGAATTAACGCTACCCGGCTTTTTTCTACCCTTTATGGACAGACGTTGAATGTGGGGCGGGTTATGACGCCCACTCTGGCAATGGTTGTGATGCGTGAAGCTGCAATCTCAGCTTTTAGACCGGAGCCTTTTTATACAGTAGAGCTGGCTTTTCAGGACTTCACTGCGTCTGGCGAGCGGATGAAGCAAAAAAATCTTGCGGATGAAGTTGCCCGAAAGTGTGTTGGTTCGGTACTGACTGTCACAAAGGCAGAAAATAAGGAAAAATCTGAAAAGCCGCCTGTCTTGTATGATCTAACTTCTTTGCAGAGGGATGCAAACCGGGTGTTGGGATTCACAGCACAGCAGACACTGGACTATACCCAGAGTTTATACGAGAAAAAGCTGGTCACTTATCCCCGTACTGACAGCCGTTATCTGACAAGTGACATGGAGGATATGCTTCCAGAATTGATAAAGTCGCTTTTCAACATTTTCCCTGTGGAGGATGTGAAAAACGTTCCGATTCATGCGGCGCAGGTGATCAACGATAAGAAAATTTCTGATCACCACGCAATTATCCCCACCAAAGAAACTCTGAAATTCAGTCTGGAGGAACTGCCTAAAGGCGAACAGGCGATTCTTCGACTGATTGCTACCCGCCTGTTTTGTGCAGTCGGAGAGCCTTTCCGGTACAACGAAAGAGTGATTGAACTTTCAGATGGAAATTATGTTTTTTCTGCTAAGGGCAAAACAACGGTACAGCCTGGATGGAAAATTTTCTCCGGAAAACTTGCTGATGATAAAGAGAGTGAAAAACAGCTCCCTTCTCTTACAGTTGGTGAGGGCTTGAGTGTTCATTCCGCTGAGGTAAAAGAAGGAAAAACATCACCGCCCAAGCATTTTACAGAGGACACTCTTCTGCAAAGTATGGAAACTGCCGGTGCAGATGAAATGCCGGAAGATGCAGAGCGTAAGGGACTGGGGACACCGGCGACTCGTGCTGCCACGATTGAAAAGCTGGTACGAATCGGCTTTTTGGAACGTAAAGGTGATAAGAAAACCAAGCACCTGATTTCCACCCATAAAGGAACCGCACTTGTAACCGTGATGCCAGAACAGATTCAATCTCCATCCATGACCGCTGACTGGGAAGAAAAACTGCTCATGATTGAGCGTGGAGAATATGATAGCAATGCTTTTATGAAAGAAATTCAGGATATGATTTCCGCACTGGTACAGACCTATGAAAAGGTAAAAGGGTCTGATGTGCTGATGGCAAAGGAAGTACAGACGGTGGGTGTCTGCCCTGTCTGTGGCAGCTCCGTCATAGAACGACCGAAAGGATTTTTCTGTTCCAGAAAGGAATGCCATTTTGCCTTATGGAAAAACAGTCGGTACTTCGAGAGCATTGGAAAAAATCTCACAGTCACAGTGGTGCAAAAGCTGTTGTCCAATGGACAGGTTAAGCTCAAAGGATGTAAGTCTGTCAAAACCGGCAGAATGTTTGATGCAACAGTTGTGATGACAGTAACGGAGGAAGGTAAACCACAATTTAATATGAAATTTGAGAACGGAGGGAAAAATAGTTAACATAAGCTAGTCGGATAAAACATCATTTTTTATTGACCGGGATTGAAAAATATGCTTGTAAATAGAAAGGGCAGGAGGAAAATCTATGTCACAGGAAAAGATTAAACGTTGGAATGAAGTCGATGGCAATCTCGGTAATGAGGAAAAGCTGCAAGCGTTTTTGGACAGCACCACGGATGCGTATGCGATTTTGCAGCTGCGCCGTACAGACGAAACAGTTTATGAACGCTTTGAATCCTATGAAGCCCTGAAACGTCAGGGAAAAGAGCCGGACATCGACCATTATGATGTGGTCTATATTGCTCCGCTCTCCTCTTATACTGACCAGACTGCCATGTTGGAAGGACTGTACACGAAGTTTAATGTGGATCGTCCAGAGGATTTCCGGGGACACAGCCTGTCCGTTAGCGACATCGTGGCACTGAAAACCGATGCTGTGGTATCTTTTCACTATGTGGATTCTATCGGCTTTCAGGAGCTTCAGGGCTTTATGAAGCCGGAGAACTACCTGAAAAATGCAGAGATGGCGATGGAGGACGATTATGGGATGCTGGATGGCGTTATCAATAATGGCAAAGCACCTGCCACGGAAGAACGTTCTTCTGTCCTGGCACAGCTGAAAGAACAGCCTGTTCTGGATAGTCCCCATAAACCGCCCAAAGCTCACTCAGAGAGGGAGATGGAATGATGGATTTAACCATTGATGAAAAAATGCTGATACTCTTATACAGTCCGGGAACCAGAATGGGGCTGTATGGAGCATTGCAGCAGATGAAAGAACAGCTTGAGGAGGATGAAACAGAACTTTTGGATTTGACCAATTCTGTTTTGCAGAAATTATCGGATATGGATGATGAAACCTTTGAAAAGCTGAATCTTTCTCTGGATTTATAACGATTGGAGGGAAACAATGAATCCGAAAGAGAGGTATTATTCCGGTGTGGCAAGAGAGACAATCCATAGAATCACTGCCAACCGAGAAAACTGGACTTCTTTTCTGGCAACGATGGCTCGAAATTATGATTTCACCTATCCGGAACAGGTGATGATCTATGCACAGCGTCCCAATGCTACACTGTGCAAACCTTATGAGGAATGGAACACAGAGCAATATCGACGTTATGTGAAAAGAGGCTCCACGGGTATTGCCCTGTTTGTGATGAATCAGGATAAACCGTACCTGCGGTATGTCTTTGATGTGGCTGACACAGGTGTGCGTCGTTCTTCCCCGGCTATTACACCGTGGAGAGTGACCGATGAAAACCGCCGTTTTGTAATGGATGAGATGGAGCGTGTCTTTCAGGTTCCTTCAGAGGGAATTCTGGAATATCAGCTGGAAAATATCGCAATCAACCTTGCCAGAGAGTATTGGGACGATTTCAAAAAGCCGATCCTCGACATCGTTGCAGATAGCTTCCTTGAGGAGTATGATGAATATAACATCGAGGTAGCATTTAAGACCGCAGTGGCAAATAGTGTCTCCTATGCGATGTACAGCCGTATTACCGAAAATCCGGACAACTATTTTGAGCATGAAGATTTTCAAAATGTATTCGACTTTAATACCCGTCAAACGGTAAATGCTCTTGGTACGGCGGTCAATGCAGTCAGCTCCCGAATGTTTGGAGAAATCGAAAAAGCCATAGAAGCCTTTGAACAGACAAAAACCGTGGAAAGGAGCCATGATTATGAACGAAATGACTTACACACAGGTCGGGGATTATCGGATTCCGGACATCGAACTGAAGAATACCGAAACGAAACCGTTGGGCAAGTACGGCAGGATGCGGAGGGTATTTCTGCAAGAGAACAATCCGATGCTGCTGAACGACCTGATTCTCAGCGAGCAACTGTTCCCGCATCTTCAGGAGATCGACGAAACAGCACACCGCAGAGTGGAGCAGCTGATGACAGAACTGCTGGAGAAGAATCCAGCACCGGACAAAGCGACACAGCAGATGGCATGGGTACAGCACATGAACAGCCTGAAAGCACAGGCAGAGGAAATCGTGACAGCGGAGCTTATCAACAGCTGAGTTTGAACCTTTTCCTTTCAGAATCAGAACAAATCAGCTTTATTGACGAAGCAGAGAGCAAAATGTTCTCTGCTTTTTCTTTGTCTGAAAATCAAATCGACCAGGTGCTCACTGTTGGCGGCAATGAACCTAATCTCCGAATGATGGTGGCGCTGGAATATATGAAAGGAAAATCCACGGAGGAGATTGCAAAGCGTCTGCCTGAACTCTATCGTGGAAGCAATGGCTTTAAGTTGGACGGTCATGAGGTCAGCGCATGGTTTGATGAGCAGTGTATTCATCTTGCCAGAGGAAAGACTGCCCGTTTTTCACCGTCCAGACAGATCGTATCTTGGCAGGAAGCTGCCGAGCGTATCGGTAAGCTGTTGGAGAATGGTGAGTACGCAACCAATGTAGAGCTGGTGGAGGCTCCGGGTTATGAGCGAACAAAGGTCGCAGAATTTTTTTGGTATTTGTATCATGATCTTTCAGAGGATGCCAGAGAAAAAGGGTTCTTCCCTTCTTTACAGGAAGTCCGTAGCGTTGGATTTCCGGCAGAAACAGCAGAGCTGGCTGAAAAGTTGAATGACAATCAATTTAGAGCCGGATTGAAAGTTGAATATCAGAACTTTTTACAGGCACACAATGAGGATTCTTCTTTGCTGCGATTCCATTATCACAAATTGGAACGCCTGGCACAGCGACTGGATGAGCTTGATCTGCCGCTCAGAGAATACCAGAGCAGTATGACCATGCCGCCGATTGTCCGTCAGTTTATTACGGATGATGAAATCAATGAATCCCTGTCCGGTGGCAGTGGTTTCTCCGGTGGGAAAGCCCGTATCTATGAATATTGGCAGGAAGGACATTCTGCAAAAGAAAAAGCGGACTTTTTGAAAAATGAGTATGGGACAGGCGGTCGTTCTCATGCGCTTTCCGGTGCTTCTGGCAGCGGTGAAGATCACGATGCCAAAGGAATCTGTTACACCAAAAGCGGCTGTGATAAGGTGCAGCTGTCCTGGACACAGGTTGCTAATCGCATTGATTCGTTAATTAAACAGGAACGCTATTTTGACAAGGACACTCTGGAACAGTACCAGCAGGAACAACAGGATACAGAACAAAGCGCACCTTCTGTAGCTGAAGAATGGGAACAGGTAGATGGAGCTGCCATTCGTGAAGCACTGGAACAGCGCAGCATGGAAGAAAGCCCGTTTGTTGCACAGGTCATGCGAGATGCAGAAGCCATTGCTGCCGGGGAAGAATCCTATGAGCGATTCAGTGTGATTGAAACGGAAAACGGTTATGCTGTCTGGGATGATATTCGGGATGAAATCTATGTAGATGATGAAGGTGTCAGTGAGGAATTCACCAGTGAGTGGCAGGCAAATGATTATTTGCAGGAGGTCAAAAAGGCGGTTTCCGAAAAAGAAGCTGCGGAGTGGCTGTACAACGAACGCTCTAAATTTGAAGTAACACAGGAACCGACATATCAGCTGGGCGATACTGTTTTTCTGGAAGGAGAAGCATACAATATCACTGCCATTGGAACTACTGATGTACAGTTGCTGCCTCCAGGGATAGTATACCCCATTTATCGGGCAGAAAGCAAAGAGAATTTTGAACGTCTTTTAAGACAGGATGAACGCAATACCCGATTTGTTTCAGGTGCAGAGCCGGAAAAGACCGTTGCCGTGTCCGAGCCGGAGCATTTTATTGACCACTACTATGTGGTAGAAGATTTACAGGTTCGAGGGGCGCTTCAGCTCAAGGAGTACAGTACTTTTGAGGATGCACTGAGAGCCTATCATGAATTGCCTTCCACGCAAATGAAAGCTCTGGGAGCTATGAATACGGCGCAACCTTTGCCGGGCAGTTTGGACTTTATGAAGTGCAAGGACGGTCAGGATACCATTATTGAGGACTATAAAAAGGTCGCAGGGTGGGAACATCCTGAAGTTCTGGAAGTTATCCGCAAGCTCGAAACTGCGATTCAAACAAAGGAAAGTCCCGACATTCCAGCAATCAATTTTCACATCACAAATGACCATCTTGGCGAGGGCGGAGCGAAAGCAAAATTCAGAGCCAATATGGATGCAATCCGTGTCCTAAAAGAATTGGAGTTTGATGAGCGAAATGCTACTCCGGAAGAACAGGAAATCCTTTCCCAATATGTCGGTTGGGGTGGACTTGCAGATGCTTTTGATGAAAACAAGGCAAGCTGGGCTGAGGAGTTCAGGGAACTTTATACAGCCCTGTCTCCGGAAGAATATGCCGCAGCACGAGCCAGCACCCTGAATGCTCACTATACCAGTCCTACCGTCATTCGTGCCATCTATGATGCGGTCGGACAGATGGGTTTTGAAACAGGAAATATCCTGGAACCTGCAATGGGTATCGGTAACTTTTTCGGGATGCTCCCTGACACCATGCGAAACAGCAACCTTTATGGAGTAGAGCTTGATTCTATCAGTGGACGTATCGCTCAGAAGCTCTATCCTAACGCCGAGATCAAGGTGGCGGGTTTTGAAACTACGGATCGCCGGGATTTTTATGATTTGGCGGTTGGCAACGTTCCTTTCGGCAACTACAAGGTTTCTGATAAGCCCTATGACAAGTTGGGGTTCTCTATTCACAACTATTTCTTCGCAAAGACGCTCGATCAGGTTCGTCCGGGCGGTGTGGTTGCATTTGTGACCAGCCGTTTTACGTTGGACTCAAAAAATTCTGATGCCAGAAAATATATGGCACAGAGAGCGGAACTCCTGGGAGCCATTAGACTGCCCAATACGGTGTTTAAGGCGAACGCCGGTACAGAGGTTGTATCTGACATCATCTTCCTTCAAAAGCGTGACCACCCCATTGACATTGTACCAGACTGGGTGCAGCTGAATACTACACCGGACGGTTACACCATGAACAGCTACTTTGTAGAGCATCCGGAAATGGTTTTGGGAGAACTTTCTATGGAAAGTACTCAATATGGTAAGGATGATCTCACAGTCCGTCCCTGTGAAGATATGGAGCTGGCTGACCTTCTTCGTGAAGCTGTTACCCGTATCGGTGGAACTTATGCTCCTGCGGAGCTAACTGAAGAAGCAGACAGGCAGGAAAAAGAACAGATTACCATTCCTGCCCGCCCGGACGTAAAAAACTTCTCCTACACGGTCGTAGACGGTGAGGTGTATTTCAGGGAAAACTCCGTCATGCGGCTGGTAGAACTGAACGACAAAGCCAAAGAACGTGTCAGTGGCATGGTGGAGCTTCGCCGCATTGTAAATGAACTGATTGAATATCAGCTGGAGGACTATCCGGATGATATGATTCAGGCAAAACAGGCAGAGCTGAATACTGCTTATGATGCGTTTACCGCAAAAAATGGGTTAATCAACAACAGAGCCAACAGTCAGGCTTTTGCTGATGATTCCAGCTATTATCTTCTGTGCTCACTGGAAAACTTGGATGAGGACGGTAATCTCAAGAGCAAAGCGGATATGTTCACTAAGCGTACCATTAAACCGGAACGTAAAGTGAACAGCGTGGATACACCGTCTGAAGCACTGGCGATTTCTATTGGTGAGCATGGCAGGGTGGATTTGCCCTATATGGCAGAACTGCTGGGGACTCCCGGCGAATATGATTCCATTAAAACCGAGCTGCAAGGTGTGATTTTCAAAGACCCAATGGCTCCGGATGACCCTGTTTCAGGCTGGCAGACAGCCGATGAGTATCTCTCTGGCGATGTGAGAAGTAAGCTGAGGATTGCACAGATGGCTGCACAGAAAGACAGTTCTTTTGAAATCAATGTGCAGGCACTGGAAAAGGCGCAGCCAAAGGATTTGGATGCTTCTGAAATTGATGTCCGTCTGGGTGCAACCTGGATTGACCCTGCCTATATCCAGCAGTTTATGCAGGAAACTTTTGAAACCCCGTATTATCTCCGCCGCACGATTGAGGTCAAGTTTTCGGAATTGACCGCAGAATGGAGAATCATCGGAAAGAGTTCTCCAAGCCATAATGATGTGGCAGCATACACGACCTATGGTACGGAACGTGCCAACGCCTACCGTATTTTGGAGGAAACTCTGAATCTGAAAGATATTCGTATCTACGACACCATTGAGGATGCGGATGGTAAGCAGAAGCGTGTGCTGAACAAAAAGGAAACTACCCTGGCACAGCAAAAACAACAAGCAATCAAGGATGCGTTCCGAGACTGGATTTGGAAAGACCCGCACCGCCGTGAAGCACTTGTGACCAAGTATAATGAACTGTTTAACTCCACCAGACCTCGTGAATACGATGGCAGCCATATCCGATTTGGTGGCATGAATCCCGATATAACCCTTCGGGAACACCAGCGAAATGCCATTGCTCATGTGCTGTATGGTGGGAATACCCTGTTGGCACATGAGGTTGGTGCGGGCAAAACCTTTGAAATGGCGGCTTCCGCTATGGAAAGTAAACGCCTGGGACTGAGCCAGAAGGCATTGTTTGTTGTTCCCAACCATCTGACCTTGCAGTGGGCGAATGAGTTTCTTCATCTGTATCCCAGTGCCAAACTTCTGGTAGCAACCAAAAAGGATTTTGAAACGGCAAACCGCAAGAAATTCTGTGCGAGAATTGCCACCGGTGACTATGATGCAGTCATTATCGGTCACAGTCAGTTTGAAAAAATCCCTCTTTCTCCGGAACGCCAGGAGCGCCAGCTGCGGGAACAGATTGATGAGATTGAGGGAGCGATTGCAGAACTCAAACATCAGAACGGCGAGAATTTCACCATCAAACAGATGGAGAAAACGAGAAAATCCTTGCAAACCAGACTGGATAAACTGCTCTCTACTGACAGAAAGGATGATGTTGTTACCTTTGAACAGCTGGGTGTTGATCGGCTGTTTGTAGATGAAAGCCACGCTTTCAAAAACCTCTTTTTGTACACAAAAATGAGGAATGTTGCTGGTCTTTCCACTTCGGAAGCACAGAAATCTTCGGATATGTTTATGAAGTGCCGCTATATGGATGAATTGACCGGCGGGCGTGGCGTTATCTTTGCAACAGGTACTCCCGTATCGAACTCCATGACGGAGCTTTATACGGTTATGCGATACCTTCAGTACGGGACACTTCAAAAGAAGAATTTGACCCATTTTGACTGCTGGGCATCTACCTTTGGTGAAACAACTACCGCTATTGAGTTGGCTCCGGAAGGAACCGGCTATCGTGCCAGAACCAGATTTGCAAAGTTTTTTAACCTTCCGGAACTCATGAATATGTTTAAGGAAGTTGCGGATATTAAAACCTCCGACCAGCTTCATCTCCCAGTGCCGGATGCGAAATTTGAAACGGTTGTTGTGCAGCCTTCTGATTATCAGCAAGACATGGTAGCAGACCTTTCGGAACGTGCAGCGGCAGTTCATTCCGGTATGGTTGACCCATCCGAGGACAATATGCTCAAGATTACAGGCGATGGAAGAAAGTTGGGGTTAGATCAGCGTTTAATCAATCCTCTGTTGCCGGATGATCCGGAAAGCAAGCTCAATGCCTGTGTGCAAAATGTGCTGCGGATTTGGGAAGAAGGAAAGGCTGACAGGCTGACCCAGCTTCTGTTCTGTGACCTCTCCACCCCGAAAAACGATGGCACGTTTAATGTCTATGATGACATCAAGGCGAAGCTGATAGCAGCCGGTGTGCCAGAGAAAGAAATTGCATTTATTCACGATGCAGATTCTGAAGCAAAGAAAAAAGAACTGTTTGCAAAGGTGCGTACTGGTCAGGTTCGTGTGCTGATGGGCAGTACACAGAAAATGGGAGCCGGAACAAACTGCCAGGATCGCCTGGTGGCGCTTCATCACTTGGATGTGGGCTGGCGTCCCTCTGATATGACCCAGCGAAATGGTCGAATCATCCGTCAGGGCAACCAAAATAAGGAGGTGCAGATCTATCAGTATGTAACCGAGGGAACTTTTGATGCGTATCTTTATCAGACACTGGAAAACAAGCAAAAATTCATTTCTCAGATTATGACCTCGAAATCGCCTGTCCGTTCCTGTGACGATGTGGACGAGCAAGCCCTGTCCTATGCCGAAATTAAGGCTCTGTGTGCTGGGAATCCGCTGATTAAAGAGAAAATGGACTTGGACATTGATGTGGCAAGGCTTAAGGTTCTAAAAGCCGACCACCAGAGCCAGCAGTACCGCATGGAGGATAAACTTCTGAAATACTTCCCTGCGGAGATTGAAAGGCAGACAGGCTATATTCGTGGCTTTGAAGCAGACATCCAAACGGTTACAGCTCATCCGCAGATTGCGGAAGGATTCTGCGGTATGGAAATTTTGGGCAAGCACTATACGGAAAAAGAGGATGCCGGTGAAATGATTCTTGCCGCCTGCAAGGAGATGAAAACGACCGAACCAATCCCTCTTGGCAGTTATCGTGGATTTCAGATGGAACTTTCCTTTGACAGTTTCCGGCATGATTTTGATATTACCCTGAAAGGCGCTGTGAGCCATCGTGTATCGCTTGGAACTGATGCCAGGGGAAATATCATTCGATTGGATAATGCCCTCTCCAGCATCCCTGAGAAGCTGAAGAAAGCCCATGAACAGCTCACCAATCTTCAAAATCAGCAGGAAGCAACCAGAGCGGAACTGGGAAAACCCTTCCCGCAGGAAGCGGAGCTTGCTGAAAAAAGTGCTCGTCTGGCAGAACTGGATGCAGCTCTTAATATGGAGGATAGCAATGGGAAGCGAGAGGAAAGGGAAGAGGAACGTCCTTCTGTGCTGGCAGATCTGAAATCAAAATCAGCATCGATTTCTCCATGCAGGTATCATACTGAGCGTGAGGAGGTGCTGTGATGGCAAAGCGAAACAAACGAATCCATTTTCTTGTATCGGCAGATGAGGAAGAAAGAATCAGTGAAAAGATGGTATCACTTGGTATCAGAAACCGTAATGCCTACCTGAGAAAAATGGCCTTGGATGGGTATTGTATCAATCTGGAACTTACGGAGCTGAAGGAACTTGTTTCTTTGCTGAGAAATTGTAGTAATAACCTGAATCAGTATGCAAAGAGAGCCAACGAAACAGGCAATATTTATGAACAGGACATCAATGATTTACAGGAGCGACTGGAGGAAATCTGGACAGACATGAAGGAGGTGCTGGTGCGTCTGTCCAGTATTCAGTAATCATAAAAAGGGCTGTGGCAGAAAATGCCGCAGCCATACATATTGACAGTGCTAAGGACAGAGAGAAAATGTCGAAATAAGGATAACAGCAAGACCAACGAAATGGTGGTCTTGCTGTTGCTTTAGGAGAAATATAATTGAAAAGTTAAATTTACAGATTTGGTTTTCTGCACATGAGTTAATTACGAGTAGAACCACTTTTAATGTACTCTTCATATGGGGCTGGGAATAATTTGAAATCGCTTCCATGATAATTCTGAATCATTTGATAGCAAGGAATATCTTTCTCTTTACAGATTTGGTTTAATATTTGAGCTTGTTCTACTGATGATCTGCTCCCGATGTATACTGCTGTTGGCTTTAAAGAAAAAATTACTTTGTGCTTTGTCACTGGACCAATACTTGGTGGGGAAAAAAGCCGCCATTCTTTTTCGTATTCCCAATCAAGTGATTTGGTCAGCAAACATTTAGAAATCAACAATGTATCTCCATAGTAAAGTTCCATGGGGGCTTCTGCCCTTGATATTATATTGGCTTGAATAACAGTAAACAAATGGGATGTCGCATCGAACCTTGATTTGCTGTATATAACTGGTGCAATGGATGGAGTAATCATAAAATTGTTACACCCTTTAATATCTGTGCACCCTTGTTGACATGGCTTGAGAATAGATTTGAAATCATACTCCAAACAAAATCCGTGGTGTCCATTTGCATAGTGACCCCACATCAGCGATGAATCGTTGTGCTCACTAAAACACGTAATGTATCTCTGTGATTCTGCTTGCAGTATTCCAGTGAAGAACTGACCGCATAGATCATTGAAATTGTGAACAATAAAAGCGATGATTTGCTGCTTCATGATTTCACAGTTTTTTCTCAATGCACTTTCATCTAATTTATCCGGAATGTTGGCAATTATCCGTTCAACCATTTCCGAACCAAAAGCGCTTTTTATGGTTTCAGGGATATTTTTACTTTTAAAAAATTGTATTAGATTTAAAATGTGTTCAAAAGACAGCTCTCTTTCCAACTCGCTTTGTATCGTATCCAGATTATAAAATGGAATACACTCATATGGGTCGTTAAATTCCCATAGAGTGCTTCCCCATATTTCATCTTTTCTCAACGCATCAAGCGCATAATCAGTATTGGAACGAAAACGATAAAGACGATTTGGAATATTAGTGGTTATCCATTCCTGTAATGTTTTTATTTTGGCTTCTGCGTCATTCTGAGAACATGTGCTATTAATTACTGTTCCGTGTAGTAAATGTTCAAATTCTTCTCGTTTATTCATGTTGTTTCCTCGCCGATATAGGTACTGACATAATTCTTTAAACAATTCACCAGTTGAATTTTTAGCTGTTCGAATTTTTTCATTTCAATGCCTTATAATTATAGCACGTCACCATTCGACAGACAACAACAAATACAACTTCTACCAGGAGGTGAACAAATGGCAGCAACAAGACTGATTGCCCTTCATATTAACAAGGGAAAAACGGTAGCACAGTGTCTGGCAGATCGTACAGACTATTCCCAAAATGCAGAGAAAACCAATGATGGTGAGTTTATCAGTTCTTATGAATGTGACCCCAAAACAGCTGATGAAGAATTTCTTCTGACAAAAAGACAGTACCAGCATATCACAGGAAGACAGCAGAAAAATGACATCATTGCCTATCAGATACGCCAATCGTTTAAGCCGGGAGAGATTACTCCGGAAGAAGCAAATCAAGTTGGATATGAAACTGCTTTGCGCTGGACAAAGGGTAAACATGCCTTTATCGTGGCAACACATATTGATCGGTCGCATATCCATAATCACATCATTTACAACTCCACATCGCTGGATTGTACTTGCAAATTTAATAACTTTTTCCTTTCCGGGCTTGCGGTTCAGAGATTAAGCGATATGGTTTGTATTGAGCATGGATTATCAATCATAGAGCCAAAGCCGTACCATGAACGGGTCAAAAGAACGACATTTCCGAAAAAGCATACCAAACGTGATGAACTATGTGCAGCGATTGACCAAATACTGAAAAAGAAGCCAAAGAATTTTTCGGATTTTGTTCTTCAGCTTTCAGAGCTTGGGTATGAATTTAAGAATGGAAAGCAACCGGCTTTTCGGCATAGTGGGGAGAAGCGATTCGTTCGTCTACGTTCTCTTGGAGAGGGATACAGTCAGGAAGATATAATCGCAATCCTATCCGGTAAGTCCATTCAGAAAGCACCCAAGGCAAGTAATCAGGTTCATACTCAAAGAGAGTTTAATTTGCTGATAGATATTCAGGCAAAAATAGCTGAAGGTAAATCAATAGGCTATGAGCACTGGGCGAAGAAATATAATAGAAAGGAAGCGGCACGGACCGTTTGCCTATTGAGGGAGAGGGGAATAGATAACTATGAGGAATTGAAAGCACTGACAGAGAAGCTTTCCGGTCGCTTTAATGAGTTGTCTGACGAGATGCGGAAATCAGAAAAACGAATGGTTGAGATTGGAGCATTGCTAACACATATCAACAATTATTCCAGAACAAGAAAGGTTTATGAGGCTTATCGAAAATCCGGATACAGCAGAAAATTCTTTGAGGAACATCGAGAAGAAATTCAGATTCATAAAGCTGCAAAGCAAGCGTTTGACCAGTTGCCGGAAAGAAAAGTCCCAAGCAGGCAGCTTTTGAACGAAGAGTTCCATAGATGTTTATCAGAAAAGAAAAAAGCCTATACAGAGTACCGCCAGGTAAAAAAAGAGATGCAGGAATACCTGATTGCCAAGCAGACAGTAGAGCAGATTCTGGGTGTTGATCGAAAGGTGAAAGAAGAATATATTAGGTAATAAATATAGAATTTTAAAAAGTTTTATAGATTATGCACTAATATTTTTATAAAGAGGTTTTGACAAAAAAATTACTGATAAATAAACAATGTATAAAAAGGCTTAACAATATCAAATTTAAATTCTGCAATTGTAAAATTATTCAGCCTGATTTTCTACTCATTTAAGGATAATTATGACATAAACTGGTAAAGTTTTGTTACTTCTCTTGATAATAGAATTTATTCTATATATGCTTATAAAACAAGGAGGAGTAGAATTATGAAGAAAGAGATCACAAAATGGATTGCAATTGTTTGTATTGTTTTAGGCTTGGTATCTTACACTGGCCCATTCTTGGAAGTTTCTGCAATGGGTATGAGAATCTCGTTGAGCGGGTTAATTTTTACTCTAGGAGGGCAATCAGAGACACTTGGAGAACTTCCAGCAGTACTTAGCATAGGAGTTATATTGGTATTAATTGCTATTGTATTAGAGGCTGTTATAAAAAGAGGAAAATGGATTCTTATTTTTCCTCTTTTGACAATTATATATAATTCTGTTGTTTTGAATATCGTAACAGAGATTGTAAAAGAAGAACTTGGATATTTGTCCGCATTAGTTCAAGTTCAATATGGATATGGCTTCTTTTTGTCCTCATCATTTTTCATAGTAGCAATCTTGTCAATTGTGTTTACTAAATTTGAATTAAATCAAAAATCAACTTGCTTAAGCGAAGAAACTGTCGTACAAAATAACGCAGAATATGTAAATGTAAATACAGAGATGGAAACTGATACAGATAAACATACTCCACCAACCGGAGGTAAAACTGCTTCTCAGGAAAGTAAAACCAATATATCTACATTAATGAAAGAAGCATTACCGAAAGCCCAAGAGATTGGACAAAAAACTGAAAAATGGGTAAAAAATAATCTCAACGAAGAAAATAAAAATAAATTTAAGGAAAAAATGACAATGTTTACCCAGACTGTACT